>Ga0065714_10064550_pt1 | contig 37462 bp, 29 predicted proteins | sample MisRhiReplicate2_FD_59101 | JGI IMG/M metagenome (GOLD analysis project Ga0065714, IMG submission 59101) | Miscanthus rhizosphere microbial communities from Kellogg Biological Station, MSU, sample Rhizosphere Soil Replicate 2: eDNA_1 v2... | ecosystem: Host-associated > Plants > Roots >... | reverse complement strand
ATGAGTGGGCGCAGCACTTCGTCGACCAGACCGTCTTCGATCAGGGGTTCAATGCGTTTAGGAGTCTTCATCAGCTTTTATTGTGGGTCCTTTATTACCAAATACGCTTATGGCACTCGTTATACGGCAATCGGCTCGCCGGTGGGAGAGGCTACCGACCTCTGACCACTCAAGAATGCATCCAATAGGCCAATTTTCGGCGCAATCATCGTTCAATGATCGCCGTAACACCCTGGCCGCCTGCGGCGCAGATCGAAATCAGACCACGGCCCTTGCCCGCCGCATCCAGCAACTTGGCCAGATTGGCGACGATACGCCCCCCTGTGGCGGCAAACGGGTGCCCGGCGGCCAGGGAGCTGCCCTTCACATTGAGCCGGCTACGGTCGATCGACCCCAACGGTGCATCCAGCCCAAGGTGCGTCTTGCAGTAGTCCGCATCCTCCCACGCCTTGAGCGTGCACAAAACCTGGGCAGCGAACGCTTCGTGGATCTCGTAGTAATCGAAGTCCTGCAGCGTCAGGCCATTCCTGGCCAGCAGCCGCGGCACCGCGTAGACCGGCGCCATCAGCAGGCCTTCGGCGCCGTTGACGAAGTCCACCGCCGCCGCCTCGCCATCGCGCAAATACGCGAGGATCGGCAAGCCACGCGCCTGGGCCCATTCCTCACTGCCCAGCAGCACCAGCGACGCGCCATCCGTGAGGGGCGTGGAGTTGCCGGCGGTGAGCGTGCCCTTTTCGCTGCGCTCGAAGGCGGGCTTGAGCGCAGCGAGTTTTTCCAGGGTGAGGTCCGGGCGCAGGTTGTTGTCGCGGGTCAGGCCCAGGAACGGCGTGAGCAAATCGTTGTGCCAGCCTTCGGCGTAGGCAGCGGCCATTTTCTGGTGGCTTTCCAGGGCCAGCTGGTCCTGCTCCGCGCGGGGGATCTGCCAGGTCTGCGCCATTAATTCGCAGTGCTGGCCCATGGATAAACCCGTCCGTGGTTCGCCGTTGCGCGGCAGTTCCGGCTTGAGGTGATGGGGACGAAGTTGTAACAGGACTTTTAATTTATCCGCCATGGACTTGCTGCGGTTGGCTTGCAACAAGATCTTGCGCAGGCCTTCATTCACGCCGATAGGTGCATCGGATGTGGTGTCCACCCCGCCAGCAATCCCGCATTCGATCTGCCCCAGGGCGATTTTGTTAGCCACCAGCAACGCCGCTTCCAGGCCGGTGCCACACGCCTGCTGAATGTCATAGGCGGGGGTTTGCGGGGACAAGCGCGAGCCCAGCACGCATTCGCGGGTGAGGTTGAAGTCGCGGGAATGCTTGAGCACCGCACCGGCAGCCACTTCGCCGATGCGCAGGCCGTGCAGGTTGTAGCGTTCGATCAGGCCTTCCAGGGCGGCGGTCAGCATCGCCTGGTTGCTCGCCGTGGCATAGGGGCCATTGGAGCGGGCGAATGGAATGCGGTTACCGCCAATGATCGCTACACGGCGCAATTGAGTCATGGAAAGCTCCCTGATGGTTGTGGGTGGAATCACCAAGCCTAGCCTAGGCTCAATCGAACGACTGCCACCCCGGGGTGGTCAACCCTTTGAACCCCAGCCTTCGGAGAGCGTTCCATGTCTGACCGTTATATCGACTTCGCCAACTCAAGCCTCGGCCATCGCCTGGTCGCCGCCATTGGCCTGCCGTCACCGGTACGCCTGGAACGCTGGCAAGCCGGGCGCCTGCGTCCGGTGGAAGGTGCGTTGCTGCTGGGCGGCGGTGCGCTGGCAACTCAGGTACAGGCGTTTGCCAACCGGCTCACCGACGCCATCTACACCTACGGCGCCGAGACGTCGACCTGGATTCCCGGCCACGGCCCCAAACTCAAGGCGGTGGTGTTCGACGCCAGCGATTTGCAACACACGGATCAACTCAAACAGCTGCGCGAATTCTTCCAGCCATTACTGAAAAACCTGGATAACAGCGCGCACCTGGTAATCCTCGGGCGGGCGCCAGAAAGCCTCAGCGATCCTTTCGCCGCCAGCGCCCAGCACGCCCTGGAGGGTTTCAGCCGCTCGCTGGCCAAAGAGCTGCGCAATGGCGGCGTGCTGCAACTGCTCTACGTCGGCGACGGTGCCGAAGCTCAGTTAGAGGGGGCCCTGCGCTTCTTCCTGTCACCAAAGAGCGCGTATATCTCCGGCCAGGTGATTCGCCTGGAAGCCTGCGCCACGCCGGTCGAAGACTGGACCCGGCCCCTGGCCGGACGCAAGGCACTGGTTACCGGCGCCGCCCGAGGCATTGGTGCATCCATCGCCGAAACCCTGGCCCGCGATGGCGCCGAAGTGATCCTGCTCGACGTGCCCCAGGCCAAGGCCGACCTCGAAGCCCTGGCGGCGCGCCTGGGAGCACGCACCGTCACACTGGATATCTGCGCTGAGGACGCCGCCAGCCAATTGATCGAGCACCTGCCCGATGGCCTCGACATCCTGGTGCACAACGCCGGTATCACCCGTGACAAGACCCTGGCAAACATGACCCCTGAATACTGGGACGCGGTGCTGGCGGTCAACCTCAATGCGCCCCAAGTCCTGACCAAGGCGCTGCTCGACAGCGGTTCTTTGCACGACAACGCGCGCGTGGTGTTGCTGGCGTCCATCAGCGGCATCGCCGGTAACCGTGGGCAAACCAACTATGCGGCGAGCAAGGCGGGGTTGATCGGCCTGGCACAGGCCTGGGCGCCGTTGCTCAAGGAGCGCGGCATCACCATCAACGCCGTGGCGCCGGGTTTTATCGAAACCCAAATGACCGCGCATATTCCGTTCGCCTTGCGTGAAGCCGGGCGACGCATGAGTTCACTGGGCCAGGGCGGCCAGCCACAGGACGTCGCCGAAGCGGTGGCGTGGCTGGGTCAACCGGGTTCCGGTGCGGTCAGCGGGCAAGCGCTGCGCGTGTGTGGGCAAAGTCTCCTGGGAGCATAGACATGCAATGGAAGACACTGGGCAATACGCCGTTTCTGCCGCCGCTGTATTGGCGCGCCGCGCTCAAGCGCAAGATCACCGGCAGCACCCTGCCTGAGCAGGGACTGCGCTGCCGGGTGAGCATCAACCCCACGCAGGTGGCCGCGTACCGCAAGGCTTGTGGTTTTGCCGACAGCCCGATCCTGCCGGCGACTTATCCGCATGTCTTGGCGTTCGGCCTGCAGATGCAGCTGCTCACCGATAAAGGCTTTCCTTTCCCGCTGCTGGGGTTGATTCACCTGAGCAACCGAATCCGCATCCACCGCCCGATGGGGGGTGTGAGCCAACTGTCCGTCGGTGTCTGCGCGCAAAACCTCAAGCCTCACCCCAAGGGCGCGACCTTCGACCTGATCACCACCGTCGAAGATGCCCTCGGCCTGCTGTGGGAAGCCGAGAGCCGCATGCTGTGCCGGGGCGTGAAACTGGACGGTGAGGCAGAAGATACCGCCCAACCCTCCCCCACCCAGGTCAGCGAATTGTCCCGCTGGCAGGCTCCCGCCGACATCGGCCGCCGTTATGCACGGGTCTCTGGCGACTACAACCCGATCCACCTCAGCGCCCTGACCGCCAAGCTGTTTGGCTTCCCCCAAGCCATCGCCCACGGCCTGTGGAACAAGGCACACACCCTCGCCGCACTTGGCGAACACTTGCCCGCCGCCAATATAGAGATACACGTCGAGTTCAGGAAACCCGTACGCCTGCCCAGTGAAGTGACCTTACTGGCCAGCGCCGCCGGTTCCAGCGGTGAGTTGTGCTTGAAAGGCGCAGGCGATATTGAACACATGGTAGGCAAGTGGCAGCCGATCGCCTAAAAAAACTGATTAATTGTATATATACAACCTAAGTGATAGCGGACTTTTTTACGTCCGCTTTTTTATTCAACTATTTGATTTCAAACAGATATACATCTTGATACATCCTCACGCTACACCCTTGGTATTAGTTACTTAAACGGTACATCCGCACGATATATAAATCGTTAATACCAAGTTGAGCATTGAGAGAACGCACCGCCGGGGCTGTTATAGCCACACGGACAAACGTATCGCTATCCCTAGAAATAGTGAGCGTTTGAAGACAACTAAGGTTGTACAGGTGCAGGGAACTCAATCATGAAAACTCACGTCGTGTTTTGGAAAGCAAGTACCGCGCTGGCCCTGGCAGTAGCATTGGCACTCGGCGGCTGCAGCAGCGGTGGTGGTGGGCACAAATCCAGCGTGGCCTCGTCCTCTCCGGATGCGGGAGCAGGAACAGGTGGCGGTACGGGTGGTGACACTGGTGGCGGTACTGGCGGTGGTACTGGCGGTGGTACGGGCGGCGGCACCGGTGGTGGTACAGGCGGTGGTACTGGAGGCGGTACTGGAGGCGGCACCGGCGGTGGTACTGGCGGCGGCACCGGTGGCGGTACGGGCGGTGGCACAGGTGGAGGCACCGGTGGAGGCACCGGTGGCGGAACAGGTTCGACCACCACGCCCCTGGTCACCGGACAGATTGCCGGTACCCTGGGCGGTACCGTTGGTAACGTAGGTGCTGCCGTCGGCGATCTCGGCGACACCTTGAATAACATCCCCATCGTTGGCACCACCGCAGGCGGCTTGGTCACGGCAACCGGCAACGCCGTCACCAGCATTGGCTCCGGCGTCACGGCCGGCCTGGGCTCCCTTGGCACCAACAGCAACTCACTGGGCATCACTGTAGCGGGCGTGGGTAATGGCGTTGCCGACCTCGGCGACGGCCTTTCGATCACCGGCAAATCGCTGTCGACCACCCTGGGCGGCGTACCTGTCGTCGGCGGTTTGACTGGCGGTGTCGGCGGCGCCGCAGGAGGGTTGGTCGACAAGGTTGGCCAGGCGGTCACCATGCTCGGTGATACCTTGAGCACCAGCAGCACAACCGGTCCGTTGGGCTCTATCACCAACACCGTTGGCGGCAAAGTGCTGGTGCCCGTGGTGTCGCTGGTGGAAAACACCACCGGCAATCTCGGCAGGGCTACCGGACTGGGCAATCCGGTCAATGGCCTGCTGGATAAAGTCGGTTCCACAGTGACTGGGCTGGGCGGTCAAGTAGCCAGCGCAGGCGGCACCGGCAACCCCGTCACCCACATCGTCGGCGGTGCGCTGGCCGGCGTGGGCGGTGTGCTCGACAAGTCCGGGGGCTATGTCGCTCCGGCGGGTGGCGCCTCGGCACCTGGCTTGCCCGAACTGGTGGGCGGCCTGGTGGCGAACGTCGGCGGCGGGCTGAATGCTGGCAATACCAATGGCACAGTCAGCGCGGCAGGTGTGACAGGTGGGGCACTGGGCGGCACGGTCGCCTCCCTCGGCACCCTCATCGGAGGCACCGGCGTCGCCAACACGGCCGCCACGGCGCCAGTCGCAGGGTTGGCCACCAACGTCGGCGCAGCCCTCAACCCTGTGACTTCGGGTGTCGCCAACCTGACGCAAAACATCGGTACCACCACCGGTATCGGCGCCCCAGTAAACGGTCTGGTGACTACCGTAGGAGGGGCCGTGGCTAACGTCGGCGCTGCGCTGACCGGGGCCAACGCCAACCCGATCACCAACGCCTTGGGCGGCACCGTGAGCGCAGTGGGTGGCACCGTCAGCTCGGTCGGCGGCCTGGTCACTGGCGGTACCGGCAGCAGTGGCGGTCTGCTCGGCGGCTTGAATGTCGGCGCCTCTGCCAGCGGCAGTGCAGGTGCGACCACCAACACCGGCGTAGGCGGTCTGTTGCAAGGCCTGACCGGCAAGTAGAAATGCACCTGGCCGATTAGACGGCCCTTCCTACAGCGCCTACGCTTGGTTGAGACGAGAGACCCTACTAAGTCTCTCGTCTTTTTTATGGCCGCCGCTGGAACGGGCGGGGCCTCCCCGAACCGCGTCCCAGAACCCGGCGGGCCGAAAAACGCTGCTGCAGCTTGAACATGGAGTGTCCTATGCGCGTGTTGACACCGTTGTTACTGCTTACCCTCAATGCCTATGTCCAGGCCGAAACCCTTCCCAACTTCCTCAACAGCAACGACACCATCCGTACCTTGCCAGTACCCAACTTGCCTGCCGACGCCTATCGTCCGGTCACGCCAAGAATCCAGGTGCCAGATACGCCACCCACGGAGGGCCAGCCACTGTTGATGGACACCAAGGTCACGATCCGCAAATTACAGATCGAAGGGGGCACGATCTACCCGCTGCAGGAGACCGCAAAAGTCTTCGCGCCCTTGATTGGCCATGAGACCAACCTGGCGCAACTGATCGAAGCCACCCGCGGCATCACCCGCCGTTACCAGCAAGACGGTTACCTGTTGTCCTACGCCTTCCTGCCCGATCAGCGCTTTGAAAACGGCCTGGTACGCGTGGTCCTGGTGGAGGGCTATATCAAGGACTATCAACAGAGTGGCGATATCGGCTCGGTGTCGGCGTACGTCGACAAACTGGCAAATAAGCTCCTCGCCGAACGCCCGCTGACGCGCAAGACCTTCGAGCGCTATACCACGTTAATGGGGCGCATACCGGGCGTCACCTTGCAGGCGCAAGTACCGCCGCCAGGCACCACCGACGGCGGCACACACATGCAGATCACCGCCAGCCGCAAGCCCTTCACCAGCAGCATGAGCATGACCGACGACAGCCGAGGTGGCCTGCAGGCATTGCTGACCGGCACCAGCAACGCCCAGACCGCCGTCGGCGAGCAGCTCAGCATCAGCGGCCTGTTCCCGCCCGGCAAGGATAAGGAACATTACTACCGCCTGGGCTACAGCCAGTTCGTGAATGCCGAAGGTACCCAATTGGCGCTCGCCGCTGAACGTTATCGCGCCGATCCCAACACCAACCTGCAACTGGACGGGGGCTTCGAGCTCAAGCCGCACCAGTCCGTCGACCGCTACTCCATCGGCCTCAGCCACCCGCTGATTGCCTCGCCCAATGAGTCGCTGACCCTGGGCACACGTCTCTACGCGGTGGATCAGACCACACGCTATAAATTGCTCGGTTACCCACAGCGCTTCGATATCGAAACCAACCTGCGCGCCCTGGCTTTCGAGGGTGACTGGCGCAAATCAGACGCCCGCCAACTGCGCATTCTCAGCGCCGGGCTGTACCACGGATTCGACGGCATGGGCGCCAAGACCCACAGCGATTTCGAGGGGCTCAAACCCGACTTGGACTTTTTCCGCCTGCGCCTGTCCGGCGTTCAAAGCGACAAGTTCTTCGACAGCTGGCAAAGCGTGCTGTCCGCAGCGTTCTACTGGAGCAATGACACCCTGCCTGACAGTGAGCGCGCCACCTTCGGCGGACAGAACTTCGGCCGTGGTTACCCCGATGACCAGGGAACCGGTGACAAGGGTTGGGGAGTGGCTTATGAGATCAACTACAGCTACAACCGCGCTGGCGACTGGGTGCGCATCCTGCAACCCTACATCGTGTTCGACCGGGCTAAGACGTGGTTCAACGAACTGCCGGTCAAGGGCAACGACATGTCCTCTGCGGCCGTGGGCCTGCGCTTTGGTGACAACAAGTACTACAACGTCGCACTGGAAGCGGCCAAACCGATGTCAGATATTGCGCTGGACAGCTTTAACCGGAGGCCGCGGTATACCGTGAGTTTCAGCTACCAACTTTGACCCATTGAGGCGGGCGCTGAGCCCGCCATTCAAAGGCCGGATTTGGGCAGAGGAAACAGATTGTTCAACGTATCGATCAACCGCACCAGGTAGATCGGCTTACGGAACAGATCCAGCACCTGTAGGCGCAGCATGTCGCTGACGTCATCCATTTCTGCATGACCGGACATCACAATCACCGGCAGGTGAGAACGTGAGGTGTGCTCGCGCAGGCGCTTGATCAAAGAGATGCCACTTTCCTCAGGCATGCGCAGGTCGGTAATGACCAAGGCGATGTCGGGGTGAAGTGTCAATTCTTGCAGGGCGAAGGTGACGGAGTTGGCGGTAAAACAGACAAACCCCTCGTTCCCGAGGGATTCGGCGAGTTCAATCAGGGCGTCCTCTTCGTCGTCCACCAAAAGAATTTGTTGGCGGGAAAGCGATGAGGCGCTCATGGCTGTACCTGGTCTTGAAGAACGTCAATGAGGGTTTTCCACATTTACAAGCAGACTATCAAGTCGTCATCTTGGTCGCGACGCTATCAAAAATGGACTTGATCTTAGTTCCAAGCCCAGTACCAGCGCCGACGATCACCAGTGCAACCATCGCCACGATAATCGCGTATTCAATACCTGAAGCACCGTCTTTGCGTTGAAAGAATAGTTGAGTGTGGACATACAGTTTCAACATCAGGTCAATGAACATAAGACTTCTCCAAAAAACGCTACCGGAAGCCGGAACGGCTCTAGTACCAGATGATCGCGGCTTGCTACTAGAGCATTGTCAACAAACCCCACCCTCACAACTGTAATAACGGATTAATCACAAAGTATTAGTCACAACGTTGACGCCACAAAACCGCACGCTAAACAGCTGCTGCTCTAGTTCAGATAAATTTTTCCCACGGTAATGGCATTTCGTCCTAGCTGAGCTACCTTCAAATAGCGAAATCGTTAGATGTTCATCACAGCCAGGTTGCGGATTAACCCGTTTGGATTAAACGGGCGCGCAGTGCAACGGGATAGGGAGAGCCGTCATGAACAGTCGTATCAGCATGGTCCTGGCCGGGTTGCTGCTGATCGGGGCGCTGATCGCCGGGTACTGGGGGCTGGTCTTGAGCCGCGCGCCGGAGCCTGTCGCCGCCCCCGCTGCACCTGTCGTTTCCGTGGAAAATACCGTCGCTACCGTCGAAGACCAGACCCGCCAACCCGTAGTGGTCTTGGTGCACGACGTGCCTGCCCTTATCCCGCTGACCGCCGCTGACCTGGCCGTGGAAAAACTGCGCACCGTGCCCGCTGGCAGCCTGACTCGGCTTGACCAAGCCATCGGCCGCACGCCACTGCGCACCCTCGGTGCCGGCACCTGGCTCACCGAAGAAAGCTTCACCGGCGGCGGCCCGCTCGCCCGCATGATTCGCCCCGACGAACGCGCCCTGGCCGTGGCCGTGGATGAGGTGATCGGCGCCGCAGGCCAACTCAGCCCAGGCGATTACGTGGATGTGCTGTTGTTCCTGCGTCAGGACACCAGCAATGCCGAGCCATCGGCCCAGATCGTGCTGCCCGCCATGCGCCTGCTCAGCGTCGGCGACCAATTGGGCCTGGCCAACGATGGCCGGCCGGCTGTCCCACCGCCGGCCACGGCCGAAGAGCGCGCCCAGGCCGCCCAACGTCGGGCGAGCGCACGCACCGTCGTGCTGGCCGTGCCGGAGCCTCTATTAAGCCGCCTGATGCTCGCGGCGCAAGCGGGTGTGTTGCGCCTGGCCGTACGCAGCGCCGAAGAGCAACTGATCAGTCGCTACTGGGCCGGTGAAAGCGATGCGCCGGACAAACTGGAAAGTGCCAACCGCGACCTCTACCAATTTACTCAACTGGCCCTGACCGGCCCGCCCAAACGAGTCGCCGCAGCGGGTGGTCAGCCTGGTGTACGCCGTGGTGTTGAAGTGATTCGCGGCGCCCAATCGGCGCCACAAACTCCGTGATCGAGCAAGGATGCCTTGAATGAGCCATCGCTACGCACCCCTGTTCACGCAACTGGCCTGGGCCCTGATGCTGTCGAGCCTGCCGGTCGGCATGGCGCTGGCGGCGCCGGGCAACTGCAGCGCGCTCGGCCAGTTGCCCGCCGTCGTTGAAGTGGGAGAAGGCCTGCAACAGGAGCTGCAATCGCCGGTAGCTATCACGCGCCTGGCCATCGGCGATCCGAAAATCGCCGATGTGCGGGTCAACGGCGACCGTCATTTCCTGCTGACCGGTGTCGCGTCCGGCGCCACCAGCCTGATGGTCTGGACCGCCTGCGCCAGCGCGCCGCGCCAGAGCATGGTGTTCGTCAAGGGCAAGGCCACCTCGGCACTGACCAGCCTGTCGCTGTCGCCGTCGGAAGATCCACTGCTGCCCAGCCAAGTGCAGACCGATATCCGTTTTGTGGAAGTCAGCCGCACCAAGCTCAAGGAAGCTAGCACCACGATTCTCGGCACCGCCAAGAACGCCTTTTTCGGCAGCCCTAATTTGCTGTTCCCCACGCCCACCACCCAGGCGCTGCAGATCAGCAGCAGCAACTTCAATATCGGTTTTGGCGGCGGGCGGGTCTCGGCCATGATCAACGCCCTGGAGCGCAGTGGCTTCGCCTACACCCTTGCACGCCCGAGCCTGGTGGCGATGAGCGGACAGAGTGCCTCCTTCCTGGCCGGCGGCGAGGTACCGGTGCCGGTGCCCAGCGCCGGCAGCGATACCATCTCCATCGAGTACAAGGAGTTCGGCATCCGCCTGACCCTGACCCCCACGGTGATCGACCGTAACCGCATCACCCTCAAGGTGGCGCCGGAAGTCAGCGAGTTGGACTACAGCAACGCCGTGCAGATCCAAGGCATTCAAGTGCCGGCGCTGACCGTACGCCGCACCGACACCAGCGTGTCCCTGGCCGATGGCGAAAGCTTCGTGATCAGCGGCCTGATCAGCACCAACAACCGCTCCGCCATCAGAAAGTTTCCCGGGCTGGGCGACATCCCGATCCTCGGCGCGTTTTTCCGCGACTCCACTATCAGCCGCGAGGAAAAAGAACTGTTGATGATCGTTACGCCGCACCTGGTGCAGCCGTTGGCCGCCAACGCCCAACTGCCCTCCTTGCCCGGCGAAAAACTGCGCAACTACGACCCGAACTGGTACCGCCTGTTCTTCCTGGAAAACGGTAACTTTGACCGTCGCAGTGGACTTTCCCAATGAGCGATAGCCTGAGCCAGACCTTCCTCGCCATCACCCGCAACACCACTGACCTGGAGTGGCTGCAGGGTGCACTCGCGCCCCTGGGCCAAGTCGTGAGCGCCGGCACCGGCAGCCTGGACGAACTGCTGGCACTGGTCGACGTGACCTTTGCCAACCTGGTGTTTGTCGGCCTGGACCGGGAAAACGTGGTGGCCCAGAGCGCGCTGATCGAAGGCGCCCTGGAAGCCAAGCCGATGCTCGCGGTGGTGGCTCTCGGCGATGGCATGGACAACCAGCTTGTCCTGAACGCCATGCGTGCCGGTGCCCGCGACTTCGTTGCCTACGGCTCGCGCTCCAGTGAAGTGGCAGGGCTGGTGCGGCGCCTGAGCAAGCGCCTGCCGACGGTCACGCCCAATGCCCAGCTGGGTGGCCTGACCGTCTTGTTTGGTACCCAGAGCAACGCGGATGGGGCGATGCTGGCTACCCACCTGGCGCTGGTGGTACAGCGGAGCGGCCAGCAGACACTGCTCCTCGACCTGGGCCTGCCGCGCAGCGACAGCCTGGCGCTGCTGGGCCTGGAAAGCACGTTCAATTTCGGTGATGCCTTGCGGCATTTGCGCCGCCTCGACACGACCTTGATCAACAGTGCCTTCACCACCGCCCTGGATGGCCTGCGCATCCTGGCGTACGCCACCGGCGACGAACCGCTCAAGCTCACCAGCGCGGCCGAGTTGTTCATGTTGCTCAGTGCCCTGCGCCAACACTTCCAGCACATCGTCGTGAATATTACCGGGCAGCCGGACAGCGAAGCACTGCGCACCTTTGTCAGCCACTGCGACAAGCTGCTGTGGTGCACCGACCAGAGCGTGCTGGACTGCCGCCGCAACCTGGCGGTCATCAACCGCTGGCGTGAAAAAGGCATGAAGCTCGATCACGCCAAGCTGGTGGTGGACCGCTACATCAAGGCCTGTGCACCCGACACCGAGGCCCTGGAAAAAAGCTTCGGCCTCGAATGCATCGCCGTACTGCCCCTGAGCGCCGAGTTGCGCCTGAATGTAAAAAACCAGGGCCAGACCCTGTTTGCCCTGGCCCCACGAGAACCCTTGACCCAAGCCGTGCGCACCCTGGGCGAGCGCCTGGCAAAACGCTCCCAGGGTCTTGCAAAACCCTCCATGCGCTGGTTTGAGCGCTTCCTGGGGTCGGGACGATGAGCGGCGAAAAACTGTTTGGCGGCCCGGCGCGCAGTGCCAGTGGCAACAGCGATCACGACGGCCTGAAACTGGTGCTGCACCGCTACATCATCGACGCCATCGAGGAGTCGGGTAAAAACCTGCTCGAAGGCACGCGCCAATCCCTGGCCCAGTTTGTCATCGACAAGGTCTCGGAATACATCACGCGCATGCGCCTGGCGATCTCCCGCTACGAGATGGAGCGCCTGGCCGAAGAAATCGTCGACGAACTCACCGGCTTCGGCCCCCTGGAAGTGCTGCTGCGCGACCCCTCGGTGACCGAGATCCTGGTCAACGGACCGCACCGGGTATTTATCGAACGTGACGGCCTGCTGCACCAGAGCGACCTGCGTTTCATCGACGACCACCATGTCGAACGCGTGATGCAACGTATCCTCGCGCCATTGGGCCGACGCCTGGATGAGTCCTCGCCGATGGTGGATGCGCGCCTGCCCGACGGCAGCCGGGTCAACGCGATTATCCCGCCGATTGCCCTGGACGGGCCGTGCCTGTCGATTCGGAAATTTCGCAAGGACATGCTCAAGAGCAGTGACCTGGTGGCCATGCAGACCATCGACCAGAGCATTTTCGAATTCTTCCAGGAGGCCGTGGGCAAGCGCTGCAACATCCTGATCAGCGGCGGTACCGGCACCGGCAAGACCACGCTGCTGAACATCCTCAGCCAGTTGATCAACCCGCACGAGCGCCTGGTAACTATCGAGGATGTGGCCGAACTGCAACTGGGCCACCCCCACGTCGTGCGCCTGGAAACCCGCCCGCCGAATGCCGAAGGCCACGGCGAGGTCAGGTCCAGCGACCTGATCCGCAATGCCCTGCGGATGCGCCCGGACCGCATCATCCTCGGGGAGATCCGTGGCGTGGAAGTGCTCGACGTGATGACGGCAATGAACACCGGCCACGACGGTTCCATGAGCACCGTGCACGCCAACAATGCCCAGGATGCCTTGCTGCGCCTGGAAACCCTGGTGGGCCTGACCGGCCGCGTGGTCGCGGAGAAAACCCTGCGCCAGATGATCTGCGCCGCACTGGACGTGATTATCCAGTTGACGCGAATGCCCGATGGCCGGCGCTGCGTCAGCGAAGTGGTCGAAGTGGTCGGCGTGCGCGATGACGTGTATGTCACCAATACGCTCTTCCGGCTGGACCGGCGCACCGGGTTCGGCTTCCTGCGCGAGGCCCTCAACCCAGCCGGCGACAAGCTGCGCCGCGAATCGACGTTGCAGTCTTAGGGGGTGCTTGATGACCGGACCGGTGTTGTTGCTCATCTGCCTGCTGCTGATCGGCCTGTCGTTCTGGCAGTTTCATCATGGCCTGCGCAAGGCCCGGACGGACCGTGTGCTGGAGCGGCTCGGTGACGGCCAGCCCGAGACCCAGGAACCCAACACCACGCGGACGGGCCTGGAGCGCATGTTCCAACGCGCCGGGCTGGGCAAACCCACGGACCGCCTGGGCCTGTGGCTAAGCGCCTGGGTGATCGGCGCGTTGCTCGGCTGGCTACTCGCCGACGGGCTGGGCTTGATGACGATGATCATAGGACCGCCCCTGGTAGTGCGCGTGTACATCAGCTGGCGTTACCAGCGTCGCGTACAGCGCATGGTCGAGCAGCTGCCGCAACTGCTGGACCACAGTGTACGTAGCCTCAAGTCCGGCAGAACCTTGGCAGATGCGGTTCTGGGAGGTGTCGAGGGTGTCGAGAACCCACTCAAGGACGCCATGGCCCGCGTGCAGCGCAACGTACGCATGGGGGTCAGCCTGCCGGACTCAGTCAACGACTTTGCGCAATTCTACGAACAGGATGAATTCCGCCTGTTCGCCCTGGGGCTGAAGGTCAATCACCGTTACGGCGGCAACGCCAGCGAGCTGCTGGAAAATTTGATCAAGATGATTCGCGAGCGCGAACAGGGTGCCCGTCAACTCAAGGCCATGACTGGCGAAACACGCATGACCGCCTACGTGCTGGGTGGGCTGCCGGTGCTGATCGTGGGCTATTTCATGCTGGTCAATCCGAGCTACTTGATGACCATGTGGAATGACGGCACGGGGCGCATCATGCTGTTCAGCGCGCTGGCGATGGACCTGGGTGGCACCTTCGTGATGTGGCGCATGCTGAGGAGTGTCTGAAATGGCACTTCTGGCCTGCGCGCTGTTGTTGCTTGCCGCTGCGGTAATGGTGGGGGGCCAGTTGCTCGAGAACCGCCGGCGCGAGCGCAGGGTGGCTGAGCGCTTGCAAGGGCGAATGGGCAGCGACGACCGACTCGGCACGCTCATGCGCCAACTCGGGAGTAGCGCCCTGGCACAGCGCTCGGTCAGCCTGGACAACGAGTCCCAGACCCTGCTCAACCGGGTTGGCTGGCGCAAGGCAAGTCAACGCTCACTGTTTGCGGCCTTCCAGATCGGTACGCCCATCGTGCTACTGGGCCTGACCCTCCTCAGCCAGCAGATACTTTTTCCTCACGCGGACCCCGCATGGATCGCGCCGATGTTTGCCCTGGGCATTGGCTACCTGCTGCCCAAACGCGTGCTGGCCGCTGCCGCCAAACATCGCCAGCAAGCCATTGCCAAGGAAATCTCGACGTTCATTCCGCTGCTGCGCATCCTGTTCGAGTCGGGGATGGCGGTCGAGCAGTCGCTGCGCGTGCTGGGCAATGAAGCCCAGCGTTTACTCCCCAACCTCACGCATGAACTGCGCCTGATCCTGGCGCGGGTCGATTCCGGGCTGGAGCTGAGCGAAGAACTGGGCAAGACCGCGCGATTGCTGGAAGTGGATGAATTCACCGACACCTGCATCATCCTGCAGCAATTGATCCACCAGGGCGGCGGCGCGATGAAGTCCCTGCTGGCCCTCAAGCAACTGCTGGACGACCGACGCCTGACCCGCTTGCAGGAATACATCTCGAAGATGTCGGCCAAAATGTCGGTGGTGATGATGGTGTTTCTATTCCCTGCTTTGCTGATCGTGCTCGGCGGCCCGGCCTTCATCGGCATCGCCCGCGCGTTGAGCCACTTTTAAGGAGTCATTGATGAAAGCACTGATCGCCGGTATGGCCCTGCTGATGCTCGGCGGCTGCGCCACCAATGGCCAATCACCGTGGGCGGCGTTGACCACACCCGGCAGTTGCGCCAAGCCGAGTTCGGAACAGGAGTTGGCGCTCAACCTGTCCGATGACCTCGCCAACGAAGGCAAGCTGCACGCCAGCCTGGCCAACCTGCAAAACCTGCCCGAGACCTTGCCCCAGGTACGCCAGCGCAAGGCCCGTAACTATCGCCTGCTCGGGCGCAGCGAGGCCGGGCCGTTGTACCGCAGCCTGCTCGGCACCTGCATGACCGCCGAAGGCGAGCACGGCCTGGGGCAACTGGCGGCGGCCAGGGGCGACAACGGTGAGGCCGTGGCGCATATGCAACGGGCAGCGCAACTGGCGCCCACCGACGAAAAGATCCGCAATGACCTGGGCGTGGTGTACCTCAACCAACTGCGCATGGAGGACGCGCGCTTTGAATTCATGACCGCCATCGAGCTCAAGCAAAGCGACCCCTTGGCCGCCGTCAACCTGGTGACCTTGCTGATCTATCAGGAAGACTGGGGGCAAGCGGCGAAGGTGGTCAGCCAATTGGGCCTGAGCCCAGAACAAGTCACCGATGCCCAGGCTCGCGCGAAGAAGCTCAAAGGAACCCGTGTGGCGGCTCGCAAAGTCGCGGCGGTCCGCGATGCCCTGCCGATGACCATCAAGTGAGGAGTGATCGATGAAAGCACATTACCTTGTCGGCCTGGCGTTGCTGCCGCTGAGCGCACTGGCCATCGAACCCGGCCCGTCGTCCCCGCAGCAGGCGGAAACGGAGAACTGGCTGGCCGTGCAGGTCGATGGGCGTGTCGCTTCGCCCACGCCGCAAAGGACCACCCCCGCGGAACGGGAGCAGGCCTTGCAGCGTTGGCTGGACACTCACAAGCACCCGATTCCGGAGTTTTTTGAATCACAATCCGGTAGGTCTTCCAACGGCGGGAAGAGTCAATAGTGCCTGGTGCTTCAGTGCGCCGTCATTCGCTGGCGCATCGCGACGTTGTTCGGCGACAAGGCCAGTGCCAGCTGGGTACGGTTATGCATATGCGTCAGGCGCAATACCTGGGACACGTACAGCTTGACCGTGTTCTCCGTGATCCCCAGCTCACAGGCGATCTGGTAGTTGGTCTGGCCCTTGCCCACCAAGCGCGCAACGTCCAGCTGGCGGGGTGAAAGTTGGTTGAAGATGGTCGGGATTTCCACCGGACCGGCTTCTTCGGTGGCCAGCTCGCCCTCATCCGCTGACCCAGTACTCGGGCTGCGACGTACTTTGTCGAGGTCCTGGTACAGGTCATTGATGGATTCGGAGAGGTACTGCAGCTTCTGGTTCAGGTGCCCCAGCTGCAGCTCTTTTTGCCGCTCCTCCAATGCCGCTTCCTGGCGTTGCAGGCCTTCGAGCAATTCATCGAGGTTGATCGGCTTCTGGTAGTAATCCGAGATCCCCGCACGCAGGGCCTTGATCACGTCCTGTTTGTCGGCACGCCCGGTCAGCATGATCGCCTCGAACGCCCGTTGCTTGCCGGCCACTTTCTGCATGGCTTGCACCAGCTCGATGCCGTCCATGTCCGGCATATGCAGGTCGCACAACACCAGGCCGATCTCGGCGTCCTCACTGAAACGCTGCAAGGCGTGCCGGCTGGACTCACAAGGGACACAGCGGTAACCACTGCCTTCAAGAAATTCGCAGAGCTCTTCCACGATCAACGGCTGATCGTCGACCACGAGCACTTTCACCGCCGAGGTAAGCTTGTTCACGCGCTACTCCATGCCTGGCAAGCCAAAAGATTGACCTATCCCTTTTGACGAAGAATCCTATAGATCTATCCAATAAACGTAGACCTACTTTCAGACTATGTACATAGCGATAGCGGCCGGGTGCGACTAATGGATCCAAAACCAGTACAGCGCGAACCCTGTCAATACAAACGGCGCAAAAGGCTGCTTTGTTGACACCCCCGTCTCCGACCGTTGTCGGCGCACGCTAAGCCTTTGACTGACAAGCACCCAGGCGCCCTGGAACACCGCGGCACCGATCAGCGACCACAACAAAACGTCCAGCGAACTGGCCAGGGCCAGGGCAGCCAGCAGCTTGACGTCCCCCGCGCCAAAGCGGCCCAGCGCATAGCCGGGCAAGGTCAGCAGCAGTGCCACGGCAAAGGCCCATCCCCCTTCGCTGGCGGGTGCTCCCAGCCAGGTAGTGCCCATCCACAGCAGGTAGATCAGCGCCAGCAGGCCCGCCCCCAGGGTCAAGCTGTTGGCGATCTGCCGCTGACGCCCATCCTGCACCGCACAGAGCCCCAGCCAGAGCAGCATTGCCACGCTATGGATCACGTAAAAAACATCCCTTTTCGCTGAATGATTCTATGCTGATATCAAGTAGTAGCCGTCAGGGTAGACGCAGTCATGAAAACAGGCCTCCCCAGAAAGCAAAAAGGTGCCGCGGCGATCGAATTCGCCCTGGTCTTCGGGATCTTTTTTGCGGTGTTCTATGGGTTGATCAGCTATAGCCTGCCAATGCTGCTGATGCAGTCGTTCAACCAGGCGGCAGCCGAAGCCGTGCGCCAGGCCATGGCGGTGGACCCGGTGGCCGCCGGCCCCGCTTATTCCAACCAGGTGCGAGACCGCGCTAAAACCACGGTGATCAACCAATTGAGCTGGATTCCACCCAGCTTTCAATTCTCCCCCGACTTCATCACCACCACCTACAACGGCACATTGCTGACCGTGGAGATCAGGTATCCCACCACCAATATCTATTCGGTATTCCCGGCCCTGATGGTGCCTGGCATCGGTCCGGTTCCGAACCTGCCAGCAAACCTGATCGCCCGTTCGAGTCTGCAGTTTTGACCTCGGGGGATAAGCTTTTCGGGCGCCTGCTCGGCCGCACCAGCACCCTCGCCCTCGACATGCCAGCCGCGCCGACGCCAGGGCTGCAGCTGCAACTGGATGGTCAGGGCCATGTGTTGAGCATCAGCGGCACCCTGCATCCGCAGCTTGTTCCGCAAGGGGTGGGCGAGCACCGGCCGTTGCTGCGTGAACTGCTGCGCGCCAGCAGTGCCCTGAGTATCGAAGGCAACCCCGCCGACTGGCAGCACCAGCACCTGGACCTGGACTTCCAGGGCGCGACCGGGCGGATCTTGCACACGCGTGGCTGGGTCGAACCCGAGGGTGACGGCTGGCTCCTGCGCCTGCTGGACGTCAGCGACTTGCTCGGCGACAGGCAACTGGCCGAACACCGCGAGCAGAATCATCAACTCGCCTGCCGGATGAGCGAGCAGCTGCGAGTGTGCAGCCTGAGCCGATTAGCCGAGGTGACCGGCGAGCATTTGCGCGACCTGGCGCAGCGCTGGCGAATCCCCTGTATCGCCCTGGCGTTGCTCGATGAAGAAGACCTGGGGTGGCGGGTCTACGGTCAATACGCTGCACACGACGCCCCGGCCTTGTGGCAGACGGGCGAGCACCTCGGCACCCGACTGGACAGTGCCCATGGCAACGCGCCGCTTGGCCTGGCCCGAGCGCTCAGCGACAACCCGCGCCTGCACAGCGTCTTCGGCAATACCGACGGATTGCTGGTGCCCTACCGTGACAGCCAGGGCGTCGCCGCCTGGCTACTTTGCGGCCTCTACAGCGGCCCGCAAGACACCCGCGAACGCGATTGGCTGGACCTCACCGCCGCCCTCGCCGCGCCGCTGCTCAGCCGCCTGCGCGAACAACGCAACCACCAACACCTGGAGCGCATGGAAGCCCTGCAAGGCCTGCTCGGCACTGGCTGGTGGGAGCTGCTGCCGGCCACTCAGGAAGTCCAGCTGGCCCCGCAGTTGCTGCACAGCCTTGGCCAGGAAGACGGGGCAGCACGCCAGCCGCTGGACCTCTGGCTGGAACGGATCCACCCTGCCGATCGCGAGGAATTGCACAGCCGCTTGCACGACCTGCAAGCCCTCGGCAGACCGCTACTGACCAACGTGCGCCTGCAACGCACCGACGCCGAACACAACCCCCTCTGGTATCGGGTGCAGGGCCAAGTGCTGGGCGTGGGCGACAGCCGGCGCTGGATCGGCTTCATGCTCGACATCAGCGACATCAAGAATCAGCAACTCCAAGCCGCCGCCGCACACGCGCGCCTGGATAACCTGATCGCCAGCTCGCCGGCAGTGATCTACGTGCAGCGCTATGCCAGCGGTGCGCTGCACCCGGCATTCTTCAGCGCCAGCCTGGTGCCGCTGCTGGGCTGGACCCTGGACGACTGCTGCCACGACAGCCTGGCGTCACTGGTTCACCCCGAAGACCGCGACCTGTACTTCGAGCGTACCCGCCAACTGCTGCGCGAAGGCAGCGTGCGCAGCCGCTACCGGGTGCGGGACAAGCAGGGCGATTACCACTGGCTGCTCGACGAAGCCAAGTTGCTGCGCGATGACCTCGGCCTGCCGGTGGAAGCGGTCGGGCTATGGCTCGATGTGACCGAAGCAACCCTGGCCGCCGAACAGATCAAGCAGAGCGAAGAACGCTACCGCATCCTGGTGGAAGACTCACCGGCCATGATCTGCCGTTATCGTCCCGACCTGACCCTGACCTTCGGTAACACGCCGCTGGCCAACTACCTGGAATGCCTGCCCGCGCAACTGCCAGGATTGAACCTGGGGCATTGGTTGTCGCAGGAACAACGCCTGGCATTTGTGCAACGCATCGGCCAGCTGACCCCGGAATTCCCGGTCAGCACCGCCGAAATCAGCCTGCAATTGCCCGGGCGCGAGCATGCCTGGTGGGTGTGGTCGGACCGCGGCGTGTTCGACGAACACGGCACGCTGGTGGAGGTGCAAGCGGTGGGCCGCGACAACACTGAAGTGCGCCGCTCCCAGCAACAACTGACCCAGAGCGCCAAGATGGCCACGCTCGGCGAAATGGCCACCGGCCTGGCCCACGAAATCAACCAGCCGCTGAATGTGATGCGCATGGCCGTCGTCAATGTGCTCAAGCGCCTGGGCAACGGCGATGCACAGATCGACTACCTCACCGAAAAACTCCAGCGCATCGACACCCAGGTACAGCGCGCGACGCGGGTAGTGGACCACATGCGCGTATTCGGCCGCCGCTCGGAAATCGAACAGCAGCCCTTCGACCCCTACCAGGCCGTGGAAGGCACGCTGTCGCTGCTGAGCGAAGGCCTGCGCGGCAAGGGCGTGGAGCTGCGAATCACCCCGGCGGACTTTACGGTGCAAGTCAGAGGGTATGCCGACCAACTTGAGCAGGTATTGATCAACCTGATGGTCAATGCGCGTGATGCGCTGTTGAGCAAACGGGACAAGGATTCGGCCTTTCGCCCTTGGATCGCGGTGCATTGCGAGCATGACAGCCGCCATGTGCGGATCTGGGTCGAAGACAACGCTGGCGGCATTGACCCCCGGTTGCTGGAAAGGATTTTCGAACCGTTCTTTACGACCAAGCCCATCGGCGTAGGCACAGGGTTGGGGCTGTCGGTGAGCTATGGGATTGTGGAAAACATGGGCGGACGCCTGAGCGTCGTCAACGGGCAGGAAGGTGCGCGGTTTTGCGTGGAGTTGCCGGTGGATCAGATCACCAGGTAGGCATACCCCATGCGACAGGTGAGGTTGGCGCCGACTTCAGCGTTGCCGAGGCTGATGCCCAGGGCCTTTAACAAGGTGTTGATGATGGGATCCAGGATTGGCGCCAGCAGATTCTGAATCGCCCCCACGAGCGTCGTGGTGATTGTCGTCAAAAGGCCTGCGACGCCAGCAAGCGCACCGCTTGAAACCGACCCACTGGGCGGTACATAAGTCACTTGAAGACCGGTCAGGGTCGCGCTCAGGCTCGCAACAATGTCTGCGGCGGGCTGGAGCGTCTTGTAGGTCGGTGCCAGATTCATCTCTGCGACCGGTAAATAGAACAGCGTGCCTGTTTGAGAACCGAGGGTGGATTGGGCCTTCAACATCAGCCCGCCGCCCACGTTAGGCGTGCGCGGCCCGCACAGGACCACCAGCAGGCAATGCCTGGAGCCGATATCGATCAGGCGTATGGGCTGCACAGCAATCGGTGCCGAAGAAGAGAACGCGGAGGTCGCATCGATACTCCCGACCGCCAGCGTGGCGACGGTGGTTGTGGCTTGCACAGTGAGCGACTTGGTGGTGCTACTGGCGCAACTGAAATCGGTCACGCGGCTTTCCGCGCCACCCGCTTCAATCAGGATATCCAACTTGTTAGCGATCTCGACATCGGTGGAATCGCACGCGACCGCACACAATACTGAACTGACGACCCCCGCAAGATTCAAGTGCAGCAAATTATTGACCACACCTGCAACGGGAGTGGCAAGACTGGTGACTGTCGAGGCCAGCCCAGAGACCAGTTTCAACACGGACATGTCGATGGAAACCAACGTCCTGACCTGCGCCGTGCGAACGGAAATCTGATCCGTCTGCGGGGTATTCAACAATCCCGCCTTCGCCTTCGCTGGATTGCCTATGGCAGACATCTGCGGCGGCTCGATCACCTTGGTTTGAATCGAAACATTGCCAATCAGCGGAATATTCAACTGGACCGCTGCACTCACCGCACTCTTGCTGCTGGACACCTGTGCGACGGCTTCAAGCAGCTGAAACAGCTGCACGTTGGTATTCAAAGCCGCTGCCGGGGTTCCAGTCACGACCTTGAGTAGATCCCCAACTTTCAAAAGCTGGGTATTGGGCGCAATGGCTTTCAATGAAATCACATCGTTGATGATCGCCGTGGCCACCGCGCCGTTCTTTTGCAACACTTTCACCGCGGCGTCGATCAACTGGGTCGCGGACACGGCAGTATTGAGCAATGCGTCGTAGTCACCGGCCTTGACGTTCAATTGAATCGCCAATTGATCGAGGTAGCTGAGCAGATTCAAGTTGTTCTGGATCAAACCATTCCACCCAGCTGCGGTGAGCGAAAGACTGCCGCCCAACAAACCGCCGATTGTGGCGTTGAGCAGCGGAGACTTTGTTGAGTCGACCGTGGTCAGGCTACTGCGAATCGTCAGCTGCGCCACCGGTGGTGCATAGGCTGCCACAGCAGTTGCACTCAGGATTGTTTCTGTCGCCACGGGCGCGCCACTGAACATCGTCCAAATACCACTGGCGATGCTGGTCATCACGCTGCGGGTGGCCACCACCCGGACTGCATCGTTTTTGCTGGCGTCAGGGGTGAATACGCGAACATTGCTGGCATTGGTCACCAGTGAGCCGCAGGTCACAGCCAGGCCCCGGCTGTTGTCGCCGGCGACCACGGTGAAGCCATTGCGCGCGGCGTTTTCCTTGGCGTAGTCGTTGGCCGAGGTGGTTGGGGTGCACAGGCCGCCACGGCTGGCCGCCTCAAGGGCCGAGGTGTCGGCTATGGACTGCAACTTACGTTTTTCCAGGTACAGGCGACCGCTGTCCACTGCAAGCAACATGAACACCAAGGCCACCGCCAGGGTGCCTGCTGCCATCAAGCCAATCGCACCACGTTGCCTGGAAGGAAGTCCGGGAGACATCTGGCACTCCTTAGCGCTTACTCTCCGTAGTTGCTTGGAGTGTAGACAAGGGCTGGCCAGTCGCCACAAATCAATGGGGGAACTGGCTTGCCTGCGAGACGATTACCTTGGTGGGTCGGTAATACCGAGGTGATGCTTTCGCAGGCAAGCCAACTCCCGCAGGGGTCAGTGTGGCGGGTAACTGGAGAGGACGCGGGTGACGGTGGTGCGGATGGCTTTGTCACGATCCTGGGGGTTGGGCGAGGTGGCCATCATTTGCTCGTCGCTGCCGCGCCACACGAGCTTGCCGTCCTTGCCGTCGAGCAAGTCAATCTGGATGGTCGCGACTTTGTAGGTGATGTTGCGCGTTTCGTTGTACATCGGCGCGCCCCAGTAGCCATTCCACGGGCCGCCCCAGGCGCCACCGTAGTTGGTGGTGACTTGTTGCTGGCGTTCTTCGACGATCAGGTAGGCCTGAACATTCAGGTCAGCCTTGGTGCCGGGCGCCGCCGGGCGCAGGCCGCGCTGGTCGAGTTGTTCAGTCACGGCCTGGCGAATGCGCTGTTCGGTGAGGTCGCTCTTGATGCGCGGATCGTCGGGGCGGTACTGCAGCGCCGGGTCTTTCCAGGCCCAATTCCGATAGGCGCCGAAATCCCGGCTGGCATCAAAATCGTGGTTCACCTGGCTGGTCTGGCAACCGCCCAGCAGCACGACAAAGGCGAGTGTAGCGATGCGACGAAACATGGTTTTTCTCCAGAGAGCGACCCGCGCTTTAAATGAGAATAGCTGTTAACTGGGAGGATACGCCGTCATTGCCTTTTGCACCGCCTGGCGCAAGGCGTCTCCTCGCTCGCTGAGGCTTCCCTGGCTGCCCGTCTCCGCGCTGGCACTCCACACTGGCTGACCGGTGCGCGCATCGAACAAGTTGACGCGAACCACCACGACCTGGACTTCATAGGTGCGCACGATGGGCACCGAGTTGTACATGCCGTAGCCATTGCCATAACGGTTGTAGCCGCCATACCCGTAGCCATAGTCATCCTGCACTTGCTTGAGACGCTTCTCCAAGCGCACGTCCGCGCTCACCAGCAGGTCTGCCGGACGGTTGTCGTGCAGGGGGCGCAGGCCGCGCTGGTCGAGGGCGCCGCTGACGGCTTCGGCAACCTGCGCCGAATCCGCCCAGGCCGTGCCCGCGGGTAGTTGGCCGTTACGCCAGGCCCAATTGCGGTAGGCACCATAATCGCGCACGGGCGCCGGGTAGGCGCTGGCATCAAAGGTGTTGGCGGCCTGGGGCGGCGCCGGCGGGATCGGTGCCGAGGCCGCCACATAAGGATTAGGGCTGGAACACGCGGCCAGCCCAAGGGACAACAGGATCAAACAGAGACGACGCATTTCGACCTCCGCAGACTGGCCCGCTTAAACCGGACGGCAGATCCAGTGCAAATAACGCCCAAGTCCGGCAAAGCTTGGGTGACGACGGTGAGCGAGTTCCATCTCCAAAAGGTCCTGCACATCCGCACGGGCCTGGAACTCCACCGGCATATAGTCGTGGAATACCCGCACACCACTTTGGCTTTCGACCTGCCAAAGCCCGTCGAGTTGCGCCGCCAACTCACGAGGGTCGAGCGGTTGCTGCGGCGTGAGGCTTTGCTTTTCACCGGCCATGTCGTTCTTGCGCATTTTGCGGAAGTGGCCTTTGAGCAGGTTGCGGTAAATCAGCGCATCGCGGTTGTAGAACGCCAACGACAACCAGCCACCGGGCACCGTGAGCTGGTGCAACACCGGCAGGATCGCATGGGGTTCGGCCAGCCACTCCAGCACCGCGTGGCACAGCACCAAGTCGTAAGGTTCGGTGAGCTGGCCGAGCAGGTCTTGCCAGGGCGCATGGATGAAGGTGGCAGCCTGCCCGGCGTCGGCGAAACGTTGACGCGCGCCCTCGAGCATCGGTTCGGCAGGTTCGGCCAGGGTGACGTCATGGCCTTGCTCGGCCAGCCACAGCGACATGTGCCCCAGGCCCGCGCCGATATCCAGTACTCGCAACGGACGTTTTGGCAGGGCTTCGGTCAGGTCGGCCTGGAGCACCGCCAGGCGGATAGCACCTTTGGCGCCCCCATAGATCTTCTCGGCGAAGCGCGTGGCGAGCTGGTCGAAATGACGATCACTCATGGGCAAACCGCCGTTCGCTGTCGGCCAGTTTGGCGCGCACCACCTCATTCATGTCCAGGCCCAGCTCGCTGCACAGCAACAGCAGGTACAACACGATATCGCCGACTTCCTGCCCGGCATGGGCGAGTGTGTCGGCCGGCAGCTGGCGCGATTGGTCTTCGGTCAGCCATTGGAAGATTTCCACCAGCTCGGCCATTTCCACGCTGGCGGCCATGGCCAGGTTTTTCGGGCTGTGGAACTGCTTCCAGTCGTTGTTATCGCGGATGCGGTGCAGGCGTTCGGTGAGGTGTTCGAGGTTCATGCGGGGGCTCCTGAAGGTGGATAGCTTCGGGGGGATTAGACGTGAAGGCAAGTGAATCTCTGGATGCCCTTGAGGCTTGCCGGCGATGGCGATTCAGTCGACGACGCTGAACTCAAGCCTGGCGGTTTGGCCTGCCTCGTCGAGAACGCTGAGCTGGTAGCGACCGAGCTGTTCGAAACTGGCGCTGATAAAGTCCTGGTTGGCGCTGTCGCCAAGGGGCGCACCGTTGAGAAACCACCAACGCCGGCCACTGCCGCCCAGGGCGGAGATTTTCAGCCGCAGTGCCTGTTGGCTGGCGGCGGGCAGGCGCAGTTGGTCGCCTTCACGGACGCCGACGATCGACAGCGGCGAAGACGCAGCCAGTGCCGGTGGCGGGCAATCGGGGTCAGCCGCGGGGATGCGCGCTTCACGTCGCTCGGCCCTGGGCAGCCAGGGCTCCAGGGGCGCGGGCCACAGGGCAATGTTCTTGCGCTCGGCGCCAGGGCAGTGAGCGTCTACCCGCAGGCCCTTGGCATTGACCCACACGCTTTCCATCAAGCCCACGCTCAAGGGTTGGTCCAGGGCCTGCAAGGTCGGCGGCGTGGTGTTGTCCAGCGTCCAGGCGAAGCGCTGGCGACGGCAATTGGGATCGCTTCGGCTCATGGGCTGTCCCAGTGGCCAACAGATCGCCGCCGCGCCGACGTTGGCCGGCACCGGTTTGACCGGCGCGCTGATGCCGCGCTGGCTGTCGCGGTTGGTCAGTACATCGTGCACCTGCAACATCAACGGCGCTGCCGAGGCCAGGCCGAACTGCCCCGGCACCGGCGTGCCGTCCGGGCGGCCGATCCACACGCCGATCAAATAACGGGGGCCTACGCCAATCGCCCAGGCATCGCGAAAACCGTAGCTGGTGCCGGTTTTCCAGGCCAACACCGGGCGTTGCACCAGCTCCGCACGCGGATCGCGATCCGGCCGGGCCTGGCCACTGAGGATACGCCGCACAATCCAGGCAGCCCCTGGCGACAGTAAGGGGCGTTCTCTGAGCGTATCGTCCGGCTGTAATCGAAGGGTGGCACTCTTGCCGTCCCGGGCGAACGCGCTGTAGCCGCTCACCAAATCTTCGAGGCGACTGCCTGCGCCGCCCAGGATCAGCGCCAGGTTCGGCTCGGCCAATGCGGGCAAAGCCAAAGGCACGCCCCCCATACGCATCTCGGCGGCGAACCGTTTCGGCCCATAGGCTTCCAGCAGCTGCACCGCCGGCAGGTTGAGCGAACTGGACAGCGCCGTACTCGCCGGCACGGCACCGGTAAAGCCCATGGAGAAGTTGCCCGGCCGGTAGTCGCCATAACGCCGGGGCACGTCCTGCAGCAGCGATTCGGAATGTATCAGCCCCTCGTCCAGGGCCATGCCGTACAGGAAGGGTTTCAAGGTAGAACCCGGCGAACGCAGGGCACTGATCATGTCCACATGGCCAAAACGCTTGGCATCATTGATGTCCACCGAGCCAAGGTAGGCGCGCACGGCCATGGTTTCTTCCTCTACCACCAGGATTGCGGCAGAAGTGTGCTCGGGCAAGCGTGCACGCCAGCCCAGCAGCAGGTCTTCGAGGCGACGTTGCAGGGTGGCGTCCAGGGTGGTGCGGATCAGCGGTGGGCTGTCAGGACGGTTGAGGCGGCGCGCGAGCAACGGCGCCAGGCTCGGTTCCAGGCGCGGGGCAAGCAGCAGCGGCTCTTCCAGGGCTTCATCGACGGCGGCGTGCGGCCACACCTGGAACTCGGCGAGACGGCGCAGCACTTTGTCGCGGGCTTCCTGGGCGCGCTGTGGATGCCGATCGGGGCGTAGACGGCTCGGCGCCTGGGGCAGCACCGCGAGCAGGGCGGCTTCAGCATGGGTGAGTTGCGAGGGCGATTTGCCCAGGTACGCCCAACTGGCGGCCGCCACACCCTGCAACGTACCGCCAAAGGGTGCGCGATTCAGGTAGAGGTTGAGGATTTCCTCCTTGGACAGATGCCATTCCAGCTGCGCCGTGCGCCACAACTGGCGCAACTTGCCATGGAACGTCCGCGAATGCGGGTCCAACAACCGCGCCACCTGCATCGATAAAGTACTGCCACCCGACACCACCCGTGCGCCCGAGAGGTTCTGCCACGTCGCCCTTGCCAGCGCCAGCGGGTTTACGCCGGGGTGCTGATAGAACCAACGGTCCTCATAAGTCAGCAGCGCGTCCAGGTAATAGGGTGATACTTCGCTCGTCTGCACGGGATAACGCCACACCCCATTGGCATCGGCAAACCGCCACAACGGCGTACCATCCTCAGCCAGCACCACCCGCGCCAAGTCATCCTTGGGCAGGGGCAACGGCCAAATCCGATCAGCCAGCCAAATCAGCGCAACAACCACCACCACGATTCCCAGGCCCCAACGCAAACCCTGCAGGAGCCGGCTTGCCGGCGATAGCGGTGGGTCAGTTGGCAGATAGGTCACAGATACACCGCTATCGCAGGCAAGCCAGCTCCCACCGTGAACCGCGCACACCTGCAACTTACGCAACGCATCATTAATCGCAAACTCAAACCGGCAAACCTCTATGCTTGTAGGGAACTAGCCTGTCGCAATAACAACCAAAGGCACAGATCCGCCCACCTTCTCATCAGGACACACACATGCAGGTAGAAAGCTTTTTCGAATGGTTGGGCCAGGCGCTCGGTTCCGTCATCCGCTTTATCGTCGATGGTCTCAGCGGCTTGTTCGGTGCCCTGACCAACGCCGGTGGCAACTTCATCGACGGCCTGTCCCGCACCTTGGGCATGGACACTTCGATCATCAGCATCATCACCTTGATCATCGGCCTGATGCTGCTGTACTCGGCCGTGCGCGCCTTCATGCGCGCGTCGATCATCATGGGCATCATCTGGTTGCTGCTGGGCCTATGGCTCCTCAGCTGGGTCGTCCACTAACCCCAAGACACCACAAATCCCCTGTAGGAGCGGGCTTGCTCGCGAAGGTGGCGTATCAGTTGCCGTATAAGCTGACTGACAACACCGCCTTCGCGACCAAGCCCCTCCCGCATGGGGTCGCCACTTTCACAGCAAGAGCTTCAACGCCCCTTGATCACCAGATCCGCCGGCGTCTCCCCCACTGCCTGCCAGTTCGGCCGGTACATCGACTCCACCTGCGGCGGCGGCACACGGTAGGTGCCCGGCGTCACGGCACGCGCCAGGTACAGCAGGTGCGTAGTGCCAGAGCCTTCCAGATTGATCGCCGCCACGTAGCGGTCGTCGCGGAACTCCTGGTGCTTGAGCGACGCGTTCTGCATTGATTCACGCCACTCCTTCACCTGGCTGCTGGCGTTTTCCAGGCTGGCGGCACTTTGTGCCAGGTTCTGGTTTTCCAACTCCAGCCCGGCCGGTAGCAGGTCTACCACCAGGGCGTCCGGCACACGCTGCTTGGCGCTCACCGCCAAGTGCACCAACACCAGGTCACCGCTATTGAGATTGCGCAGGTTCAGTGGCTGGCCGTTCATGCCCAGGTATTCGCGGCGGATGCTCAGGTTGTCACCGCCAGGCGCCGGAGGCACCTGTGGATAACCCGAGATCGTCAGTTGCTGGTACACCGGCGTCTCACCCTGATTGCTCAGGCTCAAGTCGCTGGACAGCGCCTTGCCCTCCAACGCCAGCGTCGGCTGCTGATTGTTCAATTCCTGCACCCCGCCACTGCCGGTGAGCGACACCTGCCAGTTCGAGTCAGGCTTGGCGAACCCGAGTCGCCCCGCCAGGAACAGCGAGTTACGCTCCTGGGTCGACAGATACGGGCTGGCCGCCAATTGATCCGACAGTGTGAACAAGCGCTCCTCACGCTTGCCCTTGGCCAGGTCATTCTCTTCCAGCAACGCCAGGATCATCGCCTGGTCCCGCAGCGGGCTGCCGTAATCGGCCAGCCATTCATTGGCATTGCGTTGCGCCGCCAGCCCGGCGAGCAAGGCTTGGTCAGCACGCGGCTGGTCGCCCATTTTCTGCAATGCGATGGCCAACTGCACCAGCGGCAAACCGGAGCGCGCATCGCTGCGTCGTTCGAAGATGCTGCGCAGCGCGCCCAGCGGCGCCTGCTGACTGCGCGCCAGCACCATGCCGGCGTAGGCCTGCACGGCAAAACGGGTGTGGTCGGCGTTATCGCTGTAGTCGACGTCAATCAGGTTGCGTTCCTGTACGTATCGCAGCAGGCGCTCGCTGGCCTTCTTCAACGCTTCAGGCGGCACGGCGAAGCCCTGGTCGCGGGCACGCAGCAGGAAGTCGGTGACATAAGCCGTCAGCCAGTATTCTTCTTCGCCATCAGCGCCCCACAAACCGAAGCTGCCGTTGTAGCGCTGCATGCCCAGCAAGCGTTCGATGCCCAGCTCGATCTTGCGTTTGCGCTCGCTGTCGGACTCACCTTTGATCGACAGGCGCTTGAGCAACGCATCATCGGCATACAGCGACGGGTACAGGCCGCTCGCCGTCTGTTCCAGGCAACCGTACGGGTAGGCCTTGAGTGCGCTGATCTGCGCACCGAGGTTCAGCGGTGGCCGACTCGACAGGCTCAGCAGCGCCTGGCGCCCCGAGGCATCGAACTGTTCCAGGGTGCCCACCGGCAGGGTCCATGGCTGATCCTTGAGCACCGCACGGTAATGCTTGAGCAGCGCCGGATACGCAGGCCGCACGCCCAGGGTCCATTCACGGGTGAACGGTGGCAGGTTCTCTCCCGGCAGATCCAGGCCATTCACCGTCACCTTGACCTTGCCCTGCCCCAACCCGCCCCAGGCTTTCACCGGAATGCGCAGGGTGGTGCGCTGGCCTTGTTTCAGCTCCACGGTTTGCGCGCCATTGTCGACCAACTCCAACGGCCCGTCGGCGCTCAGTTGCACATCGAGCTTCTGCGCCTTGCCCGACAGGTTGGACAGGTCCAGCGCCAACGTCGTCTGGTCACCCCCGGCGAGGAAGCGCGGTGCCGACAGCTCCGCAATCAGCGGTGCAGCGATCACCGTCTTCGCTTCGGCCATGCCATAGCGATCATCACTCCAGGCCTGGGCCATCAGGCGCAGTTCGCCGTTGAAGTCGGGAATATTGACGCTGACTTCGCCCTCGCCTTGCTCGTTCAACGTCACCGGCGCGCTTTGCAGGGCGACGATGGTCACGCTGGTGTCCGGGCGCTTGCCGCCCTTGGCCAATGCCGCGTCGCCACCAAATGCCAAGCTGGCGAGGCGGCCCTGCCCGGCTTCGATCAACTGGCCGTAGATATCGAATTGGTCCACGCCATAGGCCTTGCGGCCGAACAGGCTGGAGTACGGGTCTGGCGTCGGGTACTCGGTGATATTGAGGATACCCACGTCCACCGCCGCGACCAGCACGTGCACCTGTTTCGGCACGCTGCCATCGGCATTCCTGGCGGCGACTTTCACCGTCAGCGGCTGTTTGGGGCGCATTTTTTCCGGTGCGGTGAGGGTCACGCCGAGTTTGCGCTGCGTGCGATCCAGGGGCAGATGCAACAGGCCTACGGCGCGCTTGGGGGTGATATTGGCTTTGCGCTCGCCCGGGCGAATCACCAGTGCACTCACGTACAGATCATGGCGCGACCATTTCGGATCGAGCTTCACGGCGAAGCTTTTACCTTCGGCCGGCACATCGATTTCCTGCCACCACAGTGGCCCTTCGGCCGACTCTACCAGCAGGTAACCTTTGCCGGCCGCCGGTGGCGTCACGGTGACATTGGCGGTATCGCCGTCGCCATACGCGGGCTTGTCCAGCGCCAGCTTGACCTGGTCCGGCCGCACGGCGCCGCCTTCGGTGTTGTCCTGGGCCTGGTAGCCAGCCCAGAAGCGCAGGCTGCTGACCAGCCCGGTCTGCGGGTCTTCCACTTCGACGCGGTACGGGCCCCACTCCACCTGGAAGCTGACCTTGGCCGTATCGCCGGCCTTGATACTCAAGGTCTGCTCGTCGAGGTTGAGGAATTTCTCGTTGAAGTGGTAACTCCAGCCATCGCTCTCGGAGTAGTTCCAGTAGTAGTCACGGCGCTCGCGCACCAGGCGCACCTTGAGGTTCTGCGCAGCGAGTTTTTGCCCGTCCTGGTTGGCCAGCAGCACTTCGAACTCTGCCGGGCCATCGCCATTGGTTTCCGTGCCGTCAAACAAACCACGCAACCCAGGCAGTTGCTCGGCCGGCCAGATCGGCTGCACCAGGCGCCGGGTGATCGGGCGACCGCCCGACTCCTGCAGGCTGGCCTGCACGATCAGTTGCAGCGGCGACTTGGCCTCGGCCCACTTGCTTTCCAGGGTCAGTGCTTCCTGGCCCTTGGCGTCGAGTACGCTTTCCTCCAGCTCGAAATCCTGGCTCAGCTCTTCTTCGGTGACGGAGCCGAACTGGTAGCCCGGCAGCGACTTGACCGCTTCGCGCAACGGCCGCACATACACCTGGCCACTGACCCGGTTACCCGACGCGGGCGCGCCATACAGGTAACGGCCGTTGACCTGGATCACCGCGTCGTCTGCCGGGCTCAATGCCGTGTCGCTGCCCTTGAGTTCCAACGCCAGGCGCTCGGGCAGGAAGTCTTCGACGAGAAATTCGTACAGCTGCGGCTTGCCATCACCCAGGTCGAACACCAATTGCCAGCGCCCGGTCGGTGCTTCGCCGGCCAATTGCAGTTGATATTGGTAGAGGCCGGAGGCATCGGCATCCCACACGAACTTGCGGCTGACCTGTTCATCCGGGCGACGCACTTCGACGCTCACCGGTTGCGGCTTGACGGCATTGCCATCCTTGTCCCGCAGCAAGGCGTTGAGCAGCACGGTTTCGCCAGGGCGATACAGGTCGCGCGGGCCAAAGACAAAGAACTGCAAGGGGTGGGACGGTTGGCCGCCGATGTCGAACTCGGCCAGGTCCAGTGCCGCGCTGTCGAGGCGCAACAGGCTGGTTTGTTCGCCCTGCTTGGCGAGCAGCACCTGGGCCTTTTTCGGCAATGGCAACTCGGCGTGACCGCCCTTCTCGGTCTTGCCCTGGCCCAGCACACGGCCTTCGGCGTCGAGCACTTCGAGGTCGACGCCATCCAGCGCCTTGCCGCCTTCCAGCGCCTGGGTAAACACATCCAGGCGATTGGCGTAGCGGTGCACCGACAGGCCGATGTCGCTCAAGGTGAACAGCGTGGCCGGTTGCGAATAGTTGTAGGTGCCCGAGGCACGCATCACCGCCAGGTACACGCCTGGCTGCTGCAATGGCTTGAGACCGGCGATTGGCAGCAGCAGGGTTTCGCGGGTGTTTCGCGCGGGGTTCAGGTCGAAGCGACCGCCGTAGACCAGGTCGGCCATCGGCAACAGTTCGCGTGACTCATAGCTTTGCAGGCTGGTGTTGCGCCCCCACTGCGCCAGGAACGACGGCAGGGATTCGGGCTTGATACGGAAGAATTCGACGTCGATCTTGTCGACGTTCAGCGCGATCACGGGCAGGCCTTCGGCCAAACGGGTCGGCAGCAAGGTGCCACGGCTGGCGAAGCCGACAGTGGCTTGCAGGTCGCGGGTTTCGAGACGGGCGATGTACTCGGCGGGCAGCAGGTTGTTATTCACGGCCTTCACACCGGCATCCACCGTGAGCACCAGTTTGCGCTGCGGCTCCAAGTGGCGCAGACGCAGCTCCATCAGATTGTCGGAGATCTCCCAGGCACCATCGACCTTGCCCGACTTGCTGTCCACGAGATGGAGTTTGTCGGCGAACTTCTGATCGGGATCCAGCGGAATCGAGAAGCTCACCGACAAGGTGCTGGCGCCATCGAGCTGCACTTCGGACACGTCCACCACGCTCAACTCACGCCCGGCGTAGCGCTGCTTCAGCGCCGCCACATCCACCGCCGCCTTGACCGGTTTGGGTGCCACGGTCACCGCTGGGGGAGCGGTCGGGGCTGCCGGTTTATCGGAGGAATCGCAGGCGCTCAGCAGGGCCAGCGCACAGGCAAGGAACAGTCCTTTGTTAAACATGGGGCACTCGTCGTGAGAGGGATCCGAAGGGTGAACTATATATCAGCCTGAGTGAGGCCGATGTGGCACTGGTCACATTGACCGACGGAGTGCAGTTCGGTTCTGGGCAGGGATAGCCAGCCAGCCAAATCCCACAAGCAAAAGAGGTCGCCCGCATTGGTTCTGCTGCGTAACGCATGGATAGGTACAATGCCGCTCCTCTGAAGGAGCCCGCATGCCGACCCTACTCACCGACTGGCGCCATCGTCCCACCCACCGCCGCGTCTGGGCCCTGGCCGCGCCGATGATCCTGTCAAATATCTCGGTGCCACTGGTGGCCCTGGTCGACAGCATGGTCATCGGCCACCTGCCCCACGCCCACCAACTGGGCGCCGTGGCCGTTGGCGCCAGCCTGTATACCTTTCTTGCCTGGGCCATGGGCTTCCTGCGCATGGGCTCCACCGGTTTCGCCGCTCAGGCCGCCGGGCGCAATGATGGCGCCGGGCTTCGGCAGATCCTGCTGCAAGGCCTGCTGCTGGCGCTGGGCCTGGCGATACTCTTGGGCACGGTGGGGATCCCGCTGAGCCATCTGGCCCTGGAGTGGATGCAGCCTTCTCCCGAACTGAATCAATTGACGCGCGAATTTTTCCAGACCCGCCTGTTCGGGCTGCCCGCCGCGCTGGCCAGTTATGCGCTGGTCGGCTGGTTCCTCGGGACGCAGAACGCCCGCGCGCCCCTGGCGATCCTGCTGACCACCAACCTGGTCAACATCGCCCTCAACCTGTGGTTCGTACTTGGCCTGGATTGGGGCGTGGTCGGTTCGGCACGGGCATCCGTTGTCGCCGAATGGACGGGCGCACTGCTCGGCCTGGCGATGACGCAAAAAGCCCTGCGCGCCTACCCCGGCCACATCGCCTGGGCCGTGCTGAAACGGTGGGCGAGTTGGCGCCCCCTGCTGGCGGTCAACCGCGACATTTTTATCCGTAGCCTCGCGCTGCAATCGGTGTTCTTCATGATCACCGTACAAGGCGCGCGCCTGGGCGACGCCACTGTGGCCGCCAATGCACTGCTGCTCAACGGCCTGTTGCTGACCGCCCACGCCCTGGATGGCCTGGCCCACGCAGTCGAAGCCCTCTGCGGTCACGCGATCGGCGCGCATGACCGCCAATCCCTGCGCCGCTCACTGGTGGTGGCCGGCGGCTGGTCGCTGATCGCCAGCGTCGGTTTCGCCCTGCTGTTCACCGTCGCCGGCCACCTGTTCATCGCCATGCAGACCGATATCCCCAGTGTGCGTGAAACCGCCGATACCTACTTGCCCTACTTGGCAGTGCTGCCGCTGATTGCGGTGTGGAGTTACCTGCTGGACGGCCTGTTCATCGGTGCCACCCGCGCGCGGGAAATGCGCAACGGCATGCTGCTGACCGTGTTGCTGACATTGCCATTCGCCTGGGCGTTGCAAGGTTTGGGTAACCACGGGCTGTGGATAACCTTCCTACTGTTCATGGCCGTGCGCAGCCTTACTTTGTGGGCGATTGCCTGGCGCTTGAACCGGCAGGACCAGTGGCTTGGATAAACGCGGTCACACGATCCAGTACCGGCGCCAGCCAACGCAAGGGTTTGGCCATCGCCGCCACCAGCGTCTGGTGATTGGTCTTGCCGAAGTAAAACGACTCGACTGGCACTCCCGCGGCGCGCAACTTGTTAGTCAAGCCACCGGTATTGCGCGTGGGGTTGACCAGTTTGTCGTCCGTCGAGGCGATCAACAGGCTCGGCGGCGCACCGGCGCTGATGTGGTTGATCGGCTGGGAGTCCGGCGGTGAATCGGGGAAGAAAAACACCGGTTTTACGTCCGGGTTTTCAATCGGCAGGAAGTCATAAGGCCCGGCCAGGCCGATCCAGCCCTTGAGCATCGACGGCGACAAATCAACGGCGTTCAACCAACGCGCGTCCAGTGCCAGCATCGAGGCATTGTAGGCGCCGGAACTGTGGCCCATCAGGTAGAGCTGCTGGGGGTCGCCACCGTAGTCGGCGATGTGCCGATGGGTCCAGGCGACCGCGTTGGCGCTGTCCTGGAGGAAGGCGGGATAACGCACTTGCGGGTAGAGGCGGTAATCGGCGATCACCACGACGATGCCACGTGAGGCCAGCGCTTCGCCGACGAAACCGTAGTCGTCCCTTGAGCCGCTATTCCAGCTGCCACCGTAGAAGAACACCACCACCGGAGCGTGGGATATTGCTACGGCCGGGCGGTAGACATCGAGTCGCTGGCGGGGATCATCGCCGTAGGCGATCGAAGCGGTTTTGGTAAACGTATTCGAAGGGGTCAGTGCATTGAGCACTTTGACTGGGGAACAGGCGGAGATAAGCGTGGCGAATGCCAGGGTCAATACTTGCAGCCATTTGCTCGACATCGTCCAGCCCCCACACAGAAGGCACCGCAAAGTGAAGATCCAAATGTGGGGGCGGGCTTGCTCGCGAATGCGGTGGGTCAGTTAACAGCTATGTAACTGCTACACCGCTTTCGCGAGCAAGCCCGCTCGCACATTAGATTGCTGTCAGCCTAGATCACGAAGACAGGTAAGAAGACCGCGTCAGGCCCAGGCGCAGCGCATCGAGGAACTGGGTGCGCTCGCTGGCACTGATCTTCGCACTGGCACACTTGTCACGGTAATGAGTCATCAACTCCTCCGGCGACAAGTGCACATAGCGCAGCATGTCTTCGATGGTGTCGTGGGTCTCGATACCCGCGCTGTACACCGAACCGTCTTCACGCTGGTAGATGTTCACCGAGTCGGTGTCACCAAACAGGTTGTGCATGTCGCCGAGGATTTCCTGGTAGGCACCGACCAGGAAGATACCCAGCAAGTAGTCCTCACCTTCGTTCAAGGCGTGTACTGGCAAGCTGGTCTCGATGCTCTGCTCGTCGACGTACTGCTTGATCTTGCCGTCGGAGTCGCAGGTCAGGTCTTGCAGCACGGCACGGCGCAGCGGCTCTTCGTCGAGGCGGTGCAGTGGCAGGATCGGCAGTACCTGGCCGATGGCCCAGGTGTCCGGCAGGCTCTGGAACACCGAGAAGTTGCAGATGTACTTGTCTGCCAGCTTGTCGTTGAGTTCGTCCAGCACCTGGCGGTGCGAGCGCTGGCGGGCCTTGAGCGAATTGTGCAGGCGACGGCACACGGCGAAGTAGCACTGCTCGGCCAGGGCTTTCTCGGCCAGGGTCAGTTTGCCGTCAGCGTACTGGGTGGCCACGTCGCTCATGTAGTGGGTGGCGCGCCAGTAGGTTTCGGTGACCATCTCGATATCGGTCGGGCCCAGCAGGTCCACCAGCCATTGCACGGTTTCCGGCAGGCTTTCCTTGTTTTCGATGGTCGGGATTTCGTCGTTATGCTTCTCGACGTCGGTTACCTGTACCACCAGCATGGCATGGTGGGCGGTCAGGGAACGGCCGCTTTCGGAGAAGATATTCGGGTGCGGCAGGCTCTGCGCGTCGCAGAACTCCTTGAGCATGCCCACGACCACGCCAGCGTAGTCATCCATGTCGTAGTTGATCGAGCTGGCGTTACGCGAGTGCGTACCGTCGTAGTCCACGCCCAGTCCGCCGCCCACATCGATGTGGTCTACCGGCAGGCCAAGGTTGCGCAGTTCGCCGTAGTAACGGATCGCTTCCTTGAAGCCGTGCTGGTAGTCGGCCAGGTTGGCGATCTGCGAGCCCATGTGGAAGTGCAGCAGGCGGATGCCCTGGTCCAGGCCCGCGGCGCGGAAGCGTTCGACCACAGACAACAACTGCGCCGCCGACAGACCGAACTTGGACTTCTCGCCACCGGTGTCCGCCCACTTGCTCGACGCCAGGGACGACAAGCGCACGCGCAGGCCGACCTGTGGCTTGACCTTGAGGCTGGCGGCCTCTTCGATCACCAGCTCAACTTCGGATTCCTTCTCGATCACGATGAACACGTTGTGGCCAAGCTTCTGGCCCATCAGCGCGAGGCGGATGAACTCACGGTCCTTGTAACCGTTGCAGACGATGGTGCCGCCCTTCGGCGCCAGGGCCAATACCGCCAGCAGCTCAGGCTTGGAGCCGGCTTCCAGGCCGATGGACACATTCTGGGTGGCGATGATGTTCTCGATCACCGCCTCCTGCTGGTTCACCTTGATCGGGTACAGCGCGGTGTACTTGCTCTGGTATTCCAGGCGTTCGATGTTGGCGTCGAACGCACCGGTGAGCTGGCGCACGCGGTCTTGCAGGATGTCGGGGAAGCGCACCAGCAGCGGCAACGAAAGGCCGCTTTTGCGCAGTTCGTCGACTTGCTCGTACAGGTCGACCGGCGTGCTGTTCGGACCGTTCGGACGGACTTCTACGCGACCGGCTTCATTGATCGCGAAATACCCGGCCCCCCAATGGCGAATCCCGTAAACACTGCGGCTGTCCGCAACTGTCCATTGGCTGCCATCGTCTTTGCGTGTGCGTCGTACGG
>Ga0065714_10002241_pt1 | contig 37478 bp, 25 predicted proteins | sample MisRhiReplicate2_FD_59101 | JGI IMG/M metagenome (GOLD analysis project Ga0065714, IMG submission 59101) | Miscanthus rhizosphere microbial communities from Kellogg Biological Station, MSU, sample Rhizosphere Soil Replicate 2: eDNA_1 v2... | ecosystem: Host-associated > Plants > Roots >... | reverse complement strand
TAACAACAAACTGACAAATACCGTCATGGTAACGGTCATAAAGTTCAGTAAAAGCTTCGTTATCCCCAACCTTAAGTAAAACCAGAAGGTCCTTCTCAGTATATGTGCTATAAATAGCCATCAATTATCCATAATCAATTTCAACAAAACATTCCCAACGAATAGAAATAATTTTTCCGGGCGAAAATCTATTTTTTATTGGTCCCTATTTATCCGGAACTCCCTCACAAACAGGCGCCTTTTCGGAAAAATTGAGTGCAATATACGTTTTAGTTGAATAGATACAATACCTGGCGGTATAGCTTTTTCAGGTTTATGGGTACCCTGAATTAAAATTTCCTTACCTGAGAAGGGGTATTTCTCAGGTAAGGAAGGCTAATTTATTTTGCTGAAAGCGGGGATACAGGGAGTAAATATTTTTTAATAAAAGCCTCTCTAGCTCTTTTCTCAAATTTAGCTTTATGATGTAGATAGAACCAGCCATGGGCTGCGCCAGGATAAAACATCAGTTCAAAATCCTTATCGGCCTCCATCAGTGCATCTACCAATTTCATGGTATTACGCATATGTACGTTATCGTCCATGGTGCCTTGAGCAAGACTCAAATGGCCTTTTAAGTTTTTCACGTAGGTAAATACGCTGGAACTTTTATAGCCCTCAGGATTCTCTTTCGGACTATCCATATATCTTTCGGTATAAGCGCTATCGTACAAATGCCAATCGGTAACACTACCACCGGCTAAGCCAACTGTAAATACATCAGGAGCTTTTACCAGGGCCAGGGCTGAAATATAACCGCCATAACTGAAACCACTGATACCTACTTTGGAACCATCAATAAAAGGATAAGTTTTTTTAAGGTAATTGATTACTGTACTATAATCTTCAATTTCCCAATGTCCTAAATCACGGTGCATATAGTTTTGTCCCATTTTACCAAAATGCCCGGATCCACGATGATCAATCTGAATTCTGATCAGGTTGTCCTGTTCGTCTTGTTTTCCGGTATAACTACTTATAAAAGCATCGCTCACAACTTCCGAATTTGGTCCCCCATAAACAATTGCCATTACAGGATATTTTTTATTCGGATCGAAACCTTCAGGGTACATGATGCGTACAGGAAGGTCAAATCCATCCGGAGTTTTAACTCTGATGATCTCAGATTTAGTAGCCATTGACTGGTACTTTTCAAAGTCTTTACCTCTGCTATCAAAAAGCGTTCTGATGATCTTACCATTGTGATCAACCAATGCTACCTTGCCCGGAGTTTTAAAATTGGCATAAGTAGTTATGAAGTATTTTGCATTTGGCGACAACTCAAAACGGTGCATAAAATCACCAAAAGTCAATCTTTCTATTTTACCACCGCTCAGTTTTACTTTGTAAAGATCTAAGCGTGTAGAATTTTCCTTTTTAGCAGTAAAATAAACCCAGCTTCCTTTTTCATCAATGTGGTTTATTTCGGTTACGGTCCAGTTGCCACTTGTAAGTTGCTTTACGAGCTTACCGTCCATACTATGAGCATAAATATGCATCCAGCCACTTTTATCACTCATCAGCAAGAACTGCTTTTTTAAGGGCACAAACCTCACCCGATTTTCCTGATCAAGAGAGATCCAGGTTTTCTGTGTTTCTGTGTAGATAGATTTACGGTTACCGTTTAACAAATCTATAGCTTCAATTTTAAGGGTGTCCTGTCCACGGTTCATCCATTGCACCCAAAGTTGATCAGATGAAGGCGTCCACACAGGCATGCCAAAGTATTGATCTGCTTTAGTATCATATGCTGCCCAGGTTATCTTTCTACTGGTCAGATTTACAATACCTGTTTTTACTTCCGGATTGGGATCTCCCGGTAAGGGATAAGGAATCGGGATTTGTTTTTGATGAATACCCGAATCATCAGTCATGTAATGAACCGGTACTTTGGTATCATCAAATCGCATAAAAGCAATTTTTTTACTGTCGGGGCTCCACCAGAAAGCGCGGTAAGCCATGCCTCTACCCAGGATTTCTTCGTTATATACCCATGATGACCAGCCATTGTAAATGGTTTCCGAGCCGTCTGTAGTTACCTGCCATTCTTTACGATCTGCGATGTTGTATACATATAGATTTTTGTTTTTGGTATAAGCAATATTTGCAGAATCCGGCGATAGCACAGGCGTTTGAAGCCCCTGAAGTGTATCGGCTTTAGTAGTTGCCGTTTTAGCAATAACAACTGAACCATTTCTCTGTATGTTAACCTGAAATTTAGGACTGACAGCACGTCCGGCAGGTGTTTCCTTCCCGGTTAAAACGTCTACTATAATTTCTTCTCCGCGGCCAAATATATCGCCCGAGCGGTAGGTTTTGTAATGATAATCATCTATCCACCGGAATACAGGTGTTCTCTTAATAAATTCGATCTCCGAGTTTTTTTGCTGTGCAGCGGAAAGGCCTGGCACTAAGTATAGTCCTGCAGCTAGCAGGACTATAGTATTTAATTTCTTCATTTGATTCTGGCTTTTGATTTACTTTTTAAGTTCCGCTTCTAAAAGTTCTTTTAACTTAGGATCTGAAGGACGAGGCGCATCGACGCTAACGATGTTTCCTTTTTTATCGAATACCATGAAGCGGGGAATGCCTGTGATTTTGTAATCTTTAGCAATCTTACTCCAACCGCTTGCAAACAGCTGTACACCTTTAAGGTTCTCATCCTTGATCATTTTCAACCATTTTTCTTTGTCTTTGGCTTCATCAACTGAAACACTCATGATCACGATATCTTTACCATGCATTTCTTCCTCCAGCTGTTTTAAAGAAGGGATTTCTTTTTTACAAGGACCACACCAGGTTGCCCAAACATCTACCAAAACAACTTTACCTTTCTGACCACTTAAAGAAACCATTTTACCGGTATGATCAGGATATTCGAAATCAGAGGCTGCTCCACCGGTTTTTGTGCTATAAAGCGCAGCACTCAGTTCTTCCAATCTCTTTTTCTGACCTGGACTTTGTAAATACTGACCATACTCATCAACCATTCTTTTATATCTATCGTATGATTTCATACCCATAGTTTGACTGTAAAGCACATATTCCCCCTTTTGGGTGGTAGTGGTTAAGACCGATAATATTTGATTCATATCAGCGCCACGACCTGCAGCAAATTCCGCATACATCGACATCGCTCTTTTACCGTACAATGTGCTTAAAATCTGATCATTCGGGAACTTATTTTTTACAACCATAGTGCTGTAATAAGCCGGATAATCTTCTACTTTTGGATGTTTTGAACGTGGAGTTCGTAAAAAGTTTACCGCATAAAAATCCATATCATAAACCGTCAAATCCTTCATCAATGCATTGAATTTAGCATTTTTGGTTTTGATGTTTTTTCTGAAGGCATCTGTTTGTCCGGCAACAGTTGTTAATTCCGGAAAGAAATCTTCATAAGTACTAAATGAACCCATAAAATAAACCGACTTTCTTTTTAGCGATTTGGTCAGGTTTGCCCATTTACTCAGGACCGTATTTTCAGGTGTATTCTCTCCTGTAAACTCGGCATTCACATTGTCAAATGCTACTTCTGCTTTATCGCCAGGCTTTAAATAAACCGGGAACTGACCTTTCATCATATCAGGGGATCCTACTGCATAGAAACCTTCATAACCCGGTTTGAACATAAAAGCGAATGAACCATCCTCTGCAAGATTTGTGGTTGCAATTACTTTTGGTTCACCATCTTCAATTTTCATTAAAGCGATACTTTCCTTTATCGTCGCTTTTTCTGCTTTCACGATTCCTGTTACCTGACTCATCTGAGCTGAGGCAAATAAAGCACTGACCAGCATTGCTGCTGATAAAATTATTCTTTTCATTTTTATGTGTTAGTTATGTGTTGCTAGTTTTTTCGCTCTTAGGGTTTACTTACCAACCGGTATTTTGTATAATTTTATTACCCGGTTTGTTGATCTCCGTGATTGGAAAAGGGAACAGGTAATGCTTTTCCTGGAAGATCCTGGTTTTAGTAAGGTTTTTAACTGTATAGGTTTTTACACCTGTTGTTGCATTCCTTACAATTTCCATTTTCTTTATTGGATTGGTTGCAGTTGAGAATAAGTTTACAGCAAGCTTCCAGCGTTTCACATCCCAGTATCTGGCATCTTCGAAAGCAAGTTCTACCCTACGCTCATGTCTGATGGCTGTACGCATATCAGGTTGTGATAAGCCAGCAGGAAGGTCAGGCATTCCAGCACGCTTTCTTACTAAGTTTACCGCACTATATACAGTAGCATCCGGACCAACGGCCTCATTTTGCGCTTCTGCATAATTCAATAATACTTCAGCATATCTGAACAGTATCCAGTTCTGACTGCTGGCTACATTGGCATCAGCCAGGTTAATACTCTCATCAGTAAATTTGCGCAGGTAATAACCTGTATTGGTAACCCATCCGGCAATGATACCTCCTGAAACTGTCAGGTCGATACCACCATTATACAGCTGCAAAGCACGGCCGCGGAAAACTGCGCCATCATAAAGTACGGTAGCAGCGAACCTTGGATCTCTTCCTACATAAGGTTGCTGTGCATCATAGCCAGATAAAGGATTTGTAATTGGCAAACCTGTAGCCTGCATCTCATAATCATCTACCAGATTTTGTGTCGGCAAGGTACTTCCGCGACCACCAAATGCGGGAGGCTGATTAAAGGCATCAAATGAATGTGAACGTTGTGCCCTATCGCCATTAAACTGTACAGAAAGGATGACTTCATTATTCATTTTATTGTTATTGGCAAATACACTGCTATAAGAAGTCTGCAGACCATAAACTTTGAGATCCATTAACGCTTTAGTAGTTGCAGCAGCATCTGTCCATCTGCCTGCATAAAGCTGAATACGTCCCATCATGGCTAAAGCAGCACCTTTTGTAGCTCTACCCCAGTCGCCAGCAGCATAAGTAACTGGTAAAACAGCTGCAGCTTCCGTAAGTTCTTTCACCAGGAAATCAGTGAATTCATCTTTAGTAGCCTTAGCTACATATGCAGTTTCATCCAGATCTTCCTGAACTGTGGTGATGATTGGTAAGGGACCAAACCAGTTCATCAGATCAAAATAATAATAAGCTCTTAAAAACCTGATTTCGGCCTTCATTCTGTTATTCAGGTTTGGATCGCCAGGAACAGCATCAATTTTGGAAAGAAACATATTGGCCCTGCGGATGTACGTCCAACGTCCATTTGTGGTAGCGGTCCACATCGCATTTAGGGGAGAGTTACTAGCGTCGTAGGCCCCATTCCAATAAGTATTGTATACTGTACTATTTGCTTCAGCATCGTCAGTGATATCTGAAAGCAGGTTACCAGTAAATATAGAAGATGATGGGTGTGGGCCTGTGAATCCAGCATGCATTTGCGCATAAAAATTCCCGGTATAAGTTAAAACCATATCCTGATTGGTCCATAATACCGGATCCGTTACCTGGTCTACAGGCGTAATATCTAATACTTTTTTGCATGATGCGGTTAGCAATATTACTGCTGCAAAACCCATCATGAGATATCTGTTTGTGATCAATTTCATCTTTTTATCTCCTTACTTAGAAATTAACATTTATACCAAATCCAACATTCTTCTGGGTTCCATAGAAGTTAGGGCTGACAGCAGTGGCAGCACCCAAGTTCGCCGTTTCCGGATCAATTCCACCCTCAACAGAAGTCCACGTAAACAAATTAGAAGCCTGTGCATAGACCTTTACCTGTTTTATTTTTAAGGCATCAACCCATCTTTTAGGCAAATCATAGCTCAGGCGTACATCCCTCAATCTCAAAAAGTCATCTTTCACTAAAGTGGCATCTGATGTCCTGCTGTTATTTGTTGAGTTAGCCAGACGTGGAAAAATTGCGCCTTCGTTGCCTGGTCTCCATGTGTTATCATAAATATACTTCCAACCTGGAGTTGTTGCATATCTCAAGTATCCACCTAATGCACCACTAAAGAATGTACTCAACATAATTCCCTTATGTTTCAAATTAAAACCGAAGCCAAAATTCACTGGCGGAAAGCCCATATTATCAAGCCAGATCTGATCATCAACTGTTAATTTACCATCGCCATTGCGGTCTTCAAATTTGACGTCGCCCGGTTTAATTGTGCTATTTTTCAAGCCATCCTGATCTACAGGCCATGCTGCTATTTCTGCTGCATTCTGAAAAAGCCCCAAAGAATGGTAAGCGACAAAAGAGTTCGTACTACGTCCTTCCTGACGCAAATAATCCGGAAGGGACTTGGTGCCGTAATCTACTACGGTGGTGCGTACATAAGTTAGATTTGCATTTAAGGACAGATCCCATTCACTAGCCAGTTTATGGTGACTGCTTAGCTCAACATCAAAACCTCTATCGCGCAATTTCGCAAAATTCTGAATAGGCGCGCTGATACCAAAGGTACCGGGAAGCACTGCATCTTTACCCATCAGTATATCATACCTGTTTTTTTGATAGATATCAAATCTGAAGTCCAGCTTTCTATTAAAAAGTGTTGCATCTACACCTATGTTTTCCTGTCTATTTTTTGCCCATGTAACCTGCTCATTTGGCAAAGTGTTATTTGCCAGTACAAAGCTTGGTGAGTAAGTATTACCAAAAATATAACCGTTGATACTGTTAGCAGCCGGAGTGTTGCCAGTATTGGCTACTCTATAAGTGTAATAATAAGTATTGGCACCGATAGCATCATCGCCTGTTAAACCAATTGAGGCTCTTATTTTTAAGGAGTTGACAATATTTGTTAACGGTCTGAAGAAATTCTCTCTGGAGATCATCCATCCTGCAGAGGCACCAGGGAAAAATCCCCATCTGTTACCGGGAGCAAAATAAGTAGATCCATCAAAACGAAAACTACTTTCCAGGAAAAGTCTGTTGTCGAAATCATAATTCAAACGACCAATATACCCGGCCCTGGCTGATAAACCACGATTACCACTGGTAACTTCGCCTAAAGTTGACCCAAGGTTAATAATATCAAGTCCTGGTGCTACCAAGTTCAAACGCGTATCACTATTAGCATTATTGCTCCCTTCACTCCTGGTGTACAAAGCCAGAGCTTCAATTCCGTGTAAGCCAAAGCGCTCTTTGTAATTTATGCCAAAGTCGATTGTGTAGATATTTGCATCTCTGGTGTCATCTTTCAGCGATGGTTTCCCCGCTCCCGTTACCATAAAGTAACCAGTAGGAGATGTTGGATCGATCCTATATTGTGGAACTGGCACAGTGTAAGTCTTACCTCTTGTAAAGTTCTTATCTACATTGACATTGGTATAGGCTGATAACCCCTTTAAAAAAGTGGGCTCCCAGATCAGTTTTACATTTCCTGTAACGTAGTTATCATAGGTGTATTGATATCCAGCTTTTTCCGATATGGCAGCCAATGGATTCGTTCCTGATGATAATGCACCAAAACTACCATTTGGCATGTAAGCAGGTGTTAAAGGCGATATACTCAAAATTGAACTTAAAGCCGACAATCCCCTAATATTTTGTTTCCCCCCCCGATAACTAAAACCCAATTGTGATTTAAACTGTTTACTCAAGGTAATATCAAAATTATTTTGCAGGGTGTAACGTTGATAGCTATTGCCTGAAAACATTCCCTGTTGATCAGTATAAGTTCCGGAGATAAAATATTTTACAGCTTCCGTACCTCCTCTTACATTTAGGCTATGATTCTGAACCAGTTCAGGTTTACCTATAAGGAGATCGAGCCAATTAGTATTGGCAAACTTATAAGGCGACAATTGCCTTTTTATAGTATCTAATACAGCATCCGAATACTGAACAGCCAGGCCATTGTTGATTGCTGTTTCATTTTGCATCAAAGCATAATTATATCCATCTAAGGTTTCCGCTCTCTTTCCAGGGCTAGTCCAGGTAAAGTTACCGGTATAACCAAACTGTGGTTTCCCTATTTTTCCGCGTTTAGTGGTGATGAGAATTACCCCGTTTGCTGCTCGGGCACCATATACGGCACCTGCAGCATTATCTTTTAAAACTGTAATGCTCTCCACTTCATTAGGATCAATTTCTCCTAGTCCTGCCTGGTCTGAGCTACTACCGTTTAGTCGTGGTACACCATCAATTACGATCAACGGCCTCTGCGTACCACTTGTAGTTCTAATCAATAAACTGGCATCGTCTGATCCTGGGTTCCCTGATCCGGCCCGCGCTAATAGCCCGGGAACACGTCCTACTAAAACCTGCGAAAGGTTAGAAACCGGAATCTGAGTAATCTGATCTGCTGTTATTGAACTTACAGCAGTAGTAAGGTTTTCTTTTTTAATCTGACCATATCCTACTACCACTAATTCACCCAGTTGCATGTCGAGCTCTTTTAAAACAATATTCAGTTCTTTCTGGTCGCCGATCGCAACATCAACCGACTCAAAACCAACCATAGAAATACGGATTGTTGATTTTTCGGTTACCGGTATGGTAAAATAACCTTCTGCATTGGTTTGTGCAGCTCTTCTGGTTCCTAAAACTGTAACAGAAACACCCGGAAGTGGCTTTCCCTTTGCATCCACTACTCTTCCCTTAATGAGCTGAATTTGTTGCACAGGTGCTGGTGCCGCAGGTCTGTTGATAATGGTGATAATTTTATCTTCAATAAGATAAGTAAAAGGCTGGTCGGCAAAACATTCGTCAAGTACCTCCTTTAATGGTTTGTTAGCCACCTTAATACTTACAGGCTTAGCAGCTTTGAGTTGCGGGGTGGTGATTACAAAGTCGTAACCACTTTGTTTTCTGATCTCTTTGATTACGTCATGTAATGATGCCTTGCTTTTATTCAAGCTGATTTGCTGGGCAAATCCGGCAGCTCCTACATGAAGCAAAAAGGTGAATAATATGATAATGGTTAGTTTCATAATTCGCAGTATTTTATTTGCTTGAACAGCAAATGGCCTACGCTTAAATAGCGCGTAAAATTTCATACATTTGAGTTTAGTCCCTTTAGCCGGCTGCAAACTGGCTCTAAGGTTGTGGTTTGGAATTAGTTGATTAGTGTGTAAGTATATTTAATTGAATAATCCGACCGTTTAACCAGGGGTGGGTCCAATCACTCCTGGTTTCTTTCAGACTACCCTTTAGTAGAGTTCTGATTACATAACGACTACCCTCCTCCCTTCGATCCTAAACCTCACATTTCCTGTCTTTTCGAGAGCTTTGAGTACTTGTATTAAAGTTTTTTCTCTGGATATTTCTGCATTAAACCCTACTGGGGTTATTGATCCTTCATATACGACATCAATGTCGTACCATCTGCTTAACACGTTCATTACGCTTTTGATATCGCTATCCGCGAAGACGAAATTTCCATTCTTCCAGGCAATAACTTCTTCTGTATCCACGTCGCCAATGCGTACCGCAGCACCAACTACGGCTTGTTGACCAGGACTTAACAGATAATCTTTAGCATTGTATTTCAACTTCACGCTACCTTCCAGCAAAGTGGTTTTAGTAGCTGAGCCTTCAGCATAAGCGTTCACGTTAAAGTGAGTACCCAGCACTTCCACTTCCTGTCTGGCAGCTTCCACTTTAAAAGGACGTTTCTTATCTTTTTTTACTTCAAAATAAGCTTCTCCGGATAATTCCACTTTCCGATCTGCTAATTGTGCAAATGAGGATGGGAATTTCAATTTACTTGCGGCATTTAACCATACACGCGTACCATCGGGTAACACCAACTGGTACTGTCCGCCACGAGGGGTAGAAACCGTATTGTATTCAGGTGTTTTATTTGCCGCCGTTTTATCATCTACACGATAAACCAACTGTCCATCGGCTGTTTTGCTGATCACAATACCAGATTGCTGAGCAACTTTACCATCGGCCGCATCATCCAGACTGATCTTTGAGCCATCAGCCAATGTTAAAACGGCTTTGTTTCCACCCGGATTTACATCATTTTTAAATCGCATAGCCTGAGATTCAGGCACGACGATATTTTCTTTCTTTTGGTTTAGAAAATATAAGCCGCCAACAGACAGGATCAATATAACAGATGCGGCCACTGCGTATTTACGCCATAATGGAATTACTTTTTGTTCCTCAACAGCATCATGAACAGGCAGCGCAGCCCAAATGGCCTTCCCTGCATTCTCCAGTTCGGNTTCATCAGGTATGAAATCACTATTCTGGAGTTCNTTGATATGCCAACTCTCCACAATAGCTCTTTCCTCATCAGAGCANGTNCCTGTTTTGTATTTGTATAATAAATCTTCCGATTGATAGTTGCTTTTCATTCTCTAAGCTGCGTTTATACTGCTGCTTAGATATATGTAGGTTAACTGAGTAAGAGGGAGTAGATAAAAAAATATTTTTTTACTGCTAGAAATTGATGCTGATAAAAATGGAGAAAATTCTAAGTTTTCCCTTCAGGATTTTGACCGCATTGCTTACCTGTTTTTTTACTGTAAGATCGGAGACCCCCAGCTTATCGGCAATTTCTTTATGCGAAAGACCTTCTTTTCTGCTCATCTCAAACATTTCCCGCATTTTTGGTGGCAGGGCAGCGACCTCCTTTTCGATCACAGCAACCAGTTCTCTTTCGCGCAGCTGGTCATCGGTGATGTATTCTCCTTCTTTAATAAATTGTTGCAGATAAGTTTTATAATCTGTCCTGACTTTGCGATGGTCCAGAAGATCGAAGATTTTGTAACGCACTGAAGTGTATAAATAAAGGGAAAGTGAGGAATTGATATTAAGTGTCTCTCCTTTGTGCCATATATAGGTAAAAACCTCTTGTACAATATCCTGAGCATCATCCGCATCAGCCATAATTTTACGGGCATAAACATACATGATTGCCCAGTATCGATTATAGATCTGCTCATAAGCTTTCCTGTCCCCTGCTTTAAAGCGCAGGAGCAGCTCTTCATCTGAAATATGGCTTAGATCTTCCCCAGGCATGCATTGTGGAGGGCGTTAACAATAAATTCCTTACACAAAAGTAGTTAATTATATTTCTATGCCAATCCTTATCGTGTAAAATTAACCTGGATAGTTTAGGTATAATATCTAATGATCCTGCCAGCAACTTGCCGCTCCTGCAATAGCCGCATTTTCATTCAATAAAGAGATATGGATAGGGAGATTATGCCCGAGAGTTTTCAGTTTATTTAACAAAACAGGCAAAAATTTATCCTCAGCCTTTGCGATATTTCCTCCTATGACAATAGCTTCAGCACTAACTTTTTGCAGAAAGTAATGTAAGAATTCGGCCAGGTTACCTGCAAACTCATCAAACATCTGCTGAACAATGGGTGATTCGTCATACAGTTCTGCCAACTCTTTCACATTCGAAATATTTAACCCTGTCAATTCATGATAACGTTTCAAAAACCACCTGGTAGAGATATATTCTTCGGCAATGCCATCTGAGAACGGGATGCACCAAAGATCTGCATCATAAGCATCCCCATTTTCAAATACAGATGAACCTAAACCCGTACCTAATGTGACGCCAATAACTTTATCATATCCTTTTGCCGCGCCAATAAAGGCTTCTCCGGCCAAAAAACAAGCCGCGTCATTTTTCATCAGAATATCGTCGTTTTCTATTCCAAGAGCTTTTGCCAAAAGCTCTTTAGCATTAAGTTTGTACAAAGCCTCATACTTGGTAGTACCGGTGATATAGGAAATACCTTTTTCATAGTCAAAAGGCCCCGGCATAGCTATACCAATTTTCCCTAATTTTAAGCCAACCTTCTGATGAGCTTCATTAATCGCTTCGCACCAGGTTGCTATAATCTCTTCGCTAGTTCCGTTTGGATCCACTTTTTTTCTTGAGAAGGAATCTTCGAGGAAAGTACCATCTTCCATATTCAACACTGCGGCTGTGATATGTGAACCACCTATATCTGCTCCTAGTACGTATTTGCTCTTCATTATATAATTTGGTCTGGGTTGATTTCTTTATATTTTTCGCTAAATATCAGATTAATTGCTGATAAAATCTATGAAGCATTTTAAAGAAGGTCTTTATCTTCATTGGCTTACGAAGCTATGGGTAAAATTAATTTAACACATCAAACACAATCTTTTCATTTTTTTCAAAATTATATAATGTTAGCTTACCTATGGTATAATAAAGGTCCCAATAGGTCCTTATAGACTGGATATAAGCATTACTTGCATTGTCTTTTTGATTTTGGGCGGCATTCAGATCATTTATAGAAATGCGGCCTGATTTGTATCGTTGTATTTCGAGCTCATAATTTTCTTCAGCTATTTGTTTGGCCTCAATTGCAGAAGCGATATTTTTTTGGTGCAGATTCCACCGGGATACATGCAAAGTCACCTCATGTTCCAATTGCATATCTTGTTGCTCAATTTCACTTTTAACCATAGCTAAATTAGCCTCGGCACGGAGCTTTTGCGTTTTGGCAAATCCCCAATCCAATAAGGGTAGCGAAAAGCTGAGTGACACATTTTGCTGATTTTCAAGTCCATTAAGCAGTCCTTGTAAATTGGCTGCCCTACTCGACAAACCAAAGTTTGCCCTGACATTAAACTTTAAATTACTTTCCGACTTTACTTCGGCTACATTCTTTTCGGCCTCCAAACGTTTTAATCTAAAATCTATCACGGTTTTACTGTTATTTTTTGCCTGGGCCAGCGCTTCTTTGAAGTTAATTTCAAAAAAGGCTATTTTCTCAGGAACCTCTAACCTGAGGTTAGTCCCGTCTATAAGCAGGTACGTTGAAAATTGCTGCTGTGCAAGCACATAACTAATGCTGTCTTCAAGTACCCTGTTTTGTGCGTTCAATACATTTAACCGGAGCTGTAACAATTCACTCTGGCTTACAGTCCCCAATTTAAAACGGTCTTTGGCAATACGGTGTAACGTATCGGCATTGGCTAGATTTTGTTTGGATAAACTCCGCTGGGTTTGCGTGGCAATCATATTGAAATAATTACTGACAGTTTGTAGGCCAATCTGCTGCATATTAGTACTCAGCTCCCTTTTTGCAGATTCAAAACGGATGGGCTCCGTCTTTTTTTGCCATTTAAAGCTGTTAAACCCAATTGTATTTTGCAGATAGGAAATAGATACTGGTACCGAAGAATAATTGGTTTGCCGTATATTCCCGAAAACATCGATCCGATCTAAAGAAGAACCTAGCGAAAGTATTCCCCCTGTGGCCGAAACATTTTGTCTGATACCCAGATTTAAATTGCTGTAGGCCTGATTCTGGCTCACAAAGGTATCTTCACCATTAGGTAAGGTGATCCGGTTGATACTACGGTTATAACTGGGTATGGTCCCGTCAATAGAAAGGGTAGGCAAAAAAGAAGCTTTGTAGTTTTCATAATTCCACCGATTGCTATGATAACGATTTAACGCTACTTTATATTCAAATGATTGCTTCTGAGCCATACCAATGGCTTCACTTAAACTGAGTAGCCGCTCCTGTGCTTCTGCCATTTTAAAAAGGCCTAGTGAAATAGCGATAGCAAGGGATATTTTTTTATAGATCATAATAGCTTAAATCTTAGTCATTTGTTTTTACGGTATACAAACCAGTACAGGAGGGGCACAAAAAATAGACTCACAAACAAGCCAATGAACATCCCACCAATTAAAGCCAATGCCAATGGTTTTTGCAACTCAGAGCCCAAATCATTCATAAATAAAGTAGGAAGTAAGGAGCCAATGCTGGTTAAACTGATCATTATAATGGGTTTAAGCCGCTTATGTCCGCCTTCATGTATGGCTTCCATTAGAGGCATTCCCTGTCTTCTTAATTGATTAATGGCGTCTATTTTCAAAATGGAATCATTTATGATCAGGCCGCTCATAACCACTATACCGATCATAGACATCAGGTTAATGCTGTTACCGGCCAGGTAAAGGAAAATAAAAGCCCCACTTAAAGCAATAGGGAGTTCAATTAGTATGAAAAGGGGTTGCACCAGGGATTCAAACTGTGCCGCCAGGATAAAATACAGTAGTAGTATGGATACCAATAAGATAACGGACATTTCTTTGATCAGATTTAAGTTCTCAAAATACCCGCCTTTGTACTCAACCTCCAGACTTTGGCTGTTTTCTGAAACCAGTTTTCGTATAATTGGTAAGTCTATTTCAGGCTGGTGAGTATAAATATCAACAGGGTAATATTTACCCTCTGTACCTGCAGTAATATATTTGTATTCGTTGGCCTGGGACATATTAACCAAATAAGACAACGGGATACTTACGTTGCCTTTGCTCGGGATAAAGGTTTGCGCTAACATTTCGTTCACAGATCCATAGGTAGCGTTTACCAGCACAATGGGTACTAAAATCTGCGTCTTTTGAAAGTTATCTACAAAAACGGGTTTAAATGCCGCTTCTATCTGTTTTCCAATATCAGCAATACTAACATCGTACAATGCCGCCTGCTCTGCATTTACCTGCAGAATGATCTTGGTATACAAGGCTACAGGGTCTATCTGTATATGAGGCAACTGAAGCCTTAGACTTTCTAGAAAACGTCCAGTTTTTACAATTTCAGGCATCCCATTTTTTCCAGCATCACTAAGGTTTAATCTGATTGGCGCCATAGCATTCGAAAAAACTGCATCAAAAGCATTTTTTGCAGGAGAGAAAGCAATTAGAGCTGTCGGATAATTTTGGGCACAATGCGAAGCCAGCTTCTTTTGCACATCCAACAGTCTGTTTGCATCTCTAACCCGGATATAGATTTTGGATTGGGTATACCCTAACTCATCCCCTTGTAGCAACAGGTACTGCTGGGAGCCAACCCACGTGTTGCTTTCAATAATGTCATTTCTTATATGACCCAGCGATGTTGCAATGCGTTTAGCATTCTCTTCAATACTAATATTTTCATTCCAATCTATTAATATTTCAGTGTCATACCTTGTAATGGGCGGCAGGCGGTCTTTTGGTAAGCTGTTGAATAACAGAATGGCCCCGACAAACAAAAGTAATATCGCTAAACAGGTCAATTTAGGATAATTAAATACCTTCTTTAGCCCATATTCATACCAGCCTGTAACATTAACCCTCGCTGTAATCTCAAAGGGCTTTCTAACTTCTTTTTTTGTGGAATAAATCAGTTTATATAAAGGCGGCAAAAGAACAACAGATACCAATAAAGATGCTAGTACACCAATAGTGATGGATAAAGCCTGATCATAAAATATTGCTCCGGCTAACCCGCTCATAAAAATGATTGGAATAAATATCGAGCAGTTGGTCAACACCGAGGTAATCAACGGGCGGATAATTTCATTCGTTCCCCTAATTGTCGACTCTGTAAGATCGAGTCCAGATTCTTTATGTCTGTTGATATTGTCGATCACCACAATCGAATTGTCGATAATCATACCCAGCCCAAGAATAAGACCACCCAGAGAGATGATGTTAATAGAAATGCCTGTTAAATAAAATCCAAGTTGAGTGATTAGCAAAGACAAGGGAATAGTAACAGCAATCAATAATGCAGAGCGGATTTTACGAATAAAAACCAACATAAGTAAAAATGCTATTCCCCCTCCTAAAATCAGGTCCTGTTGCAAATTATTGACCGAATAGTCGAGTAGTTTAGTCTGATCTTCCGAAATCTCGAATCTTAAATCAGGGTAATCTTTCTTAAAATGTACCATGAGTTGATCAAAACTCTCTTTGAGATCTTCCATTCTTGCCCCTGTCTGTTTAATTACCGCAAAATTGATCGCAGGTCTTCCATTACTAAAAAAGGATCCGCTTTCCGGGGCATTGGTATAACTAACAGTAACCAGATCCTTTAATTTAAAAAGACGGCCTTGAATGTTGAGGGGAGTATTTTCTATAGCCGAAAGGCTTTGGAGTTCGGAGGAAAACTTAAGATAATATTGATAATGTCCGTCTTTAACCATTATGTTGCCTAGGTTAATCTTGTTTTCGCGAAATGCTTGCAGCAATATGTTGTAATTGAGGCCTAATGATTGTAAATATCCGGTTTTGGGCATCAATTGTATCCTGGGCTGTGCCAATCCGGTTACATCTACCAGGGCTACCTCTGGTAGATGTTCAACCCGTCTTCTGAGAACTTCCCTAGCAAAATTGCTGAGCTCCGTCAAACGACCGGTTGATAAGGCTTCATCTTTAGGATATACGTTGAGATTAAAAACAGCGATATCCCCTACTCCCGATTTAGTGACAATGGGTCTTTCCACATCCTTAGGTAACTGGTTCATAACCAGATCTACCTTTTCGTTCACTTCAACAAAACTCATGCTGCTATTTAAGCCATGTTCAAAAACCAATCGAATAATACCACTTCCTTCTGAAGATGTGCTTTCGATTTGTTCCAGGCCATGCGACTGCATTAAAGTATTTCGAATTGGGCTTGTAAGGTATTGCTCTACCTCTTTAGCGGCATAGTTAGCCCCCTTTACTTTTACGATCATCTGGGGGATATTGGTGTCCGGCAACAGTGATACTGGAATATGCAAAAAAGCCGTAATGCCCAGCAACATAAGCGATAAAAAACTGATAAGAACAGCGACAGGTCGGTTGACTAAAAATCTGATCATAATTTTATGGTAAAGGCTTTACTCGTTTTAACAAGCATATAGGTAGCAGCAAATACGCGCCAAGTACAGAAAACAACAGTCCGCCAATCGTTCCAGCCGACAATGTGAACCAGAAACCCTGGTCTTCACCATTTATCATAAAGGGCAAAAGGCTCAATATGGCCGATAAGGTAGTAACCAGAACGGGCATAGCTTTGGCATTAAATGCTTTAACATATATTTTAAGCATGTGCGATGCTAATTTTTCGTTACCCCCGCTGATAAAATTAAAATCATTAAGGATGTACAATGCAGCATTGGTAACCAAGCCTGCAAGGAGCAGTAATGCAGCATATCCTCCCTGATCAAACTGCAATCCCATAAAATAGAAGATTAAAAATACCCCTATAAACGAAAATGGGATCATTAACACTACAGCTAGTGGTTGCACAAACGATTCCAGCAACACAGCGCATACCATATAAATGATTAGCAATACAAGGGGAATAAACCATAAATAGATACTGCTTTCTTCATTATCCCACCAGCCGATTTCACCCGAAGAAACAGTGTATCCAAAGGGGAGTAGCTTACCGATACTAGCCATTACCTTATTCTTAACCATATCATTTAATTCGCCTGTTCCAATAAACTGGTAATGTACATTGAGCAGATAGGTCTGATTTTCCTTAACAATACTTTCCCCTAGTTTTTCTTTTTTAACATCTGTTACGCCACTTAAGCGCATCATAGTGCTATCATTAACCTGTAGAGGCGTGTGCATGCTTGACCATATGTCTGGTGGGATGTCGCGCTGGCTTGCCAGGCGGACAGGTCTGTAAATATCCTCGCCAACCGGCAGGTTTCCGATAATAGATTCCTCCTCCTGAAAATTCTGAAGTCCTGCACTCATGTTCCAGCGGCCTATGTGGTATAGAGTCAGGTATTCAGATCGTGTAAAATTTATCATATACTCCGTCGAAGATTCCTGTTCTCCCCGATTGCCAGTGCTAATGAGGATGTTACGTATCCTTGGGTTTGTGCGTAAGGTATCGCTGATGCGCAGAGAAATACCTTGCAGTTCGTTGTAATTATAACCCTTTATAGCAATGGTAGAATCATATTGTTCTAAATCTATGGCATTGCTAAAGCCCTTTCCTACCCCGTAAATATCAAAATCCGCAGCTCCTGAGTAAACAGCTTTGCTTTCCAGCAATTGTTTTAGTTTGTGGGGAAAACCGATTTCATATGCTCTTTTAAAGGAAATACTGATCTGAGCATTATTGGGCGAACTAATATTTGCAGTAAAAACTTCCAGTTCCCGCTCAAAACCCCTCAGGTATTGCTCAAACTCCTGTGTTACTTCATTCATCTGGCTTAAAGTAGCACCATTGGGCATCCTGATGTTTATATTCAAATGCACACGCTGTTCTACCTCTTCATCATTATACCTGGTATGTTGCCCTTTATTGTTTATAAACAGGAATAGCGTCCCACCTAAATACGTATTTATAGGTTTACGCAAATTCTTATTGTAAAAATCAGCTCCAAAAACATTATTATACATTTTAGCCCAAAAAGTATCCTTTTCTATTTTTTCCGGAAGCAGGAAAGCAGGGATCCCAAAAAGCAGAACAAACATCACAAGGAAGTACCAACGAAAGTGGAGCATGAAGTGCAATTGCCTGTAATAGATTGAACTGAACCATACCAGCTTTCGCTTTCTTTTTACCAACGTTTTGCTTTTTTTAATGACCACCGGAAATTTATCCAGCATTGCCGGGATAAAAAAATAAGCAATCGGTAAGGATACTATCAGGTTAATAACAATGGCTATTGCAAAATCGACAAGATTAATCCGCTGCGTTTCATTCAAAAAAAAGATGACAGACAATGCCCCTAAAGCAGTTAAAGTTGAGCTAAGTATAGCTGTAAAAATACGTTTGCGACCTGTATATCTGATGTCTTCAACGATCACAATTACATTATCAATCACCATCCCTAATGAGATAGTAATACCTGCAAGAGAATACAAATGAATTTCAAGTTTAAACAGATAATAGAAGATGGCAGCCATCAATACATTAGTAATTAAAGAAGCTACAATAATTAACATGTACCTCATTTGGCGGGTAATCAGCAATACAAAGACTAATAAAATAGCGATTGAAAGAAACGTACGCAGGCAAATTTTGTTTAATTCTTCTTTAATGTAAACAGTGTGATCATAACTTAAGGCTAGCCTGTAACCCGGCGGAAGGTTCCTTTCGGCAAGAGACATTACATTTTTTACATTACTTACAAGTTGAACTGTATTTACATGTGCTTCAGGATAAATACTCATTGTGACCAGCTCCTCCCCGTTAATACGATAGTACGAAGATGGACTAGCATTATGAACACTAATGCTGGCTACATCTTTTAATGTAAAAATTCTGCCAGCCCTAGTTGCGACGGGATAATTGTAGAGCCGCTGCAGGTTGGTAACATTTCGAACAATGGTTAAATTAAATCTGCCGGACTGTGTATCAACTATTCCCAGATCCTGGCCAGTCAAGCCGGAGGACAGAACCGTACGCAACGAATTATGATTTAAGCCAATTGCCCGCATCTTTTCGGCATTTTCTAAAATGACAAATTCAACAGGCCCAGCTCCAGATACATCAAATTTATAAATACCTTTTAACGAAGCTATGGCTGGTCTTAAAATCTTTTCAGCCACAACAGAGATATCAGTTGCAGTACCTGGCCCGTTAAGCGTATAGGCAATAATGCTTTGACTAAACTGTTGATTGTTATCCGGTCCGTTCAGATATATTCTTGGATAAGAAGCCCCTGGAGGTAACCTATTATGTAAATGTCTAAGTACCGTTGCGGCCTCAAACCTGAACATTTCCGGATCTGTCCATTTATCCAGTTCTATAGTTATGTTGGCATTGCCAGCCCCCGAATTGGATGAAATCTTTTGTATGCCTTTAAGCCTGGACAGCACACTTTCCATAGGACTCGTCAATTCCATTTCCGTAATTTGAGGAGATGCATTAGGCATATAACTGGAAACATTTAACGAAGCATAGCTGCGGCTCGGCACTAGCTGTATTGAAAGCAGTGGCAACAAGGATAAACCAATCAGACAGCATGCAGAAAAGACAATCAATATGCTGAATGATGAAAATAAGGGTCTAATACTGCCTCGCAATCGCTATTGGTTTATCGTGTGCCAGGTTAAAATTTCCCTCGTAAATGATTTGGTCACCAGGTTTGAGTCCACGCTTTATAGCATATTCAATACTATTTTCATAAGCAACCTCAACATAATTCCAATGGGCAATCCCTTTCTTTGCGGTAAACACAACTTTACGTCCTTGTCTTTCAACCAGGGCAGTTTTAGGAATGACTAGCTGTTTGGAAATACTTTGTTGAACCATCACTTTTACACTCATTCCATCAAGCAAGCTCCTGTCCGAATTCTGGATTAATGCTTTCACGCTGATCATTCCCGACTTATCCACCAATGGATTTATACTGAAAATGGTTCCAGGGTAGCTAACGATTTTGTCATTAAAAGGAATAACTTTTAAGTGTTTACTGGATCTGATGAAAGACAGTTCCTGCTCTAAAACCAAAAAATCTACCACCAATTCGGTATCGTCTATAAGTGTACAGAAATACTCTGATTCTGAGCTATTATTATATACCTTCGCTTTTAAATTGGCAATTTTCCCCGTAAATGGGGCCCTGATACTGGTAGCGCGTAAATCGGCCTCTGCACGTTGCAGCTCAATTTCAGATTGGCTAAGCCCGCTGCGTAATCGCGCCACGTTTTTAAGCTCTTTTGCAACTTTATTAGTATCAGTCATACGATATCCAAGACGCAAAAGCTGGTCTTCATAATCCATTACCGCCTGCTTGTACTTTAATTGACTTTGAGCATAAAGACGCCCTTGCTGCGTATGATCTAACACAGCCAAACGTTGCCCAGCAACAACTTTGTCACTCTCTTTAATAAAAACCTGCTGAATAACCCCTTCTGTAAGAAATTTTAAATTAGCCCTTTTAACGGCCTCAAGTTTGCCGTTAGCCAAAAGTTCATGATTAAATACGCTTTCATGAAGTTCTTGAACACGAACCTCGACTGCCTGTTCTGTCTGCTCGCTAACATTCTCGTTAGCAACAGTCAAATGGCTTACTTCGGCTTTTTTTTCTCTACAAGAACAGGACAATAGAGCCAATACGGCAAAAATATAAACAGAACACCTAAACCGCATATCTTAATATTTAGAATAAAATGAGTAGAGTTATGGTTTCAAATCAAATTCCTCGTTGGCTATTTTTGCATAATAGTCGGCCGTTTTTTGTGGCTTTAATCTGTCTATGGTATAAATGTGATTTGCAATCAGATTACGATTAAGCACAAACGCATAAGGCGAAACATCGCCACTATCTATTGGTATTTCCAGGCTCGCACAGTTAAGAACCGTACATAAAATACCATTTTGCTTAACAAAAATCTTTAATCCTCTTGGATTTTCATAATCAGCAAGAATCAATAGGTTCTTATGCCCTATTTTTGTCGACAAATCCTTTATCCGAGAGATTTCCTGATCAACGCAAGGTCTGCAATCCATTTCTGTAAATCTAAAGACCAATTTACTCCCGGTCTTAACATAATCCTGCAGGTTTACATCGTTTCCAGATGCATCCACAAACTTTCCGTTGATCTTCTTGCCATTTGAAATAGCTTCTAATTCAACGTGTTTATCTCCAGGAAGCTTTAATGAAAGCGTATCGGGCTTAATTACCGTGTGACCTGTTTCTTTACTTTGATGACAACCGAACAAAGCCAGGGACAAGCTTGCTACATATAGATATTTGAGCGCTACGTACATTTTCATTAGAATACTTTAAATTTATAAAATCCGATTACCGGGTTTGATGATGGGGTCAATTTATTGTCCAGCAAATATTTACTATTCATTTTATTAAGAAGATGCGGCTGGATTACAGAAACAAAATATCCGTTGTAATTGCTGTAAAATTGCGGAGCATAAGGATAGCTGATAAATTCATCTTTAGTTTGATTAGAGTAAATAAGATATTTTTTACTCTTTTTTGAGAAGACAACATATTTGACAGTTGACTCATAAGTATAAGCAAAAGTGACGAATTCTCCAGTTTCATTATATCTTGTAATCTGTTTAGGAATTTCAAGACCATACATTTTAAAGCTTCTTACCTCGTCATTTATTTTGAACAATCTGGAGGGAATTACCTTCGAATTCTGAATAGTATAAATAGTATCATTACCTGTCTGCTGGTATAAAATTTCTCCTGCATAATTAGTCAGGTGGTTAGGGAGCTCTATAGCAAGAATTTCATTATAGGGAAAATATTTTTGCGCCACCTTTCCTTTGAGGTCACTGAAAACAAGATTGTGCCCATAACCGGAACCTATAAAAATTATTTGTTTGTCTGTAAGTTTAAACTGACAGGTAGGGAATTTTAAAGATATTTCTTTAATGTATTTTCCATTATAATCATAATAGATTAATTTCTTTAGAAATCCATCATTTATAACAATTTGTTGGTTAACACTATCTACATCAAAATCCGAAAGCTCCGAATATTCCCCTGGTCCCTTTCCTCTCCGGTCTATTTTCCCTACGAATTTCCCGCTAATACTAAAAATGAACACACTCATAGCCTGTTCCTTATCCAGGAGGTAAATTCTCTTATCCTTTACAAGAATTTTATCGATTTTACCTACAAGATGGTTTTCATTTGTTTCCAGGTTAATGAAAAAACAGGTATCAATCAGTTCGCTCTGATTCTTAATGTCATCATTTTTTTTAATATCAATTTCAGCATCGATAATTAGGTCTGCACTCGGTTTGGCCTGCTTACATCCTGCCCACAGAAATAAGATTGAAACGGCTAAAAAGTATATTGTTTTATTCATTTTTAAAGTTTTATAGCTGACCGGCTAAAGCCGGTCAGCTAATTCTTTTATTTCTCAGTACAGATAACAGCACCCAAACCTTGCTGCTTGTAACAGCTCAACGAGCTTGTGCATGGGTCCAGATTTCCATTGGTACATATTAACTTAGCCCCGGTAGCTCCGTCTGCACAATAGCATAAACTACCTTTGAATTTTTTTGCTCCGCCTTCTGCGTCACATCCTGCACTTTCCGGCCAGTCGCAGACTTCTGTTGTAGCATTAAAGTGAAGTCCGGCAGGGCAAGTTTTAAGATTCGCAACTCCAGAGCTACATTGATAAAAATTCTCGCAGTTGTCAGGATCAGGGAAAAACCCTTCCGATGAGGGGCAATCAAATGCAAAGTTAAATGCACCTAATACAATGAAACTAAAAGCGATAAGTATTTTTTTAATTGAAAAAATCATATGTTGTAATTTTAAATATTGATTTAACTTAAATGATTAATCACCGCAAATAACAAGGTTACCATTTTGCATTTTATAGCAACTTAACGATGATGTACATGGATCCAAATTTCCGTCCGTACATTTCAATCTTGCTCCAGGAGCCAGCCCATCGCAAAGACATGTTACAGCTTTGAATTTTTTTGCTCCGCCTTCTGCATCACATCCTGCACTTTCCGGCCAGTCACAAACTTCCGTTACAGCATTAAAGTGCAATCCGGCAGGGCAAGTTTTAAGGTTCGCAACTCCGGAGCTACATTGATAAAAATTCTCGCAGTTGTCCGGATCCGGAAAAAATCCATCAGACGAAGGACAATCAAAAGCATAATTCAATGCACCCAGTGCAATGAAAGAAAATACAATAAGCATTTTTTTAATTGATTTAATCATAGTTTATTTTGTTTAAATTGTTTGCTATTGTTCTACTGATCCCTTTAAATTTAATATCGCTTGTGCATTCAGAGCATTTGTACTCACATAGATAACTTTTGAAAAACCGCCCTCATGATCAGCATGATATATTACATCAACCTGTCCTTCTTTACCAGGTTGGATAGGATCTTCCGGCCACTCAATGTCCATACAGTCACAATTTCCAAATGCTTTATAAATTACTAATGGACTTTTCCCCGTATTTTTAAAGAAAAAACTAGCTTTTGGTCTAGACTTAATGCCTTGGACCCCGTAATTATAGCTGGTTTGCTTAAAGACCAGATAAGGCTCTTTCGTATCTTTATAATTTTCATCTGCAACAAATTTCATTTCGTTACGCAAAGGTTGATAGAGATAGAGATCAAAACTTTCTTTAAAGTCAAGCGACTTCATAGCATGCTGCTGAGCCAAACTATCTTCGTTTACTTTTTGATACAGTTTAGAAGCCAGGTAATGATTAAACATGTATTCTTTCCTTAGCAGATTGTTGTTTACCATTTCCAAAGCCTCTTTAAACGTCTGCGTATTAGATGCATTGCTTTCCACTATTTTCCATAAGCGCATCACCTGGTTATAAAATGTAAGCTGTTCCTGTCCTTCTAACCCTAACCGGACATTTTTATCTGTATTTTGATACCGGTTATTACGTACCTGCTGCACTGTTTCAATAAGTTCATTAACAGGTCTGTTTCCTGTAATTACAGCCTTAATTAATCCCTCAGGTGAGTATATATAGGTTGTAGGCGAGGCAATATTATAAACTGCCCGAAAAAAATATTCATTGCCAACAGTATTTAAGTCACACTCATATAAAATAAAATCTGAAGCAAGTTCAGCCTGGAGCGGCAATGCCTGCTTAATCTTTTCAATATAACCATCACAGGAATTGCAGTCTCCAGCTGTAGCTACTACAAAAAGATATTTATTTTCTTTCTTTGCCTGAGCAATAGCCCCGTCAAGTGTGCCTTTAAATTGCGTAACGTTTTTTGGCATGCAACCTGCGAATAAACCCAGCATTATAACGATAGCAATAAGTTTATACGGGAATAATTGAAGCGTTTTTATTTTCATCCTGAAAGGTTAAATTGGTTGAAATAAAGGTCAGCGATCCCGTTTACAATAACAATAGATTTTATCTATCAATTAGATCAAAGCTGCTGCTCAATTCTATTAAAGTAGCCCACAAGAAATTCCTGAGGACTAAGTTCAAAAATTACAGAAATCGTAATAATTCTATCTAAAGAAAATTTTGTTTGTCCATTTTCCAAAAGACAATAGGAGTTTTGTGATATTTCCAGCAGATTGGCCATGTGATATTGAGAATATCCCCTTTCCAGGCGCATTATTCTGACATAGTCGCCCAGGGCAATTGAGTTTGGCGTTAATTTATCTTTCATTTGAGTGTGTTAATAATGAGACGTTTAATTCTATACCTGGCTTTCAAAAGGAATCCGGACAACTTCCTTTGCATATGCAAAAACACAGAATCGCAATTAAGACGATAGTCTTTTTGTTCATTAAATTCATATTTGGTTTGTTAACATTAAAAAGCCCGGTTAGACATTATCAAAACCGGGCTTTCGCTTTATTTATTTTGTTGCCAGCGTTTTTTCAAGCAAAGCTTTAAGAGCAGGATTTGATGGTCTCGGTGAATCTACAGACACGATTTTTCCTTGGCGGTTAAAAACCAGGAAACGCGGAATGGTATTCACTTTATAGTATTGTGAAAACTCGTTTCCAGGGCCGCCCGCAAATAATTGTGTACCGCCCAGGTTTTCATCTTTAATCATCTTTAGCCATTTTTCCTTGTCTTTAGGGGCATCGGTAGACAAGCTGATAATTTCCACATCTTTTCCTTTCATTTCCTCTTCCAGCTTTTTAAGATGAGGAATTTCTGCTTTACAGGGACCACACCAGGTAGCCCAAACATCTACCAACACAACCTTTCCCTTTAAGGACGCCATGCTAACCGTTTTACCTTCTTTATCAGGGTATGAAAATGCATAAGCATCATCACCCGGTTTTAAGGTCAGCAATGGAGTAACGATATCCAGGTCTCTTTTCTTCTGACCAGCAGTTAATACATACTTTCCATAAGCATCCATCAGCTCTTTATAATCTGTGTAGTTTTTATAACGCATTGCGCTTTCCAGTACAGCGTCCCCCTTAAGGGTATCATTAGGTATAAAAGAAAGTGTGCTTTTAAGGCCTTCTAAACCTGGAGCATATTTTATATTCTGCTGCCTTAAATTTACACTGATTGTGGCACTTAAAACCCTGTTACCCCATGGGTAGCTATATAAAAGGCTTGTAGTTTTTGCCAGATCCTGTGCCTTAAGGGTAGCGTAGTAGGAGCTATACTCCTCAACAGATGGATGAGCCGATCTTGGTGTATTCAAAAAACTGGTAGCATAGTTTACCATATCCAGTTGGATGATATTCTTCAGCTGCTGATTGAACTTTTTGTTTTTGGTTGCTTTTCCGTTCAAAAAGGTTCTTGACTGCACAGCAATAGTCTCCAACTCAGGAAAAAAATCTACAAACGTGCTGTTTGTACCCATAAAATTAATAGACTTCTGATAGATTGGATCGCTTAGCTTAGTCCATTGGTCGAGCAGCAGGTTTTCTTCGCTGTTATTTTTTCCAATAAGCTCGTAATTTTTTTCATCAAGTATTAACGACAACTTATCCCCTGCCTTCAGATAAAACTTATAATTTTCATTCGGGCTTGAAGTTGTTCCAGTACCTATTACGTACAGGCCCTCGTAACCAGGATAAAACAGAAATCCAAATTTACCATCTTGTGCTGGCATAGCACTCGCAATTTCTACTGTTTTCCCTTCATCAACCTTAAATAGCTTTACAGCCGGACGTTTCTTTTTTAACAGCCCGGTTACTTCAACCGGTGTTTGCCCCATAGTGCCAACAACGGTTAGCAGGAACAAGAGGGTTCCAAATAAATTTTTCATATGATATATTTCAATATGCCTTTACATTACCTAACGGCAACATAAAGGCAATTATTAATTGTAACTGATTACCAACCTAGTGGCGACTCGGCTGCAGCTACGTCAACAACTTTACCAAAGCCTCCAAATTCAAAATCTGTAACCAGATCTGCATTGAACTGTGGAACTTTATATATTTTTACTTTACCCGACGCATTTGGGTTAGCAGGATCATAGGTCCCGCATATCAAATCTGTGATAACCGGGATAAACCTTTTGCCATAAGTAGCGGCGTTGGCTGGATTTGTGGCTACTGTTAAACTCACATTGTTTCCTGTATTGTATTTCAAAAGCGTAATTTTTTCTGTACCAAAATCCTTCATCAGTTTGGTTTGTCTGGAGTCTACATCATATTGATAAAGCTTGCCTTCTACACCATAAAATAAATAACCATACTGCTGGTCAACTGCGAAATATGTTGCCTTGGCAATCTCAGGCAGCGCAGATATATCATCCCAGGCATAAGCGAGAAACGCGGCAGCATTGTTCATCCTTGCCAGGTAATATTTACTGGTTCCGTCTTTTAATACCGCATATGCCCTGCCACCATAGGCCAGTGTCTGGTCCATCCATATCAGATCCATCCCAACATTATTCGGATCGAACGCCGAAGTACCTGCTGTATAAGCCAATGGCGTTACACTGGTTAATGCCCCACCCACATTTCTAACAAAGCGTTTATTCGTAGTGTCATACATGAGCATGACATAGTTGGCAGTACTATTTCTAAACACCGCAGTATGTGGGGACACCGTGAAATAGCTAGAGTTACTGAGTTTATTAATGGGCGTACCGAATAAATACTGAAAAGTATCATACCTAAAAAACACATCTCCATTTGAGTAGGAGTAACCCACTCCACTGCTTACAGGTTTAATGTAATCAACAGTATTTAATGCTGTGGCACCCGCACTTTCAAACCTGAATGCGTAGTTCTCCTTCCATATGAATCCGTCTGTCAGGTTTAACTTTTCAGTAATCTGATCGGTACCAACATATAGAAAATACTTAAATGAATTTCCTGTAGCGGTAGTCCTGTTGGACCATCCGGCTATATATTTTGGTTTGCCGGGTAAGCTCATTACCTTTCCGGTACTGGCGTCAGAGAATAAACTGTTAAAGGCCCGGTATTCTTTTGGATAAGTTCCCGTTGCATGATTATATTCAAAATAGTCGAGTCTGGATTGGCTGTTCACTTCGCTTAAAACAGCCCATCCACCTTTGTATAAGCCATTTACTACAACCTTGAATGATTTTCTCCACGATATTCCCGTCGATTTTTCGGTAACGATATAGAATAAAGTGTAGCTTCCAATACCCAATGGAAATGGAATATCAAAGTTCTGCCCCTCATGTAATGTCTTTCGCTGCTCTGATTGTATTGCTGAAAGATTAAATGACACCCATTCAAATTTATAATTATCCGCAGAAAAGCCGGGATCTTTTGAAAAGTCCAATACCGGTTTCAACTCTAAATTAAAGCCGGAAGGGATGACGTATTCATCAACAATACCAGACAATTTGAGATTGTTAATTTCGCTGTAATCATAATTACCCAGATCCTTTCTACAGGAAATCAGGCTCGTACTAAGCAGACATAGTACAAAAATATATTTAATTAATTTCATCTTACTTGATTTTAGGATTAAACTATTGAGCTCGGATACCCATCGTAATGACCACACCATTTTCATCTTTATGTATTCTTCCTGCCGCCGCTTCCCTTGCTAGCCAGAGTTTCATAAATCCTCCCCAATAACTTAAAAGCGGTAGCGAGAAATAATTCTCCTTTGCATATTTCTGATCTGTAAATACGACAGGATCAATACCAAAGAGTGCAACAAGCAGTTGCAGCTTTACTTTGGAATAGGCCCCCAGGTAATTATCCAGATTCGCCTTATAAGGCGCAGCGGACCAGGCATACGGGGGGGTTACCACGTCATCTAAAGCAATGTAGTAATCAAGCAAACTCAAGGTATCTTTACTGGTAGTCACCCTGGTTTTTAAATTGGTATTAAAGTGTTCATTTGCTTCGAACGTTAAAAACAAGTATTTCCGTTGCGTGACAATATCTGGTGTACGATACAGTCTGATTCGAACAACCGTACTCAGTTTTTGAGCAGGAATACTCAGCTCCGGGTTCAGAAAATCATAGTTCAGTCCCTTGACCATTGACGAGCCGTCACGAACAGCCAGTGTAAATTTTCTTTCTGCATCTACCGGTTTTCCCGTGACAGCAACAATAAAACTGAGTACCGTATCCTTAACTTCAGGACTGGAATATCCAAAGGTGAAACCCTTTCCTGTTGCAGTACTTAAAAGTGGCGACTGGAAATAGATACTATTACCAGACTTACTTTCGTCAAATTTAGTAAGTGTTTCTTTTTCGCAACCTGCCAGTAAAAATGCACTTGTTACCAGCATTATATATAATAATCTTCTCATGTCAATACATTTTATAGGTTTATCTGTTAGAAATCTCTGCGTCAGGCATTCTGAACATAAACGCCTCGACCGGTAAGCTCACAGTGGTGTTGCTATTAGGGGAAATTACAGATGTAATCTGTCTTCTCTTATAATAATACCATAACTGTCCCTCTCCGTAAAACTCCTTGATATACTCCTTCCGGATTTCCTGGTCTACTGAAGGTACAGTAGTCAGAGATGGGATGCCGCGGTGGTTTCTCACGGTATTGATATAACCGAGCGCAGTTTCCTGATTAGGCTCCGTTTCCGCCGCGATATAATACATTTCACTTAAACGGATAATCGGAACGGTATTTCTGAAGTTCTTTTTCTTGTCAACAACGTCTGCATATTTAAAAAATGCGGGAAAGGAAACACCCACAGGAGGCACTTTCCAAACATAATCCTTACGGTAATCGTTGCTGTTCCCTTCATAAATGGCTTCCAGATAGGCACTAGAACCAGTAGCAAGGATATCAGATGCGGTTACTTCATAATAGAACAGTTTATTGTAAGTCGTATACAGGTCTTTTGTAAACACACTGAACAGTAATTCCGTGGAGAAAATCCGGTCAGGATTCTGACTGTCACCTGTTATACTTGCCGCCGTAACCCATGGGAACAAATTACTATAGGCAATTACCTCTTTAGCATAACTTAAAGCTGATACCTTATCATTTCTCCAAAGGTAAACTCTGGCTGCCAGGGCCTTGTTTGCAAAATAATTAAAGCGGTATTTATTTAAGTAATTTGAATTCCCTTCCGTTTTTACTACGTCAGTCTGAAGGTGGTCATTGGCTGCCTGAATATCAGATAAGATAAGGTCCATCACTTTATTTGCCGGCAAAAAATTTCCAATCTCCGGACTGAGCTTCTGATAATAGGGAATAGACAGATCTGTTGAATCTGCGGAATTATAAACAGGCCCAAACAATTTGAGCAGGTCAAAATGCAGCATCGCTCTCATTCCCTTTAGCTCCCCTTTCATTATGGTAGCCCTTTGCGCTGGAATGTTTGCGCTATAACGGTCAAGATTGATTAGCAGCTGGTTAATGTTTGCAATATTGGAATAAGCCTCATTCCAGATGCCATTAAATCTATTCCTTACCGGTGTCTCTCCGTAATTATAACTCACCGCATCCTTAAAAGGTCCTGAAGATGAACTGGTCTGGTAACTCTGTGCCAGTACATCCAAAAAAGAAAGGGTCAGGTTCTCTCCGTACAGGCTATTCCCTCCTATACTTAAATAGATACCGTTCAAAGCGTCTTCAAAACCCTGCGGGGTGGAGAAAACCTGTGCTTCAGTAAACCGATCTTCCGGCTGTATCTCCAACCATTTACTACAAGAACTCAGGGTTATCATCATCAAAAAAAGAAAACCAAGTTTCGTTACTAATTTTTTCATCATCTTATTTATTGAAAATTTGCAGTTAAACTGAAGGAAACGGTACGGGCATAAGGATAGCTGATCCCTCTTTCCCTTCTTACTGTAGACACTCTAAATATTTCACCGGTAAATGCATTCAGGCGCAAATTTGTTAGCCTGGCCGACTTCATCCAGTTACGGTCCCTGAAGGTATAGCCAAGGTTTGCTGCTTCCAGGGCCAGCGCGTTTTCTCTCTGAACAAATCTTGATGACATTTCTGTATTGCTAATAATTCCTTGATAAGCATACAGGTCTATAATAGAAATGTTCCTGAATTCACTTACATCGCCGGGTGTTCTCCATCTATCGTACAGCGCCCGTTTATCCTGGTTACTGGTGAGTAGTTGTGACATGGAGATATTTTCAACTTTGTTAAACAATGCACTGTTAAAAATATCCTGACCTAGACTATATCTGAAGTTCAGACCGAAATTGAAATTTTTAAAGCTCAGTGTACTACTGAATACCCCTTCTAGCTTAGGCCGGGTATTGCCTACTACAATCTGATCTTTATAGTCATGCTCATAGGAATAGGAACCATCTTTCTTCAGGAATATTTCACGCCCATTTGCCGGGTCAATCCCCATTGAAGGTACAGCCCAGATATCCGCAGGGTCACCTCCGTCACGATACCTGGTCAGCGAATTGCTTTGCCTTAAATCTTCATTTAATCCTTCCAGGATGTTATTAAAATGGTCGTATGTCTGTTTGTAATGAGAGGCGGTTAAACCCAGTGTCCATACAGTCCCCTCACTTGGTTTAAATATCGGAGAAACCCTGATAATAGCTTCCACACCATCGACAGTGAGTGTTCCGGCATTAAGTGGATACGCTGTTAAGGCGGTAGATGGCGGCAATCCTACAGCAATTACCAGCGGGTCGGTATATTTTCTGTAACCATTCAACTGGATGTTTATACGGTTTTTTAGGAAGGCTGCATCAATACCAAGACTGGTGTTGTAGGTATTTTGCCATTTCAGGTTTTCATTTCCCAGGGAACTCAAGTATAAGCCCTGTCCAAAATAATTGTAATTGGTGTTGTAAGTATAGGTACTGACAGATGTATAACTGGAAAAATTCTGGTTTCCTGTTACACCATAATTTGCTCTTAACCTCAAAAGATCAATCCAGTTCGTATTTTTTATGAACTCTTCCTTATGAATATTCCAGCTTGATCCTATGGAAAAGAAAGGAGAATACTTGTTGGCACTACCAAATGACGTAGTACCATCATAGGTAAATGACGCATCCAAGTTGATCCTGCCATCGTAAGAATAATTGGCGGAGCTATTGATGGAATTTCTCCGGGAAATACTTGCTGAAACCTTTGGTGTACCATTTTCAGCAAAGCCGTAGGCGAACCTCGCGTTTCCATTGCTTGAATTGGGGAAACCAACAGCATTATAACCGTCCAGTGTATATTTTGAGTTTGAAATCTCGGTACGCAGCATCCCAGTAATAGAATGCTTATCAATAACCTTCGAATAATTTAATGCGATGTTACCGGTAATACCGAGGTTGTTCGTTACAGTGTTAGTCAGGGAACCTTTCTCTAACGCATTTGTAGACACGTATCTGTTGTCCATCGGTGAGATAAAAACACTCGCCTCTGTGCTCCCTTTCGTAATCTGAAAAGAACTTGTTAACATGAACGACTGACCAATATTATATCTTGCCTGCATATTGTTGGTCACAACGAAGTCTTTGCTTTTATCAAAACTGCTCAACGAAGCATTGTAGTATGGGTTTGCTACCCGTTCCACAAGACTTGGCTGAAAAGGATTAACCATATCCAGCAAATAACGACCGCTGGCTGTAGTTTTATCAAAATAGGGATTCATGTTTGCCCAAGTTGAAAACTCGCCGTAATTGGATTCCGTAGCATTATAGCCATTCACATATAGCATATTGCTAATATTGAGTTTGTTGGTACGGTAATTCAGATTTAGCCGTGTGCCCCAGGTTTTTCTTCCGGATCCTTTCATACTTCCGGAAACATTTCTGAAGTCACCACCCACGCTATAGGTGATGTCCTTTTCACCTCCACTTACGGAAATCGAGTGACGTTGCGAATAACCTGTTTGCAAGGGCTCATTCAACCAGTAAGAATCGATCCCTTTTTCTACATCTTTAAGACGAGCAGAATACAAATCATCTAAAACCATTTGCTGAATGGGGGTACCAAAACGCGGGTGTATTAAATAGCGGCCTGACAGACGCTCAAATTCCAGTTTTTCTCTGGCGTTCATCAGATTATAACTAGATAGATCGGCAAGATCTATATTACCATCCGTTGTGTAGACCATACTAATCTCACCTGCCTTTGGCCTTATCGTTTCCACTACAATAACACCATTTGAGGCCCGGGAACCATAAACGGCAGTTGATGCTGCATCTTTCAATATGGTAATCGATGCAACGCGATTCATATCAAGATCCACAATTGTTTTTAAGGAGGTTTCAAATCCGTCCAGAATAAATAAAGGCTGGTTTGGATCACTTGAGAATTCGTCCCTCAAGCCTTGTGTTGTGATACTGGTCTGCCCCCTGAGTTCTATAGTGGGTAAAACATTCGGATTTGATCCTGCAATGTTATTTTCCATCAATAGGAAAGAGGGATCCAATGTCCGCAAGCTTTGAATCACATTGACATTTCCTATCGCTTTAAGGTCATCACCGCTGAAAGATGCCGTAGCACCTGAGAAGGACTCTTTTTTTACTGTAGCCATTCCGGTAATCACGACATTCTTCATGTTATTCTCGGCAACCTCCATCCTGACAGTAAGTGGTCCCTGATTGGCTCTTAATTTAACTTCCTGTGTTTTGTAGCCAACATAAGAAACAACTAAAATATCCGCTTCAGAACGCACATCGATACTAAACTGACCGACTCCATTACTTGTCACGACTCTTGACAAAGCTCTTGGATCAGTTTGCTTGACTCTGATGGTTGCCCCCGGGATAGGCTTCCCTGTTTCGTCTAACACAATACCTTTTATAATAATAGCTCTTGTAGCAAGAACATTTTCGAGTGCATTTTGTACAATTATGGTTTTCTGTTCAATTCGGTAAGTAAGCGGCTGCCCCTTAAAGCACATATCCAGAACTTCCTCTAAAGATGCATTATTTACCGATATAGTTACAGGGCTTGCCTTTTTAAGCATTCCCGCATTATAGAAAAGATCATAGCCAATCTGCTTTCTGATCTTTTGAATAACTTTCTCCAAAGGGGCTTCCTTTTCACGAAGTGTAATCTGGGCATAACTTGAGGCGCTAACTTGCAATATCACAGTGGTGAGTATAATAATCGTAAGTTTCACTTTCAAAAAGATATTGGCATAAATACGGGATAATCCCCCGCGTTTAAATGTCATGTAAAAATTCATACATTTGTTTTGTTTGGGTTTAGGGTCCAATGTTGATAAAGTCGATTTATTTAGCAGCCTGTCCCGAACAATCACTCTCTAAGAGTAAAATTAAATTCAGGGGCGTCGCAACCGCTCCTGGATTTTTTTGTTCTGGATTTACTGCACGAGATAAAGTAGAAGTTTATGGCATCACAGTAATCCTCCTTCCTTCAACCCCAAAGTGGACAGTTCCTGTTAACTCCATAATCCTGAGTGCTTGTCTGATATTTTTATTCCTTGATACCGTACCTGAAAACGGCATTTTTTCCATCTCCGGCGGACAAACTACATCCACATCATACCATCTCGATATTTTTCTCATAATGCTACCCAGTTCTTCATTATCGAATACAAAAGAGTTGTTCTTCCAGGCGATAGCGTCATCATTATCAATCTTTTCGACACTGAAATTATGACCTACAAGAATACTCTGTTCGCCAGGACTTAATTCTGCATAAACATCAAGATCATTCAACTGAACCCTAACTTTTCCCTGAAGCAAGGTAGTTACGATGCGATGATCATCTTTATATGCGCTCACATTAAAATGTGTTCCCAGGACAGTGATGATCTGATCATTAGACATAACTTTAAATTGGCGAGTCTTATCGTGCATAACTTCAAAATAGGCTTCACCCTGAAGCTTCACCTTTCTTTCTCCAGCTCCAAAAGAAGTGGGATAAATTAAAGATGAAGATGCGTTCAACCAGACCTTAGTTCCATCGGGCAAACTGATCTGATATTGTCCACCTCTTGGGGTTTCAATCGTATTGAATTGAAGCTCATTAGTGCTTTTGTTTTCGACTACGGTATAAACCAGTTCCCCATCCGCAGTTTTTGTTATAGTTATCCCCGACTGTTTGGCCAATGTTCCTTTAGAAATATCGCTCAGATCGATCTTTGAACCATCTGACAGCGTAAGTACAGCTTTATTGCTTCCGGGAACAATTGCAGCTAAGCGAGTATCATCTTTGCGCTGATTATATTGATAATAAACTAAACCTATAGCAATACATACGAGGATAGAGGCAGCCACCGCAATCCGTGGCCATAAGCTCACCGATTTTCCAACACTTTGATGAACTGGCAACCCAGCCCAAATGTCTTCTTTTACCTTAGCTATTCCTTCTGGAAAAATAGCTGTAGCCTCATCCTGATAGTCAAGATACCAGCTTTCCAGCAAGGCAAGCTCCTCATCGGTGCACATGCCAACTTTATACTTTATTAATAATTCTTTTGCTTCTTTGTTTTCCATTAATACCTAGAGAAGTATCCCCTTTAAACAATAGACGGCAAACCGGGCAGGTATGGGGTAGAAAGAATTAATAAAAATTTAAAATAAATTTTATATGCTTAAGAAAAGTGCCATTCCAAGCTTTGAACGCAGAATTTTCAAGGCATTATTGACCTGCTTTCTAACGGTTTGTTCAGATAAATTGAGTTGTTCGGCAATTTCTTTATGAGTCATGATGTGCTTACGGCTCAGCTCAAATACCTCGCGCATTTTGGGGGGTAACTCAGAAATCCCCCTTTCTATCAAAGAGGCAAGCTGCCGTTCCCTAACCTGGTGATCAGTAATGCAGTAACCGGCTTCAATGAAGTGCTGCAAGGAACTGACGTATTTGCTTTCTACCTGCTGATGAGCGATCACATCCATAATCCTGTTCCGTACCGACGTATACAAGTAAGCGGCCAGGCTTGTCCTAACCATTAAACCGGTTCTTTTGCTCCACAGTCCGGCAAAAAGCTCGTGAATTACATCCTGCGCTTCCTCTTTATCATGTAAGCGGTTATACGCATGAATATACAATTCATCAAAATAGCGGTTGTAAATTACGGTATATGCGTTTGCATCCCCCTCTTTGAGGAGATCTGTTAATTCCAGATCTGAAAGCGAACCATAAGACAACATACTCGTACTCCGAAGTTTATTTGAAGATCAAAGTACAAATATTGTATAATTTTTAACAAAATCAGAATAATCCGGCAAGCTGTTACAACTTAAAAGGAGCTATTCTCCGCAAGTTTATGCAGAGAATAACCCAAACCTATTCCATCATACCGTCAAGTACTTTCTTTAAAAAAGGATCTTTTGACCTTAGGATTATTTCAATAATTGCTGGTGATAAGCTTCAACTTTCCTGAGCGCATCCAGAATACCGGTTCTTTGTCTTTGTAACAACACGATATGATCTTTATGAATCTCAATGTTCTTCATCACACTGTCGTAATGTTCAATAGCATCGTTCTCAGCTATTTCAATCGCACCGAGAATCGCTGCATCTTCTTTTCCACTTATGGCCTTTTTAACATTAAGCCAGGCGGACAATGATTCAGATGAGCTTTGCTCATTTTCAAATTTACCACCATGTTCAGCGATATGATCTCTAAGTTCCTGGGCAAATCCAGCGCGCTGAACTGAATATTTTAAGTACAACGCATTTAGTTCCGTGTTAGTTGTAGCTTCACCTGCCACACCATACCCCTCCTTACCATCATTTAAAATGTTCATCAATCCTTTCAGATCTCTTATGACTTCAGTATTCCTTTCCATGATTCATACCATTGTTCATTATAAACCAAAGACTTACAAAATAGTTTTGGATAATGAACTGAATCCTATTACCTATCCCCAAGAACCTCATCCAGATTGCATAAAAAGTCCTCCGCATTCTCGATATTGAACAACATTGGAGGTTTGATTTTTAAAACATTGTGCAAAGGTCCGTCTGTACTGATTAAAAAGCCTCGGTCCTTCATTTGCTCTACGATCTGATCAATTTCAGGTACTGCCGGCTCCAGTGTTTTACGATCGCGTACCAATTCGGCACCAACAAATAAGCCTTTACCTCTCACATCACCTATGATGGCATGTTTTTCCATTAGCTTTTTAAGTCCTTCAATAAGGAAATCGCCTGTTTCCAATGCTCTTTGCTGTAACTCTTCATCACGGATCACATTCATAACCGCAATACCAGTTTCCATAGATACCGGATTACCGCCATAAGTATTAAAGTACTCCATCCCATTGTTAAACGCAGCAGCTACTTCTTCAGTAAGTACTACCGCAGCAAGTGGATGGCCGTTACCAATTGGTTTTCCAAGCACTACAATATCAGGTTCTACATCCTGCAGTTCAAAACCCCAGAAGCGCTCTCCTACTCTTCCGAAACCAACTTGGACCTCATCAGCAATACACAAACCTCCCGCAGCCCTAACATGACTGTACACGGCTTTTAGATAACCATCAGGCAAGGGGATTTGTCCGCCAACACCAAGTAGCGTTTCACAGATAAAGGCTGCAACACCAGTTCCATTATCCGCTAAGCCCTTAATAATATCGGCAATATCTGCAGCATATTTCTCTCCGGCCTGCTCATCTCCATAACGGTAAGTACCACGATACAGATCGGGGTTCATCCCTTTATGTATATAAGGTTGTTGCCCGGCTCCACCACGGCCATCAAATTTATAGGGGCTCAATTCCATGGCTACTGTAGAAGTGCCATGATAAGCATGATCCAATACAATGACATCTTTTTGTTTGGTAAAATGTCTGCTGATACGGATAGCCAGATCATTTGCTTCGCTCCCGGAATTGCAGAAATAACAAACTTTTAGCTTTTCCGGCAATGTTGAAGTAATCAGTTTTGCATACTCCACCAAACTATCGTGTAAATAGCGGGTATTGGTATTCAGTTTAGCCAATTGCTTCTGCATAGCTTTAACCACCACAGGGTGACAA
>Ga0065714_10002374_pt1 | contig 37517 bp, 25 predicted proteins | sample MisRhiReplicate2_FD_59101 | JGI IMG/M metagenome (GOLD analysis project Ga0065714, IMG submission 59101) | Miscanthus rhizosphere microbial communities from Kellogg Biological Station, MSU, sample Rhizosphere Soil Replicate 2: eDNA_1 v2... | ecosystem: Host-associated > Plants > Roots >... | reverse complement strand
CATTACCAATGTGATAGAAATGATCGCACCGCTAATCTCATGCATAGCTTCATTGGTTGCTTGCTTTGCGCCAATCTTTTTATGTTCCATTTTGGCGTGAACGGCTTCGACGACGACGATGGCATCATCTACCACGATACCGATCGCAAGTACAAGTGCAAATAAAGTTAGGAGGTTAATAGAGAACCCAAATAGCTGCATAAAGAAAAACGTTCCCAGAATAGCTACAGGTACTGCAATGGCCGGGATTAATGTAGATCTAAAATCCTGAAGAAATATAAATACAACAATAAACACCAATATGAAAGCTTCAATAAGGGTATGCACCACCTGCTCTATAGATTGATCAAGTGCTACTTTTGTACTATAAAAAATATTGTGCTTAACACCTGCCGGAAAATCTTTGGCAGCTTTTTCCATCAATTTGTTAATCGCAATCTGAATCTCATTTGCATTGGAGCCTGCCAATTGAATAATGCCGAGAACAACGCCTTTTTTACCATTAAGACGTGTTAAGCTGTTATAAGAGTAAGCACCAAATTCTATCCTGCCCACATCTTTTAGATGTAACACAGAACCATCTGCATTGGATCGGATAGCGATATTTTCATACTCTTCCGGTTTTGTAAGTTTGCCCTTGTACTTAATAACATACTCAAAAACCTCTTTACTGCGTTCGCCAAAGCGGCCAGGAGCAGCCTCCAAACTTTTATCCTGTATAGCAGCCATCACTTCATTTGGCGTGATTTTATAGGTTGCCATTTGAGTGGGGTTTAACCATACCCGCATCGAATAATCTTTAACCCCTCCAAATATACTCGCCGAGCCTACACCAGGAATACGCTTAATCTCAGGTATAATATTGATTTGTGCATAATTAGCTATAAAAGTCTGGTCGTATTTAGCTTCATCTTCGGTATACATTCCAATAGCCATGATGAAACTATTTTGCTGTTTAGCAGTAATGATACCTTGCTGTACAACCTCTGTAGGCAATTGGCTGGTAGCCTGGGTAACCCGGTTTTGCACGTTTACAGCGGCCTGATCCGGATCAGTACCTAACTTAAAATAAACAGTAATAGCTAATGTGCCGTCGTTACTCGCTGTTGAGCTCATATAGCTCATATTTTCAACTCCGTTGATGGATTCTTCCAGAGAAGGCGCAACAGAACGAAGCACTGTTTCAGCGTTGGCTCCCGGGTAATTAGCCGTTACCAACACAGATGGCGGTGCAATATCCGGGAATTGTTGCAGGGGTAGTTTAGTAAGACTTAGCACTCCAAGTATCACCAGTAAAATGGAGATTACAGTTGCTAATACGGGTCTGTTTATAAATATTTTGAACATGGTGAATGTATTTTATGTGATTAATTTTTAGCAACCTTATCCGTTGCTCTTTGTGGCGCAATCACTGCGCCTTCCTGCAAACGGTCAAGTCCGCTCAATACGATCTGATCTCCTTCTTTTACGCCGTCTTTTACCAAATAGTTGGTGCCGGATTTACCCACTATGCTGATCGCTTGCTTTTTGACTTTGTTGCTATCTGCAAGGGCGAATACAAATACTTTATCCTGAACTTCAATTGTGGCCAACTGTGGTACAACAAGCATATTATCGTGTTCCAGACTCAGGCGTATTTTACCGGTATTTCCCGATCTCAATAAACCTTGTGGATTGGGAAACTTCGCCCTTACAGTAATAGCGCCTGTTGTTTTATCAAATTGTCCGTCTATTACATCTATTTTTCCCAGTCTGGCATACTCCGTATTATCGGCCAGAATCAATTTTACGGCAGGCAGCTGCTTAATTTTGTCACTTAGTGTTTGACCAGGATACTGAGATTTAAAGTTTACAAAATCCTTTTCGCCAAGAGCAAAATAGACATGTACATCATGTACGTCAGATAGTTGGGTTAGGGCGTCGGCATCNGNAGGNCCAACTAAACTTCCTTGTTTTTTTACTAAACGGCCAATATAACCNCTCACCGGGGCNTTAATTAAGGTGTAACCTAGATTTATATTGGCTGTGGAAACACTTGCTTTAGCCTGCTCAATATTCGCTTTTGCAACTTGAGCAGTAGCTTTGGCTGATCTTAACTGAAATTCTGAGATCACTTTATTTTGTACCAGCGGTGTTAAGCGCTCTACCTCTAACTGTGCATTAATTAAAGCAGCTTCAGCTGCATGCTGCGCAGCGAGCGCATTATTTAAAGATGCCCGATACTGCTGATCATTGATTTTAAATATGGGCTGACCAGCACTTACGAAAGCACCTTCATCAGGGTATACTTTTTCTAAAGTACCGCTAACCTGAGGGCGAATTTCAACATTTACGGTACCTTCAATGGATGCAGGATAATCCTGAAAAGTTGTTTCAGTACCAGAGCTTATACTAACAACGGGTAGAGCCGGTGGTGCAGGTGGCGCGTTTTGTACAGTCTCACCAGCGCAGCCATACAAGAACAAGGCTAAGAGCGGAATAGTTATAACAACACTAGATGATTTAACAGCGTTAAGTAGTTTTGGGTAGAAGAGTTTATATTCCATGATTATTTAGTTTATTTATTTATGATATAACGTATTTAAGTAATTTAACAGTGTTAGATGCTAGTCGAAAAAAACAGGCCCTTTAATAAAAGCCTGGGTTAATAGGTTTGCTATTCGTTTATATATTTTATGATACCTTTTAGTGCGTCTTTTAAAATATGCTGATTCATTTCTTCATCTCTTCCTTTATTAACCATATTAATAGAAATGAGACCATGTATAATGGACCAAAAAGTATAATACTTCCTGCAAACCATTCCCTCTTCAGGCTGTTCTGCACTCATAAGCTCTTTTATGGTGTCAAAAAACAGATTATCCAGATAATCAACTTCAGGCATTGATTTTTTTTGTTCACAACACATCATATCTACCCCGAACATTAACTGGTAGAATTCTTTATTCTTAAATGCAAAGTTCCAATAAGCGGTCCACATAGCTTCCAATTGCTCGTCAGTTTTTGCAAACTTATTTTTTGCAGCTTTAATCGCTTTACCCAACTTAACATATCCTTGTCTGGTAAGCTCAAATAAAATCGCTTCTTTATTAAGAAAATACTCATAGATAATCGGAGCAGTATATTCTATTTTATCCGCAATTTTTCTCATGCTTAATGCTTGCCACCCCTCCTCTTTAACGATTTTTAAGGCCGCGTCAAGGATATTAGCCCTTGTCTCTTCTTTAAGCCTCTGTATACGTTCTTTACTTCCCATTACATTTAATTCAGATGTGTAAATAATCTAACACCGTTAAACAAATCTATGAACTGTTTCTAAAGTCTATATCATCACTTTGTCACGTTATTAAAATACTGCTTTGCTTCTTTAGTTTGATCGAAAAATTTTCAAAATAAAGTAAAGAAATTCGAGCTTATCAACGTAATAGTTGCAAATTAGCGTTTCTATTAAATAAAATAAAAGGAATGAGCATGAACACCAGCGTTACATTAAGAGATATTGCAAAAGCGCTTAATTTATCTATTTCTACAATTTCAAAGGCCTTGAATGATAGCCATGAAATTGGCGCGGAGACCAAGCAAAAAGTCTTGGATTACGCCAAAGAACACCACTATTCGCCAAATAGAATGGCCAAAGGCTTGAAGGAAGGAAAAACCAGGACTATAGGTGTTGTTGTTTGTTCTTTAGATAATAATGTTATCGCTCAGATGCTGGATGGAATCCATAAAGCCTGTACAGATAAATCTTATCAAATCATCATCATGCAAAGTAAAGAATCTGAAAAGCTGGAAACAGCATGTTTGGAATTGCTTTATGCAGGTGGTGTTGATGGCATATTGATTTCTCCTGCCTATGAAACCATTAACTTCAATTACCTCCTATCCCTTCAAAAGTCGGGTATTCCGGTTGTACTTTTCGATCGGTTAATCGATCAGATTCATACACACAAAGTTGGAGCAGACAATTTTAAGGGCGCGTATGAAGCAACGATGCATCTTATAAATAACGGGTACCGAAAAATTGCACATTTAAATACCAACACCATATTAAGTATTGCTACCGATCGTTTAAATGGCTATAAACAAGCCTTAGCGGATAGTGGAATTGAAGTCAGGCCTGAACTGCTGCGTTCTTGTAATTACACAGGCGCTACCACCTTGAACGAGAATTTAGAACAAGCTATTAAAGATTATATGAGTATGGAGGACAAGCCTGACGCTATATTTACGGCTACCGACCAGATCAGCACTAAATGCCTCGTGATACTTAATAAATTAGGATATAGAATTCCTGAAGATATTGCTTTGATTGGTTTTACAAATACAGACTTAGCTGAAGCAATGAATCCACCAATGAGTACAGTTTATCAACCCGCATTCGAAATTGGTCAGCTTGCTGCAGAAAAGTTAATTTCCCTGATAGAAAGAAAGAATTTTGACGAGGGTTTCGAAACAGTTATGCTGCCAACTCAAGTTCAGGTAAGGGCTTCGTCGCAGCCAAAAAAATAAGGCTATCCGAAAACATATTTCAGATAGCCTCTTTAATATTGAGTAATTCCCGACTAGTAATTCCCGGTTATGCCTAATTCTAAGCCACGCAATTCGGCAAGACCACGTAACCTTCCGATTGCAGAATAACCAGGATTGGTAACTTTATTTAAGTCGTCAAGCATCTGATGGCCATGATCTGGTCTGAAAGGCATTGGCTTATCTCTAAGTGCATTTTCTGCAACAATAGCTTTCATTACCTCGTACATATTCACGTCGCCACCTAAATGATCAGCTTCGTAAAAATTGCCTTCTTCATCTTTGGTAACATTTCTTAAGTGAAGAAAATAAACTCTTTCTTTTATTGCTTCAAAAATATCTGTCAGATTGTTGGATACTCCAGCACCAAGAGAACCGGTACAATAGCAGATTCCGTTGAAAGGTTTATCTACACTTTTTAGAATAGCAACAAGATCTTCTTTGGTGCTTGCAATACGGGGTAAACCTAATATTGCATACGGTGGATCATCGGGATGTATCGTCATATTGACACCCGTTTCCTCACAAACACCGGCAATTCCGTTGAGGAAATAAGCCAGGTTCTTCTTTAAACCTTCATGTCCTATCGTTTTATACTCTTCGATACTCGTCCGCAAAGCTTCAAGTTCAATTTCCTTTTCATTAGGTATCCCCATCAATACATTAATCCTTAATTCATTAAGTTCATCTGTATTCATAGCTGCGAATCGCTCTTTTGCTCTTTTGTTGATGCTTTCAGCGTAATCGGCCTCTGCTCCTTCTCTTTTCAAAATGAAAAGATCAAAAACAGCCAGATCCAACCAGTTAAAATATAATGCTTTTGAACCATCAGTCATGGTCAGATCCAATTGCGTACGGGTCCAGTCGAGCACAGGCATAAAATTATAACAAACTGTTTTTATGCCACATTGCGCTAGATTACGTAAAGTAGTTTTATAGTTCTCTATATATTTATCTGCGTCGCTGCGATGTGTTTTAATAGCCTCATGTACCGGAACACTTTCCACTACTGCCCAGGTCAGACCAGCCGCTTCTATAATTGATTTTCTTTCGGTAATATCTTCCAACGGCCAAATTTCGCCATGTGGAATATGATGTAGTGCCGTAACAATTCCTGTAGCGCCTGCCTGCTTTACGTCTTGTAAACTAACCGGGTCTGTTGGACCATACCAACGCCAGGTTTGTAATAATTTATGTTTTGTTATATTCATTTTTAGTCGTTAATATTTAATTCACTATACACCGCTATAGGCGTTAAACCCGCCATCAACCAGAATTGTTTCACCATTAACAAAGGCCGATGCGTCGCTTAATAAATAAATCAGTGTACCATTTAACTCTTCCGGACTACCTAATCGGCCAAACGGTGTATGGTTTACAAAACGTTGAGCTCTATCGGTAAAGGTTCCATCAGTATTAGTTAATAAAGAACGGTTTTGTTCCGTTAAAAATACACCTGGCGCCAATGCGTTTACTCTTACTTTATCCCCATAACGCAGGGCAAGCTCTACAGCCATCCATTTGGTATAGCCTTCAATTGCGTTCTTACCCATAGTATAACCTAAAACTCTTGTTAAAGGACGCTGTGCAGCAAGTGACGAGATATTAACAATAGAACCTTTCCCTTTTTCAGCTATAACCCGACCAAATACATGTGTTGGGTAAACGGTACCAAATAAATTAAGTTCAACAGCTTTTTGCGTATCGGAAATATTGATATCAAAAAGATTCTGATCAGGAGAGATTGTTGCGCCTGGTATATTACCTCCGGCAGCATTTACCAACCCGTCGATTGTGCCCCAGGTACTTAATATTTGATTTTTCGCAGTCACTAACGATTCCTCATTCAATACATCCGTAATAACAGCAATTGCTTCACCGCCATTTTCTGTGATTGCTTTTACACGAGCGTTAGCTTTTTCTTCATTTCTACCTAAAATGGCCACCTTCGCTCCTGCTCCCGCGACTGCCAGCGCAAATGATTCACCTAATACTCCAGTGGCACCTGTAATTACGATCACCTTATTTTCTAGTGAAAATAAATCATTGCTCTTCATATAATCTAATAAATCTGGTTAATTAATTATACCAATGTTAACGAATTTTAATGTTCAAAGTCCATATTCAGCACTAAATATTTACGAAATCGTTTGAGATTTATTAAATAAATTAGAATGCTTCTCTTTCATATGCAGAACCTGTATTATTGTATTCTGAAATCATTAATTTATGCTAAATCAAGAAAACATATTGGTGTTTGGTGAGCTGCTACTGCGGTTCAGTTCATCTGAGGATCAATTTATTTCTAAGAATCACACTGTTTCTTTATTTCCAGGTGGCTCGGAAGCCAATGTATCTGCGTCGTTAGGACAATGGAATATTCCTTGCTCCTATGTAAGTTGCGTGCCAGACAATGCGCTTGCAAATAATGCCCTTCAATCTTTACAGGAATTAGGCGTTGATACAAATAGAACCCTGCGCCAGGGAAGCAGATTGGGACTTTACTTTTTACTATCGGCCAATGGATTAACAAGTGGCGAAGTTGTTTATGATAGAAAGTTTTCTTCATTTAGCAGCTTAGAAGCCGGGACGGTAGATTGGGATCAACTTTTAGAAGGACACACCTGGTTTCATTGGACGGCACTTACGCCCGCTCTGAATGAAAATATGGCCGCAGTTTGCAAAGAAGCACTAACTGCAGCGAAAAGGAAAGGACTAAAAATATCGGTAGATTTGAACTACAGAAGCCGTTTATGGGATTATGGGAAACAGCCTATCGATGTAATGCCTGATCTTGTACAGTATTGCGATGTAATTATGGGTAACATCTGGGCTGTAAATAAAATGCTTGGTATTCCGGTAGATGAAAATTTAAATCGTCAAACCTCTGTCGAAACCTATGCAGTTCACGCAAACGAGTCGGCAAAAGAAGTATTCCGCCGGTTTCCTCAGTGTAAACATGTAGCTAATACATTCCGCTTTATGGATAATCCAAAGCATAACCTCTTCTATGGGACATATCATACGCCAGATCGCAATTATATTTCTGAGGTATTTGAAACCAATGAAGTAGTAGATAGAATTGGAAGTGGTGATGCTTTCATGGCTGGTTTAATCTACGGGTTAACCGGAAGTACTGATGGGCAGGAGATTATTAATAAGGCAACAGCCTCAGGTTATAAAAAGCTCTTTGTAAAAGGTGATTTTGGTGATGGTTCTATCTAAGAACCTGTAAGGCAAAGTCTAAACTTAATTTTTGATAATAGATTGTAACGATAAAATAATCATATACAGATGAACATAGAAACAAACCCTTTAGTAGTTATCCAGGATTACCCGGTTATTCCGGTTTATTATAATGAAAACCCTCAAACCTGTATAGAAGTATTAAAGGCTAGTTATGCCGGCGGTATCCGCGTTTTCGAATTTACAAACAGAGGAGCAAATGCACCAGAAAATTTTGAAGCAATGGTGAATTACAGGAATGAACACCTGCAGGATATGAAGCTTGGAATTGGTACCATAAAAACTGTAGCGCAAGCAGAAGCCTATATCAAGCTAAAAGCCGATTTCATAGTCAGCCCAATTGTTAAAGCTGATCTTGCTGCAGTAACAGCGGCCAATAAAATCTTATGGATACCGGGTTGTATGACACCTACTGAAATTAATCTGGCTGAAGAACTAGGCGCACCACTGGTTAAATTATTTCCAGGCGACACTTTGGGCATCGGATTCTTAAAAGCAATTAAGCCTTTGTTTCCAAATCTTAAATTTATGCCAACAGGTGGCGTTGACGTAAATAAAGAAAATATTGACAATTGGCTAAATGCGGGAGTTACTGCTTTGGGCTTTGGCTCAAAACTATTTCAACAGCCTGAAAATGCTACAAACTACAATTGGTTAACAGAGCGTTGCCAATTATTAATCCAATTGGTAAACAAGAAGTAGAATAATTATAAGTTTCAAGAATATGCTAAACTATATAATATAGCATGTTCTTGAAACTTTAGCTTATTACTTCTTTTGATCGTCACGATCATATAGGTCAATCAATTTACTCTGCAATCGGATTACTGAGTTTTCAAGATCAGCAACCTTGTCTTTTAATTGCTTAATCACCTGTTCTTGCTCGCTTACCCCTTCCTCGCCAACGTCTAAGAATTGTCTCAACGTTAAACCATGAACCTGAGCGATTTGGTTTATTCTGCTAAAATTTGGATCTGTAATACCAGTCTCCAATTTCGAATACGCCGGAATTGATATTTCCAAAAGATCAGCCATTGCCTTCTGGTTAACACCTTTTTTCTGACGTAAAATTCTAAATTTTTCACCTAAAGTTTTCATAATCTACGAAGTATATCTTTGTGAAGTTTCCCTTATAATAAAATTAAGAATAATTTAATAAAATATTGTAATATTCTTATAATATAATAAAATAAAACACAGCTTCGCTTCTCTGAAATTAAAATTATTGCCTCAAGAATAAATGGACTGGACCAAAAAAGCTAGTTTAAAGCTACTTTTTATTTTGTCTGAAAATAAAAGCGCCTAACATTAATGCTACAGAAAGACCAGAAAGTCCCGGGAAAGAGATAAATAGAAAAAGTACGCCTGAAACCACTAACAGCGCTACAATGAACAGAAAGCCTTGTAAAAAACTATCCATTTTAAACGCAGCAATAACCGCGAACAGGACAAATGTAATTGCCAGAATATTTATAAACATATACAAAGATGCGCATTCAATGTTAAGTTAATGTTAACAAGAATATTTTTTAATAGAATGCACATAAAAATGACAAAAGCCCTGCATATTGGATTATGCAGGGCTTTTGTCATTAATGTAACAATATTAATTATCGATACAGTTGATATTAATAATCGTCATTTAAAGCAAATATAGGCTTTCTGGTCATCCACTTTCCACTTGTAAAATCAGGGAAGTCAATGGTTTCATTACCCATTTCGATAGACTGCTCACTTAATGGCGTAATTGCGCTCCATGCAGCAGCATCATAAACGTCAAGCGGTGTCGCCACATTTCTTTTTACAGCCTCAATAAAAGCATGAATCACAAAGAAGTCCATACCTCCATGTCCTGCACCTTGTGCATCATTACCATATTTTTTCCATAGTGGGTGATCATATTTCTCAAACCACTGGTCCTGATTGTCCCAGCTATGTGCTTTACTGATTCCTTCAACATGGATACTTTTGTTTAAATCCATCCAAAGTCCTTTTGTTCCCTGTACCCTAAAACCTAAAGAGTATGGTCTTGGAAGGTTTGTATCATGTTGCAAGATGATCGTTTCGCCATTTGCACAATCAATTGTCGTCGTTACAATATCACCTAAGCGGAAATTAATTTTTGCATTCGGATGATTTTCTCCGCCTTTCTCAACGATATAATTATGTAGTCCTCTCGATTTAGTGGCGAATGAATTTAACTTTAGGAATTTGTTTCCCCTGTTGATATTAATGCATTGTGCTACCGGGCCAATACCATGCGTTGGGTAAAGGTCACCATTACGGTGTACAGAATGGTTGGTTCTCCATTTCGCTTCCGAAAAGCCCTTTTCATTAAACTCTACACCACCGCCATATGGTTTCACACCATCGTTAAATTTAACCTCTCTTAAATCATGCTGATAACCACCTTGTAAGTGAAGGATCTCACCAAACACTCCTTGTCTTACCATATTTAAAGCAGCAAGCACATCACGGCGATAACAAACATTTTCAAGCATCATCACATGGGCATTATGTTTTTCAGCTGCCTGAACAACGTCCCAGTGATCCTGTAAAGTAATGCCGAGCATCACCTCCGTAGCCACATATTTAAGTCCGGCCTCTAAAGATTTAATAATCATTTCTTTATGCCACTCCCATGGTGTAGAAATGACCACCGTCTGAAGTCCTTTGGTCTCAAGCATTTTTTTCCAGGAGTAATTGTCACCTGTAAATATTTTTGGCATAGGTTTACCACTCTTAGCAATCATTGCTTTGGCAGAGGTAAGCATACGATCATCCACATCACATATTGCAACCAGATCAACATCTGCTCTCTTAAGTAAAAGATTTAAGTGGTTTTGCCCACGTAACCCCACGCCTATCATAGCCACTTTAACTTTATCTGCCGAAGTGCTGGCAAATATAGAGCTGCTTGGTAAAACGGTTGCAGCAGCAGCAGTAATGCTACTGTTTTTAACAAATTCTCTTCTGTTCATATAGTTTAGTTCATTTTAACATGTTTGGTTAGTAACCAACTGTAATTTTTATTACCTAATAATGCTCCAATTTATATAACAATCCAGTTATACATGTAAATAAACGGCTACAAAAAACACGCAAACGTTTGATATTTCACGTTGCAAAAGCCTCACAACTGTAAAAGTCTGTATTTTATCTTATGCCAGCTAATCTCAAAGTAATTTATGAAAATGTAAATCACATTTCTGCCAGCAATAATTAGATGATACGGTAGATAAGTAAACAGGCTAATGCAACAAACGTTTGCGCTATATTTTACGTTATTTAGTACCGGAGATCATAATACCGCATAGTTTTTTATTAAAATGTTAAAGTTTATTTTAATATTTGAAGATGATACCTGATAAACCAACAACCATCAAAGAAATTGCCAAGATCCTTAAGATATCAGTCTCAACGGTGTCAAGGGCTTTGAATGATCATTCTAGTATTGGTTTAACTACAAAAATGCGGGTTAAAAAGCTTGCTGAAGAGCTCAATTATGAGCCTAACCAAAGAGCAATACAGTTTTTACATGGTAAATCTTTTGTAATTGGCGTTATTTTACCTGAGTTGTCGGAATCTTTTTTTTCTGCTGCTATAAGTGGTATTGAGGATGTAGCTTACAAAAGAAACTATACGGTATTATTGGCACAGTCGCACGATGATGCTGATCGCGAAAAAAGCCTCGTTGCCAAAATGAAAACCCAGCGTGTAGATGGCTTATTGGTTTCAGTATCAAAAACAACCAGCACATACGAGCATTTTGATGTTTTTAAAAAGTCGAACATTCCAGTCGTTTTTTTTGACAGGATCCCTCCTATTAAAGATATACACTATGTAAGCTCAAACCTCGAGACTGGAACTTTCGATGCCGTTAATTTCCTTCTGAAGAAAGGACATCGGACTATCGGAATGATCAACGGCCCTAATACTTTGCTGGCAAGTCACGAAAGAAAAGAAGGATACATCAAGGCGATGACTGCAAACAGATTAAAGTTTGATCCTTCACTTATATTGAATTGCGATCTATCAGAAGAAGGAACAATTGTAGCAATGGATACCATGCTGAATCACAGGCGAAAACCAACCGCAATTGTTACTTTTAACGACTATGTGGCGCTATTCGCAATGAGATATGCTAAAACGCTTAAGCTCGAAGACATTGATTTCGTTAGTTATGCAAATCTTCCTATCATTAATTACATGGATTACACACCAATAGCTTCTGTCGAACAATTTCCATATAAGCAAGGTAAGAAGGCAGCCGATATATTAATTGACCTGATTAACAAGCCTAAAAATGAATCGGGCACTGAGCAAGCTTATTACAATGTTATTGTAGAATCAGAGTTGGTTTTAAGCAATCGTAAGTAATTTCGCGCAAACGTTTGCACACCTTTTTGGTCACTTTAATATTTAAGTTTGGTATATTAACTACTATACTAAGCACATGTTCGAAAATATATTACGTATCTACGGTCTTAATCCCGATAAAACAAATGTTCAATTATTTGGTGATGGTCTGATTAACCACACCTGGAAGGTTAATGCCGAGAACGGGAATTTCATATTACAGAAGGTAAATAACGATGTATTCAAAAAGCCTGCAGATATTGATGAAAACCTTACCATGCTTAGAAACTATTTGAGTAAAGTAAACCCTGAATATCTATTTGTATCGCCTGTTTCTGCCTCAAATGGCCAATCATTAATACATACTGACTCAGGGTACTACCGACTCTTTCCTTTTGTTGAAGGTTCAACCTCGGTGAATGCATTAACTTCAAAAGATGAAGCTTATGAAGCCGCAAAACAATTTGGGAAATTTTCAAAAATTCTTGATGGCTTTAAGGCAGAAGAGCTTAATATCACCATACCTAACTTTCACAATCTGATACTAAGGTACGATCAATTTACTGAGGCTTGCCGCAACAGTTCTCCTGAGCGATTGGAAAAAGCAAAAGATTGCATCGATTTCATCAATGAGCATCAGGATATTGTTGATACCTACCGGGAAATTATCAGCAATAAGAATATCCCATTAAGAGTGATACATCACGATACTAAAATCAACAATGTATTGTTTGATGGGCACAATAAAGGCTTATGTGTGATTGACCTCGATACCGTAATGCCCGGGTATTTTATCAGCGATGTCGGTGATATGATGCGGACTTACCTTTGTCCGGCAACTGAAGAAGAAACAGATTTCAGCAAGATTCATATCAGAAAGGAATTCTTTAAAGCTATATACGATGGCTACATGGACGAAATGGCCACAGTATTAACTGAGGATGAAAAGCAATATTTCAACTATGCCGGTAAATTCATAATTTACATGCAAGCCATTCGTTTCCTTGCTGACTATCTGCAAAATGACATCTATTATGGTGCAAAATATGAAGATCATAATTTTAACAGAGCGAAAAATCAAATTGTACTTTTACAAGAGTACTTTAAACTTGAAAAAGAGTTGATGAAGTAATATAATGTAAGTAAATTGCTGCAAGCCTTTATAATCCAGGTACGTGTAGCAATATGAATACATCTAAATTGAAACTCGCTCTTCACTGGTTACTTTTTGTTGTAGGATTTTATCTTTTCTGGGGACTTTCATACCTCATACTGACAAAATTTGCGCTATCGCAAGTGAGCAACTTTGTGAGTAATACCGGAAGTATATGGTCTCAGATCACTGCAACTGACATATTTTGGTACGTCATGTTCATTTTCGGCATTGCGGTGGTGATCTATGTGATCAGGCTGTTTATTAAATACGCCCCAAATGTAAAAATCGCAATATTGATTTATGCAGTATTAATTATTGCGTCGGTAGCTGTTTTAGTGGATAAACTGGCTGAAAGCACAACGGCATTAAAACTTATGCCTCATATTGTCATTAATCTAGCCTTTCTAGTGCCCATGGCACTGATGTTCTTTAAAGGAGATGAAAATAAAAATACTACAGATTCGGAAGATGAAGATCCGGATCTGTAGTATGCTATTTTAAAGAACTAAAATAAGAATTTTGTACTCAGGAAATTTGAACTGTTACTGTCAACAATTTCGTTGATCAGATGCTTGTTGCTGTCATTTAGCTTTGATGCCACCAGCGATCTGATAGAGAACGACCTTAGTGCGTCCACAACTGATAAAGTTCCCTCAGCGCTGTCCTTTCTACCTGTAAACGGAAATACATCAGGTCCACGTTGACATTGACAATTGACATTAACCCTACTCACTTGATTTACCAATGGATCAATCAGGGTAGCTACTTCTTCATTATCATCACTAAAGATACTCACCTGCTGTCCGTGAGTAGAATCGATCAGGTATTGAATTGGTTCTTCCAGGTCGTCAAAAGCAACTACCGGTATTACAGGACCAAATTGCTCCTCGGTATACAGCTTCATATCTTTGTTAACCGGATAAACAATCGCAGGGTATACAAAAGATTCAACTGTAGAACCGCCATTTTCATTGATTATGCTTGCACCATGCGCAACAGCATCGTCAATACACTCTTTAAGATAAGCAGGCTTTTGTGGTTCAGGTAATGGCGTTAAAGCAACTCCTTCTTCCCATGGCATACCAAATTTAAGCTTCGACACAGCAGCTGATAGTTCTTTTAAAAACACATCAGCAAGACTACGGTGTATAAAAATGATTTTAAGGGCCGTACATCGCTGTCCATTAAAAGATAATGAACCGAGTACGGTCTCCTGAACAGCTAGCTTAACATCTGCATTTGCAGTAATAATAGCTGCATTCTTCGCATCCAAACCAAGAATTGCACGCAGTCTGTTTACTTTAGGATGCAACTTTTTAAGTTCATTTGCTACTTTACTTGAGCCAATCAAGGTTAAAACGTTGATCTGTCCGGATTTCATTAAGCCCGGAATAATCTTATTTCCACGGCCGTATATGGTATTTACCACCCCTTTAGGAAAACAATCTCTAAAGGCTTCAAGCAATGGATAGTGTAATAATGTACCATGCTTTGGTGGTTTAAACAATAATGTGTTACCCATTATAAGGGCTGGGATTAATGTTGTAAAAGTTTCATTTAGTGGGTAGTTAAACGGCCCCATGCAAAGTACAACTCCAAGTGGAGATCTTCTGATCTGAGCAAGGATACCCTGTTCTATACTAAACCTGGATGATTGTCTGTCCAGATCCTTAAGCGCATCAATGGTAGCATAGATATACTCAACTGTACGGTCAAATTCTTTAACAGAATCAGCATACGATTTACCAATCTCCCACATCAGTAGTTTTACCACAATCGACTTTTTCTCAATAATCTTATGCGTAAACTTTTCAACACAGTGAATACGGTTGGCAACACTCATTGTTGGCCATTCTCCACGCCCATTATCATAAGCTTTCACCGCCGCCTGAAGTGCCTCATCGGCCTCCTTCTCACTACACAACGGATAAGTCCCGATCACCTTTCGTTTTAAACCGTTCTCGGTTCTTATACAGATTGGCGACAAGACTTCATGCACTTCCCCATTCCAGGGCCGCATTTCTCCATTACTTAAGTACTCCCGTTGGTGTACTTCTTCTGCTAATTTGAATTCTTCCGGAATATGGTTCTCTTCCACAAAAATCGCATCAAGCTGATCTTTTAACAACATTTAGGTAATTTTAGTTTAGGTATAATTTATTGGTTATAAATCGGTAATAGGTTTGTAATGAGGTACTAAAGTTTTCATGATGGTCCAGCCGATTAAATAACATACAGCACAGATTGAGAAAATGATGAAATATCCCGCTTCTTCACCTTTAAAGCCCATAAATACCATTTGATTTTGACCTGCATAATCGAATAATACACCTGAACCTTTATTGATGAGCATTGCGCCAATTCCACCCGCCATGCCACCGATACCTGTTACAGTTGCAATAGCTTTTTTAGGGAACATGTCTCCTATTGTAGAAAAAATGTTTGCCGACCACGCCTGATGCGCTGCTCCTGCAATACCAATAATGATAACTGGAATCCAGTATGTAATATAACCTAAAGGCTGGGCAAATAAAGCTAGTAATGGGAAAAAGGCAAAGATCAGCATCGATTTCATACGACCAGCATAAGGATTCATCCCTTTTTTCTCTACAAAATAAGTTGGCAACCAGCCACCGATAATTGAAAGTAGGGTTATGGTGTAAAGTATAAACAATGGTAATGCACTTTGCGTAGCGTCCATTTTATAAACAGAGCTTAGATAAGCCGGCATCCAGAAAAGGAAAAACCACCAAACACCGTCTGTCATAAATTTACCTGCTGCAAATGCCCATGTTTGCTTATATCTGAAACAGTCCATAAATGACACTTTAGTAGTGGTTTCTTCTACGTAATTCACCAATTTTCTATCTGCAATTATATCTTGTTGTATATAAGCAAGTTCGGCAGCATTAACTTTTGGATGTACTTCCGGTTTTTGGTAAACAAATATCCAAAAGCCCATCCATACAAAACCTAAAGCACCAATAATGATAAACGACATTTCCCAACCATAGGCTGCTGCTATAAAAGGAATAGATAGTGGCGCAGCTAATGCACCTACCGTAGCTCCTGCATTGAAAATACTAGTCGAAAATGCTCTGTCCTTTTTTGGAAAATACTCGGCAGTAGCTTTAATCGCTGCCGGGAAATTCCCTGCTTCTCCTACTGCAAGTACAAAACGTGCAAAAATGAATAAACTAACACTTGTTGAAATGATTAGTGATGTATCACTAACCCTTCCAATTGATTCTTTAGCCCCGTCAAATCCTACGAACCATTCCCCTGTAAGGATACCTGATGTCGCTATTCCGCAAAATGCATGAATTACTGCACCTATAGACCATACGCCGATAGCCCATAAAAAACCTTTCTTAGTATCCATACGGTCAACAAAGCGACCGGCAAATAACATGGACACTGCATAAAAAATAGAAAAGAGTGCAGTAATATTACCATAATCATTATTTGTCCAATGAAACTCTGGAGCAATAAAATCTTTCCAGGTGAGCGAAAGAACTTGTCGATCCAAATAATTTATCGTGGTTGCAAAAAATAACATGGCGCATATCGTCCACCTGTAATTTCCAATTTTTTCTTGGTTCATTATATTCGGTTTATTTTAAAAATATCCATATAGTTTTTAAGCTATATTTCCTCTCGTTTTTTTTTCTAAAAATTGATTTAGGGCCTCAAGATATGTAATTCTCTGTAATTACAGGAGTAAAAACAGCTAGTGCTTCAAAATATTTACGCAATCGTTATCGTAGCGTAAGCTTTTTAATACTTTTTTGGCTGATTAGTAAATTATCTTACCATTTACCTACGTAAGCTTAATCGAATAAGGATAATTAGATAAAAATAAGTGTAGGTTTTAAAGAATTGACACTCAGATTCACTGTTTTATATAGAATTGATTACACAGTAAATCAATCGATGTCATATGGTTAGAAGACAGCATTGATGAAGGAGTTGATAAATGGCTGAAAAGGTGACTCCCTTAACAGCCATTTATAAAATTATTAATCTGCGAGTTCAAGTATCAGATCATCTGTATTGACCATTGTCCCTGCCGGTAAAGTGATTGACTTTACAACGCCATCAGAAATGGCCGAAATATTTGATTCCATTTTCATTGCCTCTATCATAAATAGCGGCTGATTCTTTTTTACCTGATCGCCAGGTTTTACAAAAACTTTAGATAATAAGCCTTGTAAAGGAGATCCTATATGGTTTGCAACCTCTTTATCTATCTTACGGTTTTCCAGTTTAACAACTGTGATAGATTTATCCTGAATTTCAATATTCCTGGTTTGCCCATTTAGTTTAAAGAAAACTGTACGCATCCCCTTATCATCTGCTGGTCCAATTGAAAGCAATCTAACCAACAAGGTTTTTCCTTTGGCAATTTCTATCGTGGTCTCCTCACCTGGTTTCATACCATAAAAGAAATACCTGGTTGGGATTACCGATACATCACCATAAAGTCTGAATGTTTTTATGGCATCAGCGGTAACTTTCGGATAGAATTTATAAGCCAGATACATGGTATAGTTCAGGTCATCGCCAAACTCCTTTTTAAAGGCTTCAAATTCTTGATCCAGATCTAAAGGCGCCAGGTGTTTATTAGGACGATCTGTAAAAGGAGTTTTTCCTTTTAGTAAAATGCGCTGAAGTTCTTTTGGAAACCCACCTTCGGGTTGACCGATTTCGCCCATAAAAAACGACACTACAGATTCGGGGAAAGCAAGCTGTTCACCTTTTGCAAATATATCTTCGGGAGTAATTTGATTGGCGACCATAAACTGGGCCATGTCGCCTACTACCTTAGAACTTGGTGTTACCTTTACGATGTCACCAAAAAGCTGATTCACATCTGCATAGCGTTGTTTGATTAACTCAAACTGATCTCCTAATCCTAAGGCTATAGCCTGCGGCTTCAAATTGGAATACTGACCACCAGGTATTTCATGCTCAAACACTTCGGCTGAGCTGGCTTTTAAGCCAGATTCAAATGGATAATAGTATTCTCTTACTGTCTCCCAATAGTTAGAATAGGCGTTTAATGACTTCTGATCATATGGATTTTCACGTTCATGAAAGCGCATCATCTCTACGATAGAGTTGAAATTAGGTTGCGCCGTTGTACCTGATAAAGCACCCAATGCACAATCAATTACATCAACACCAGCTTCTATAGCCATTAAATAAGTGGCTGGCTGTAAAGATGAGGTATCGTGAGTATGTAGGTGAATAGGTATCTTAACGGTGTCTTTTAGCGCTTCAATTAGCAATTTAGCTGCGTAAGGTTTAAGTAAACCAGACATGTCCTTCACACCTAGTATATGACTGCCCGCATTTTCAAGATCTTTAGCCAGTTTTAGATAATACTCCAGACTATATTTACTGCGCTTAGGGTCAAGTATATCACCCGTATAGCATAAAGCACCTTCAGCAAGGCCTCCAGTCTTTTTGCGCACCATTTCAATACAAGGTGCAATATTGTCCATCCAGTTCAGAGAATCAAATATTCTGAAAATATCTACTCCTTTTTCCCAGCTTTTTTCAACAAAGGATTCGATCAAATTATCAGGATACGCAGCGTAACCAACGCCATTACAGCCTCTGATCAGCATCTGGATTAGGATATTAGGCATTGCAGCTCTAAGTTTCTCCAAACGTCTCCATGGATCTTCATTTAAGAACCTCAAGCAAACGTCAAAAGTTGCACCACCCCAGGCCTCCATACTAAATGTTTGGGGATGATTTTTAGCGAAACCTTCGGCAACCTTAAGCATATCATAAGTACGCATACGTGTGGCCAGTAGAGACTGATGTGCGTCTCTAAAAGTCGTATCTGTATAGTGTATCTTCTTTTCTGCCTTAAGCCATTTCGAAAAGCCATCTGGTCCCAGCTCCGTTAAAAGATCTTTTGTACCTTTTGGATAAGCGCTGTAAGGGTCTACCGGCGGTACTTCAGGTTTTTCCAATCTTTTATTCTCATCTACAAATCTTACATCAGGGTTACCATTTACCGATACTTCACCTAAAAAGGATAGTATTCTGGTTCCTCTATCCAGGCGTTTTTTAGATTCAAATAGCTCAGGGTGCTCCTGTATAAAGTTTACCGTAGCTTTTCCTTCAACAAAAGTTGGGTGATTGATCAGATTTTCGAGGAACTGTACGTTGTTTTTAACACCGCGAATCCTGAACTCACGCAGGGCTCTGTTCATTTTTCTTGCTGCGTCGGCTAGCGTCCCACCGCTGGTACTTACNTTAACCAGCATAGAATCAAAGAATGGGCTGATCTTCATTCCCGGGTAAGTACTNCCCTCNTCCAACCTGATACCAAAACCGGTCGCATTCCTGTACGTAATTAANGTCCCGTAATCAGGTTTAAACTCATTAGCAGGATCTTCTGTTGTAATGCGGCATTGCATTGCAAAACCATTGCACATAANTGAATCCTGACTCTTCAGGCCAATTTCATCATCTCCAAGATGGTAGCCGTCGGCAATGAACAATTGCGTCTTGATCAGGTCAATCCCGGTAATCATCTCCGTTACCGTATGTTCAACCTGTATTCTTGGATTTACCTCAATGAAGTATATATTCTCCTGCTGATCAATTAAAAACTCAACAGTTCCAACATTATTATAGCTTACCGCCTTTGCAATTGAAGTTGCATAATTGTAAAGGCGGTTTTTGGTTTCCCGGGTTAAATTTAAAGATGGAGCTACCTCAACAACTTTCTGAAAACGACGTTGTACTGAGCAGTCGCGTTCGTAAAGGTGCATCACCTCACCGTAATTATCCGCTACAATTTGTACTTCTATATGACGTGGACGATCTATAAATTTCTCTAAAAAAACGGTATCGTCGCCAAATGCATTTTTTGCTTCACTACGGGCTTCAAAGAACCCTTTTTCCAGTTGTTCATCATTCCGCACAATTCGCATCCCTCTACCGCCACCGCCAGATGCAGCTTTGATCATAAGTGGGTATCCTATACGCTTTGCTTCAGAAATGGCAATGTCAATATTATTCAGTTCCTGTTCATTGCTTTCAATTATCGGCAAACCGGCAGTTTTAGCCACCGTTTTAGCTGTAACCTTATCACCAAGTGCCAGCATAACATCTGGTCTTGGTCCAACAAACACAATACCATGCTGGGCACACTGCTTAGCAAACTCTTCGTTTTCCGATAAAAATCCATATCCCGGATGTATAGCGTCTGCTCCGCTATATTTAGCCATCTCTATGATGCCTGTGATATCAAGATATGGTTTTAGTGGTTCATCATCTGCTCCGATCTGATAAGCCTCGTCGGCCTTATACCGATGCAAAGAGTATCTGTCCTCATAAGTATAAACCGCTACTGTCTGAATGTCGAGTTCACTGCAAGCACGCTCTATACGGATGGCAATTTCGCCCCGATTGGCAATTAGTACTTTCTTAATATTCATGGTTCTAGTGTTAGTGAAGCAAAAATATTACAATAGTCTCAAANCANCAACATCGAAAAGCATTTATTATCAAGGTTTTAAAGTGTAAAAAATACACNCAGNATATTAAAAAAGGCCTTTCAGTAAATAACTGAAGGCCTTTTTAGCTTACCTGCAAAAATATATTTTACAAGTATTTATTTCGAGACTATACTAATCCTGGTATCTCTACCATTTCATTAACATCTTTAGTGTAATCGATTCCTGCAACATCAAACCCAAACAGGTTTAAGAAGTCTTTCTTATAACCGGCAAGGTCACCAATTGATGGTAAAGTTTCGGCTGTAGCTTCAGTCCACAATTGAGCTACTTTACCTTGAACATCATCACGCATTTCCCAATCGTCTACCCGGATTCTACCAGCTGAGTCAGTTGGTGTTTCGGCAGCATATAGTCTTTCGGCAAACAAACGTTGGATTTGCTCAATACATCCTTCATGTATACCTTTTTCCTTCATCACTTTATAAAGTAAGGAGATGTACAATGGGATTACAGGGATGGCCGAACTAGCCTGAGTTACCAAAGCTTTGTTAACAGAAACAAATGCTTTTCCGTTCAGGTCTTTCAATTTATCGCTTATAGTGAACGCCGTAGCTTCCAAATGATCTTTAGCTCTGCCTATTGTTCCTTTACGGTAAACAGCTTCCGTTAGCGCAGGGCCAATATAAGAATAGGCTACAGTATGGGCACCTTCAGCAAGCAAATCAGCAGCTTTCAATGCATCAATCCACATTTCCCAATCCTCACCGCCCATCACGGCTACAGTGTTTTCTATTTCTTCTTCATTAGCTGGTGCGATAGAAACCTCCGAAACTACGCCGGTATGAAAATCAACTGTTTTGTTTTCAAAAGGCTTATCACCAATTGGCTTTAATACCGAATTATGAACTACACCGGTTTTTGGATGAACTCTTTTTGGTGAAGCAAGACTATAAATAACCAGGTCAATTTGTCCAAGGTCATTTTTAATCAAATCTAATGTCTTTTGTTTTATTTCATCAGAAAAAGCATCTCCATTAATACTTTTTGCGTACAAGCCAGCTTTAATAGCTTCTTTTTCAAAAGCGGCACTGTTGTACCATCCCGGTGATGCCGGTTTTCCAGGTGCTGGTGGTTTTTCGAAAAAGACACCGATTGTAGCAGCATCTGAGCCAAATGCGCTGGTTATTCTCGAAGCAAGACCAAACCCTGTAGAAGCACCTATTACAAGGACTTTTTTCGGACCGGCTATAGCGCCTTTAGATTTTACGTAATTAATTTGATTGATTACATTTTGTTCACAGCCGTCGGGATGTGAAGTAAGGCATATAAACCCGCGCATTTTAGGTTCTATAATCATAAATGATTTTCTTTAAGTTAGCAATTAAAGGGGTGACTTAACATTTCAGCAAAACTAAAAGAAATTCTTATAACATTTCATTATGCTTTCATAACTACGTTCCAACCAATCACAATACGCATCAGGATTTGCAAGCACTATTTTGTCTAGTCCTTCCATTTTCACGTACTTATACGCTGAAACCTCCGCTTGATTTATCAAAGGCAATTCATCAGTTACCCCAAAATAGATATATTCCATTTCAACCTGAACTACTCCTTTAAATATTTCTACGTTGGTAGCGATCTCAAAAACAGCGGTCAATTCGCTGTGCAAGCCCATTTCCTCCCCTAATCTTCTGGATGCAGCTTCATCTGTACCTTCCGCCTTTCGTGGATGACCACAGCAGGTATTAGACCATTTACCAGGGAAACGGGTTTTACGATCTGCTCTTTTTTGTAATAGTACTTCACCTTTAGTATTAAAAATAAATATCGAAAACGCGCGATCTCGCATACCACGGCCATGTGTTTTCGGTAACCTTAGCAATCCATCACTATATGTTGGCAATCCATTTTCTTCTGTCTGTTCCGAATTATTCTTCAATTCTTAAATTTTTAAATGAAACCTATACCCTAATTCACGTAATAATTTGCTTAAAAAACCGTGCGGAGCGGCACTTATCCCATTAAACTGAAGTGAAAATAAGTAAAAAGATCATATTTAATACAAAAAGAATTTCTTTATTAATTATTCAGTTAATTACCTTTGAATCAAACCAATCTAAATTCAACGCTTAAAAAAGAACTAAATGAAAAGACGCCATCTGTTAATTGTACTGATTAGTGCTGTTATATGTATTTCCGGTTGTAAAAAAATACCGGTTATTCCTGAAAATAAGGCCAAAGCAATTATTGGCAAAAAATGGAAATTAACGGGGTATACTGAAAATAATGTAGACAAATTAACGGAGAACTATGCTCCCTGTGAACTCGACAATATTGATATTTATATGCCTGATGGTAGTTATATTATAGATGAGGGGCTTACCAAATGTAATGATGACGACGAACAACTTCAGGAAGGTAGCAAATGGACTATTAAAGGGAATAAATTGATACTCAGTTATGAAAATGACGATTATGATATGGAGATAGAGGCACAATTTGAAATTTTAGAAGTATCTGCTAAGACTTTAGTGCTTGCCATACCTAATTTCGATGGGCCAGGAAAGTTTGTTTTTACTTTTACTGCGCTGTAAAAGCCAACTTACAATCTTATGATTAAGATTAAAAGAATATATGAACCCGCATCAAAAGAGGATGGATTTCGCATCCTCATTGATCGGCTTTGGCCTAGGGGGATGAAAAAAGAAACTGCAGCTATTCAGCTTTGGCTGAAAGATGTTGCTCCTTCAGCCTCCCTTCGCAAATGGTTTGATCATCAACCTCAAAAATGGGAAGTCTTCAAAAAGAGTTACCTTGAAGAATTAGCCAGTAATAAAGCGGTGAAAGAAATCATAACAGCACACGAAAGCCATCCAGTTGTTACCTTGTTGTATGCTGCACATGATATGCAGTATAATCACGCTTTGGTATTGGATGGCTTTTTAAGAAGAGAACTGGGGTTAGCTGATTAATTTTTTGCCACGCGTTTTTCCGACATTAACATCTCAACTACCTTCTTTAGTTTCGCAGGATCTTTTGCATACTTATCCAGGTCAATTATCTCTACTTTTCTAAAATCTACAGGATGACTTTCGCTCTGCAGAGAAATAGAGCCACCTTTAAGTAATACACCTTCAGCAGCACCACCAACTGGATCAAGTTGTGGTCTTTCATAGCGTAAAACCTCTTCCCCATTCACGTAATGCACAATTGTGGAATCTCCTAAAACCAATACCTCTACCCTTACCCATTGCTCGCCATTAAATGTTTTAGATTTCGATTCGATGCAATGATTTTTAATGACTTTACCATTTAATACAAATTGCGTCCCAGGGGTACAAAGGTTTGCTGTAGAACGTTCTCCGTTACCAGCGCCACCTAATAGCTGCACCTCTATTGAATTTGGAAATTCCTGATCCTTAGTCATTGTTGCAGGATCCTGGCCATGAACCATAACACCGCTATTGCGATAAGCCCAACCCGGACCATCTTTCACCTGATCACCCACAAAGCGGTATTCAACTCCAATCAGGTAGTTAGAATAAGGCTTATTGAAAAACAAATGGCCATACTGGCTGTCAAATTTATCAGCATATTGATCATATCTCACTTTAATATTACCGTCTTCAACCCTAAATGTATTACCAAAATTATCATTCAAATCATGCTTTCTGATCTTAACATTCCAATCTTTAAGATCTTTACCATTGAACAATTGCGTCCACTTCATTTTGGCGGGCGGTTCAGGAATAGTAAATCCAAGGGATAGTAGTGGCATGCCTAAGATCAATGCCGTTTTAAAAATCGAAATAGTAAGTTTTGGTTTCATTTATTTATGTTTTATTTGTTCAAGGGTCAGGTGGAACCCGAAGTGATTAAAATATTTTAATCATTTCGGGTTCATCTTTCTAAATTAATAGAATAGGACGATTAAAAATACTAATCCCGAAATAAAACACACAATCATTTAAAAATCAACATTTTAATAAAACTCAGCCAATCTTATTTCTTTATCGTATCTTGATAAGATGACGATATAAATCAAAATCATTAGCATTACAAGGAAGATGGTTAGGGCATTGGTAATTTCAGGTGGTGGTAGTAAAGGTGCTTTTGCGGGTGGCATAGCTGAATATCTGATCACTGAATGTAAGCACGATTACAAAATATTTATTGGCACTTCAACAGGGAGTTTGCTTGTTCCGCTACTTTCTATTGGCGAAATAGATAAATTGAAATCTGCATTTACATCCGTAACTCAGAAACAAATTTTCAGCATAAACCCCTTTATAATAAAAAAGAAAAATGGAGTAATTAAAACGAGTATAAATCATTTTGGGGTTATAAAGATGCTTTTGAAGCAACGAAAAACCTTCGGAGAAAGCAAAAACCTACGTCATCTGATAAGTAAAACGATTACAAAAATCGATTATAAGCGCATACAAGAGTCGGCAATTGATGTAGTTGTTACAGTGTCTAATTTAAGTAATATGACTGTTGAGTATAAATTGGCAAAAGAGTACAGTTATGAGGATTATTGTGACTGGATCTGGGCTTCGACATCATTGGTGCCCTTCATGAGTTTGATTACAAAAAACGGATATGAATATGCTGATGGAGGTATGGGAGATCTTGTGCCGATTCATCATGCCATACAAATGGGCGCTACAGACATCGATGTTATTGTTTTAAAATCAGACAGGCCCTTAATGCAGAATCCAATTATTCATAATCCTCTGGACTTAACATTTCGCATTTTTGGTTTCATGTTGAATCAAATTGGCCTGGCAAATCTAACAATAGGTAGTTTGGAAGAGTTGAACAAAAAAGTGAAGTTAAATATATACCGACCACCGGAGGGACTAACCTCAAATTCATTGGTATTTGATCCGGCGCAGATGAAGCACTGGTGGGATTTGGGTTATAGATACGCACAAAGCAATACCGTTGTCTGAAAAACAACCAAAATAAATTGAAAGCACAAAAATTATTGTCCTTATAAATCAATTGGTTGAAGCATATGTTGGATTGTTTTTCAATTTAGTCCGCTTCAGACGCATATTATTTGAGTAAAAATCCTACTTTTGCACCACTCCAAACAAAAAGAGTTTGATTCCGTAGCTCAGCTGGTAGAGCATTACACTTTTAATGTAGTGGTCCTGGGTTCGAATCCCAGCGGGATCACGAAAAGCCTCACAGAAATGTGGGGCTTTTTGCGTTTAATACATCATGGATCAATGAAGTCATGAACTTATTTTAATATCTTTATTTTGTTATTTCATGACTAATTAAACAATATTATTGCCTCATTTATGAATAATTTTGATTGGACTTCCTTTACTAAAATTATCGCAATTAAGGCTCCTTTAAAAGACATATATAATGCCTGGACCAAGGGCGGGGAGTTAGAGAAGTGGTTTCTTAAGCGAGTGATATTTACTGATGATAATGCTACAGTGATTGGTCCAGAGGTTAATGTTATCGCTGGGTGCACCTATAGCTGGTCTTGGTATTTATATGAGGACTTGATGTCTGGGATAATTAAAAAGGCAAATGGCAAAGACTTTTTGCAGTTCAGCTTTGAAGGGGAATGCCTTGTAGATGTGAATCTGACGGAAAAAGCTGGTTATACCATTGTGGAGCTAAGACATTATAATATACCTACAGATGATCACGCTAAACGGTTCATCAGGCTTGGCTGTGCAAGTGGCTGGGCTTTCTATCTGGTTAACCTAAAATCTGTTTACGAAGGTGGGCTTGATCTTAGAAATAAAGACGAGGACTTGCAAGCGATGATNAACAATTAGAAATGTTATAGCTACTTTTATGTAAGATCATCATCATCCTCAAGAATCTGGAAGAATTGAGCTGTTTTTTTTTGAGGACCTCAAATCCAGGCGGAATAACGAAAGGCGCAAGAAATTGCGCCTTTTTTATTTTGTTTACTATTTTTCATCGGTCTTTAGCACATAAAATTCTAAATCTTTAATGGCTACCTTACTCTTTTCAGGTTGCACCTCAGAAATAGTGATTTTGATTTTCGTCACATTTTGATAATTGTAGGATAAGGGTTTGTACTCTTGTCCCGAAACTTTTTTATCGGTTATTACATTTTGCCAATTGATCCCATCTGTAGAAACGGCAATAGAATAAGTATACCAATCACTGTCTTTTCCCCAAATGATCCGGCTCCCTTTAAGCATATAGCTATCACCAAGGTTGATCACTAATTCAGTTGGTAAATGATTGTTTCCGGGGATCCAGATAGTGGAAGGATTATGGTCAATTAAATTCTCAACTTTGCTTTGCTTAGATTCACCTGATACCGTGATCATTCCGGGAATAAGTTTGACTGGAGGCGGCAGCACAGCGACAGAATCGCGTGGTAAAACAGAAGTATCCTCTGATTCCTTTTCAATCTTCCATCTTGCATGTATACCATCTTGTAGAAATTTTCCACCGTAACGAACTGTTTTAATGATAGTATTGGCTGGTTTCAATCCGGAACTGCGTGCTGTGATTAAAATATTGCCTGCCTTTTCAGAAGTTCGGATGATACCATATCCGATACCTCCTTTGGTATACTGAACAGCTGCTTCAATTCGTGGAACAGAAGCTCCAATCAACGCTCCAGCCCCTGTTACTTGCAGATTGATTTTAAACGATTGCTGCGCCTTTGTATTTGTAATGACCGTTCTATCCTTATCACACACTTTAATATACACCGGTATCATATCAGATCCGTCTGCAACTGGTTTTATGCCCCAATCAGCAACTTCGATTTCAACGTGGTCTGGCTTGCCTGGTGTTTTAACAATATATGTTGTAGCTATTTTACCGTCAATTATTCCTTCGGCTTTCAGTTCACCCGGTTCATAACCTTTTGCCTTAAATGTATAATAAGGGCTCCCTCCTTTTGCAGCTACAAAAGGAGCAGTAGCAGCATTTCCTTTCCTGGTCATATCGCCAATAAGCCGATGGTTTCGGTACAATTTTACCTGGTCGCAATTGGAAAAAACAGTTATTGTTGAATCCAAATCCGGGCGGCTGTTATAGTTGGCAATAAAGACCATTGGTCCATATACAGGATTTCGTGCATCTTGCATAGCCTGTAACTGATAGTACCCAAACTTCTCATAGCGGTCGATATCGACTACACCACTGAAAGCAGTAATTACATCGGAACCTCGTGTATAGTCATTATAACTCCACAAAAAATATCCACCAATTCTTTTGTTGGCATCCAGTTTCGCATGGTCCCAGTACCCTCCTTCTTCCTCAAGCATGGTACCGTTCAATGCATTTTGCCTTAAACGGCATTGGGCTAAGAGGCCCTTGGCTGTATACATTCTTGAAGCTCTCAGACCATTTTCTTTTTGCGGATCAGCCATCCATGTATCGCCCCATTCTCTCGTAAGAGAAGGCATATCTGGTTTAGGGTCTGTTCCGTCTTCATTAATCACCTTATAACTTACATCATAATATTTTCTTCCTTTAGCAAAGAAATCATCTGCTGTAAACATCTGGTTGTTGGGCATTTCTTCATGAGCAATCCTTACGATTTCTTTTGCCCATGAATCTGGTGTGGGTGATTCGTTCAGTGATGTTTCCCATAAAAAAACTGAAGGACGATTTCGATCACGCCTGATCATTTCACGTACCTGCTTGTAGGTTCTTTTGATGAATACAGAATCTTTATTAAACAATTGCCAGCCAGGTTCACATTCTATTACCAATAGGCCGATTTTATCACAGGCATCTAAAAAAGCTGGAGACTGCGGGTAGTGTGCGGCTCTAACTGCATTAAAACCACCTTTCTTCAATTGCACTGCATCTCGGTATTGCATGGAATTAGCGGCTGCATCACCAATAAACTGGTAATTCTGATGCCGGTTGGCACCTCGCAGATATAACTTCTCTCCATTAATGTAAAATCCATCCGCCTTCCCTTCAGCAGATCTGAAAGAGATACTGCGTATTCCTATTAAAGTTATTCTTTCATCTGACAAGTTTTTGCCCTTATATACCTGCGATACAACATGGTACTGATAAGGATAATTGGGATGCCATAATTTTGGCTGCAGGACAACCAGGCTTTGATCAAAATCCATTTCATCCTTCACCAAATCTTTGGTTACAGAACGGGCAACTTCCTTCCCATTTCTATCTCTTATGCTGCTAATCAGTGTAACCGAATCTGTTGTTCCTGTTCCGTTTACCAGGTGTGTCCTGATATTTACTTCAGCTTTCTGTTTTTGTACTTTTGGATAGGTAATAAACAAACCTCCTCCTGCAATTTTATTAGCTTCAAGAGGATCAGAAATATAGAGTTTCCTGGTAATTAGTAATGATACATCACGATAAATACCTCCATAGTAATTAAAATCAAGTCTCTCCAATTCTTTCCCCGGAGGTGTAAGAGGATCATTGGTGTTTACAACTCTCAGAGCCAAAACATTGGTACGATCAAATTTAACTTTTCTGGTAATATCAACGACAAAACCCAGATATCCTCCATAATGTGCAGCTACTTTTTCTCCATTTAAAAATACCTTACAATTTTTCTGAACCCCTTCAAAATTTAGTGTAATCCTTTTTCCTGCAGCCTGCTTGTCGATCCTGAAATATCTCCGGTACCATCCAACACCCTGGTAAACCTTAGCACCACCGTTATGTTTCTTCTCAAGTCGCATACTATGTGGTATTGAAACTGCGTGCCATCTTTCATCATTAAATTTGATTGCCCCGGCCCCTTTAACATCTCCTCTGAAGAAGGCCCAATTAGTATTCAAATTAAAAACTTTTCTTACAGATCCAGAATGATTTTGAGCTGTTTTATCAGATATTACGTTAGCGTTTACCCCATTTTTTTGGCAAAAAGCACTTTGTATGGTACATATACTTAAAACAAATAAAATTAGTCTGTTGGTCATAATTATAATATCTCCTAATTAATACTCCGTTATCGCCATTCCTTTAATTACGGCTCCATTCATGGTTTGACGGAGTCCAAAGGTGATCACGTTCTTTTTATTCTTTCCAAAAAGCAACCAGCATTCGGGTAGATAAAATTCACGTTGCGGACCGCCTTCCCAATGTCTGCCAATATTATGTCCATTAAGGTAAATGTAACCATTACCTGAAGCATTGATTAGAAGTCGCCAGGTACTAGCCGGAACAGTATCTGCAGGCAGTTCAAATTCTGCCCTGTACCAGGTAAGTAGAGCGGTTTGTTTTCCCCTGGGCTGTATGTCGTTTCCTTTTCCGGGAATGGAAAAGGTAGTGTCTAATAGTATTTCATTCCATCCGTCGGCTACGAAATCTGGTTTCGTAAATCCATGTTCCACACCTGCCAAATTGGTTGTGACCTTCCATTTCAACACTTTTTGTATCATTGCCGTAGTATCAGACAACCCGGCTGTCTTAATACCGCTCAATTCTTCCATTGGATAGTAGCCGTGTTCATGACCTATATTTTCATACACCACTATTATTTCATTCTTCCCTGCATGCAGTAATCCGGCGACGTCGAAAATATTATCATATTCATTTTCTTTAATCCTAGCAAAGGATTTGTTTACGTTTCTACTAACAACTGCAGCATATTTATCTGTTGGATACAGACGAGTGGCCAGTTTACCATTTACCTGAACATTCAATACATCTCTTGAATAGGTATTAAACAACAGTTTAACAAACTGGTCTGCTTCTTTTTGTGTCAATGAGTCCTGTGAACGATAAAGAACATATCGGGAATCATTCACACCTAACTCTGGTAATGAAATATTTGGACCTAATACCTTCCAGTCTGCATTAAAATCTTCATTGAAGGCCAGCACTTTTTTTATTGGAATATGTATTTTAGATTTCTTTACCCTTGGCTGCTTGTTTAAATCTTCCCGCATACTCCACCATAGACCTTTATTGGCACTGGCTTTCGGAGGAATGACCAACACCTTTGTCTCCATGGAATCCAACTCGTAATTTACTTCAAATGATGGTTGCGAAAACAATTCATTTCTCCGATTCGACTCAGATGTTATCAGAACTTTTTCTTCGTTTTGATTTACATTATAAATAGGTTTTGCCATTGCAGCGTCGACACCAGGTTTTACCACTGCAGTCCCTGCCAGTTTCTTTTTCTCTGAACTATTATGAAGAAATACAAATTTGGTCCCATCCTCTGCTATACGGACACCACCAACCAATTCATTCGGGGCATTATCAAAAGCACAGATACCGCCTTTTGAATGAATCAACTGATTTTGATATTTCCTGATAAATGCACCAATATCACTGGCTGCAACATATTTTTGTGATAGTGCCCCATTTTCCCTGATTGCCGCATTATAATCGTATGATGTAGTTTGACCTCTTGCTCCCCATCCGTCAAAATGAGTACCTCCATAAAACATATAATAGTTCAATCCGGTGGCACCACCCAAAACAGACATCATCCCTATTGCATAGAAATGCTTATGATTGGACTCATGTTCTTCGGCTAAGCGCCCGGCCACAGTAGAAAACCAGCCTCCCTGCAATTCGGTAACAAAACCAGGTGCATTGGGTTGCTTGTGTTTTAAATCACTCATACGTTTGGCACAGCTAATCGCATCGTTTAATCCAACATAATAATTATCGCAGTCAAAAACATTCGACAATAAGCTGTCCTTGCTTCCCCTGCATTGCTCAGTAAGGCAGGTAAACACAGGTACCGTGATATCTGCATCTTTAACGGAACGATATAAAGATTGTAAAAATACAGTCTTGCCCTTGCTTTCATCGGAGTCATACTCATTTTCAATTTGGACCATGATAATCCCCTTCTCTCCTTTTTTCTTTTGGCTGATTTGTTCATCGGCAATAAAATTATTTACGGCTTTGTACCAATGAAGGCTCCATTTCACATGTTCGGGATCATTGCTTCTGAGCCAAAAATCTTTCAGGCCATAGGGTCTGAATTTTGCAAGCCAGCGGGGATAACCTCCTCCCGCCCATTCTGCACAAATAAATGGCCCCGGACGAACGATGGTATACAATCCGAACTCTTTATGAGCCATTTGCAGCCATTCCTGCAAATCAGAAAAGTCTATCTGGGAGTAGTCTTTGATATCCTTTGGCATGTTTCGTTCGTGCCAGTTCCATGGGATATAAGTCTCAACAGTATTAAACCCTGCTGCTTTTATTTTCTTAAACCGGTCCCGCCATAATTCTCTGGGACATCTGAAATAATGGAATGCGGCGCTATAGATAAAAGTTTCTTTACCATCAATTTTTAGGCAATTGCCATTGTAAGTTACCTTTTGNTTATTCGGACTGGTATTTTCTCCCTTGAACCGGAACCAATTAAAATCAGCATAACCACCAGCACCTGTCTTTTCGGTACTGTAATTGAATAGCGCAAACCTGTTGGCGGTCCAATCCAGCCCCAAGCCCATGCTAAGCTGATTACCAAATGGAATAAATTTCTTTCCATCTACACTGTAGGAAAATGAAGCCATGAAACCAATATGTGTGACATTTGCCTTTAACCATATTTTATTGGTACTGAAATTATTGATGCTGTCGATCACCTTACCGTTGTTTACCATCAGCAAAGTTTTTCCGCTTCCCTTTTTCCGAACCGCGATATAGGCATAAGGGGATTGAAAAATACCAAAACCTGCGGTATTGCCATTTTTTAAGCCGGATACATCCATTTCCACAACACCTTCTGAAGCAGGCCCCTGCACTCTTTGAGTAAGCGTATTGCGTGCGGTTGTTAGCTCTTTTGCGAAGGAAGCATGTAAACGCATATATCCTTTTCTCTCTTTTAGCGACCATTTATCATTATCAGGATTATGGTTCCACTGCCATTGTAAACCAAGTACCGGGGAGTTGAATTCATCGGAAGTAGCAGGAACAACAACGGGGTAGACTTTCCCAACATCAGGCTTTCTATAAGTTTGTACTCCTTTTCCATCCACTCCCAACATTGGCCATCCATCCACCCAGGTAACAGGTTCCAAATTAGGGGTTCGGCCTATCGCTCCACGGTCTTGCATGATGATAAACCACCAGGAACCATCTTTTAGTTGTACCATTCCTCCCTGGTGCAATCCATTGCCGGGATAAGTATGATCGTCGTTGATAACCACCTTCGATTCATAAGGTCCATAAATGTCATCCGACCGCAAACAAACCTGCCTTCCCCTTGTACCTCCGGTAGAACCCAAAAGATAATATTTTCCATTGATCTTGTATAAATGGGACCCTTCCAGATAAGGGTAATCACGATTATTGTAAATTTCTCTTTGTGGCGTTTTCACCGATAAGGCATCGGCATTTAATTCAGTGATGTATAGTTTTTGCTGCCCATGTGCTACATAGACTTTACCGTTATCATCAAAAAACAAACCGGGATCATATAAGTATTCAGGAAAGATTGTTCTTTTCCAGGGACCTTTAATATCTTTTGCTGTACAAATCGAAAAATTACCTTTCTCTTTATCCCAGTTTGGGGTACAAAAGCCAACATAAAATAATCCATTATGATGCCTTATAGTGGCTGCCCAGGAGCCTCTAAGATATCGATCTCCCCCCATTAGATTATAACGGAGGTCTTCATTGTATTTATCTATTGCATAACCGGCCATTTCCCAGTTCACGAGGTCTTTTGATTTAAGAATAGGGCAGCCCGGCACATAGTGCATGCTTGTAGAAACAAAATAAAACTCATCACCAACTCGTATAAAATCCGGATCGGGCCAATCGCCCCAAAGCAGAGGGTTTTTAAATGTACCGTTTTTATTATCGGCCGTCCATACTTCTTGCGGCTTAGCAGATTGAGCATGCAGAGCTATTGATTCCCTGCAACAAACAATAAGTAATAAAAGCAATGTTTTTTTTATCATAATATGTTTAAAAGGTTAATTTTAATTGTTCATCCATCACNTACTNNCTGCCTGCAACCAGTTTTACGTTTTTTGTTTTAGTTCCGTAAACAAATGTGCAGGTGTCATTTTTACCAGCTTTTATNGTAACCTTCAGCAATTTTGCATTGGCCCATTTTATATCCAGTTTATGTCCGCCATGAATACGCAGTCCTGTTAATTGTCCTGCGGGGAATTCAGCTGCGCATGCAGGCAAGATTTCTACCCGACCAGGCTGAGAAAAAACCAACAATTCCGACAATAAACGCTGAAGACTCAAGGCTGCATCGAGGTTATATATTTCATGATCCGGATTGTGTGAAGTTGAAAGACCGGTATACACATACCTGCGCTTTGCAAATCGGTTAAGATTGGCTATTACCTTTTCTTTATCATGGAGTCTTGCCGCCATAAGTGCCAAATGGATAAGACCATGAGCTGATTCGGTATCGGATATAAATCGTTTGTTAAGTGCTACCTTTGTTGCCTGTAATAAATTTTTATCGGCACCTGGCTGAAGAAATTCTGTACCGGGAAAAATCGGGTAAAGATGCGAATTATGGCGGTGAGCATATTCATCTGCATATTGGGCAGGGATCCACTCTGCCAATGCATCATCTGCATTAATACGATAAGGCACTATATTGTCGTGGTATTGTTTCCATTTATCCATATCAGCTTTAGCAAGATTGAACATGCTGCCCATTTTTAACAGGTGATCAAATACTTCACGTGCTACAGCTGCGTCAAACGCAGCATCTTTGCAAAGGGTAGTATTGCTTCCGGGAGTGGAATTTTCCGGAGAAATACCGGGCGAAATATGATAAAATCCATCTTTTTCTTTTACAAGGTAATCTTCATAAAACTGAGCCATTTCAATATAGAGTGGCAGTACCCGTTTGCGTAAAAAATCCCGGTTGCCATATAGCATCCCATGTTCGTAAAATGGCATGAGGTTCCACCCTGCCCCTCCGGGCCAGTACATCCAGGGAAAACCATCGCCAAAATGATTAAGATAGCCTTTTTCCGGATCGCTGTAATGTGGTACTAAAAAACCACGGCATCCAAGATAATTGCGCGCATTAAGCCTCCAGGACGGCAACAAACGTTCTACATACCCAAAGTAAGATTCAGCACATTCTTCCAGGTCACCAGTTGAAATGGCGGATATCGCCAGATTAACATTTGAATCCATTACGAAGCCTCCAATCCAGGCCGGATTCCAGTTACCTCCCCAAATTCCCTGTAGAGGTGGTGGATATTTTCCTGAAGAAGAAATCAGCAGGTATCTGCCCATGGCATGCATCTGCTCCAAAAAATATGGTGTAATACCATGTGTATGGGCATCGGCAAGCATTTTTTCGGTGGGTGTATTCAACCATAGCGCTCCGGCACCTAAATCAAGAACAACGCGCCTAAACATTTCACCATGGAGTTTGGCATGTGGTGCCAAAAGTTCTTCGTAATTTGTAGCCAGAGCCGAAAGTTCATTTCTTACCTGAACTTCCTGAGAAGTGACGCCAAACTCCAGCGGTGTAATGCGCATCACTATCAAAATCTGGTCTGCATTTTTGATATGAAGATGGTTATCAATAACCTTCATCCCGCCACCTTTAATTGTTACACGGGCAAGTCCTTCATAACCGCCGGCATCATGAGTGTAACTGGCGTGGTACTTTAGCCAACCCGATTCTACACTACTTGTAACGTTGCTAAATACATCATTTAGGGCCAGGCCAGCTACCTCGCCTTTACGTCCCGGAGTTTCGGATAGCTGAAGTGTAACATTCAATTTTTTCCCTTTTGAACCCATCATTCTCACCACATTTACATCGTTTGTTCTGGAGGAAAAAACGCTTTCTTCTACAGTGCCACTTTGGTCTTGCCAATGGTTTTTTGTTTCGCCGGTTTCCATGTTTAGTCCACGGCGGTAAGCTGCAATGACTCCTGAGTTCTCTATCTTCACATTAAGGTCGAACGCCGGATGAGGTGAAATAGACCAGGCCTGTGGTGCTCCCATTTGTGTTAATTGTCTCCTTGCTTCATCGGTGCCTAAGGCTGCCGCCTTATCAAATTTGCCGGAGTCGGCTAAGGCTCTTACCTGAGGTAATAAGCCTGCTACATTTGGAACGGCAATTTTATGTCGGTCCCAGCCTCTAACGAAAAGTTCTTCGTGTACACAGATTATCCTTTCCGCACCTGGGTTCCCTGTAACCATCGTTCCATGTCTGCCATTCCCGGTTACAAATGCATCTTGCCAGATAAGGGCCGGTTTTGCCGACCAGGCAACCCACTTTTTACTTTGAATTTTAGTTTGTGAGAATAATGTTGACCAACATAATGTTATTACAAAGACTAACATTAGTTTTTGGCAGCATAATTTTTTTTCATACCGCATTTGGTTTAGTTATCAAAATAAAGGGGTAAAAAAATTACCCCTTTATCACTTATTTTAGAAAAATTCCAGTTGTAAAATCTGCTTGTTAATATCCCTGGTTTTGCTTTAACGCAGGGTTAATGTCGCGTTCTTTTTGCGGAATAGGCCATAAGTAGTTTTTACTGTCGAATGTTCTCGATCCGGCCACAAAATTGGAGTTAGGTGTTAAAGTTAAAGCACCATTAGATGGATTTACTGATCCTTTTAAGGAACCTTTTACATCTCCATTTAATACATCTGCCCCAATTTTCCAGCGTTGTATATCGTACCAACGAAGACCTTCGCCGGCTAACTCTACTCTTCTTTCCCGACGGATAAGCGTGCGTAACGAATTTTGATCCGGATACAATACAGCGCTTACAGCAGGCATATCTACCGTTTGCCTTTGTCTTACCTGGTTAATTGCATTGTAAACAGAAGCATCTATCTGATTAGCTTCAATTTTTGCTTCAGCATAGGTAAGTAAGATTTCTGCGTAGCGGATAACAATGATACTTCCTCCGGTATTCCAAACATCGGTTCCGTAAGCAGTACTGTTATAGTCGTCTATATTGGCAAGATATTTTTTGAAGTTATAACCAGTTGGAGAGGCATTGTTATTTCCAACTAAATCGCTGGATCCGGCACTTAACGGATCGAAGTAAGAACCCATATACAATAACCCCGGGCGGATAACAGTTGCATCTAAACGAGGATCTCTGTTTGTATATGGTTGAACTGCATTATACGTACCATCTTGTTGAATTGTTTTCCCGTTTTTTGTTTCATATGCATCTACCAGTGCCTGAGTTGGTGCCATTGAGCTCCAGCCCCCAAATGAATTAGGAAGTGCTGCTCCAAGTACCCATTCAGGATTATCGTTCTGAAGGTACTGCACATCTAAAATTACCTCCTGGTTATTAGAGTTTTGCGGGCGGAATATTCCTTCGTAATCGGGAAACAGACTGTACGTGAACGGTGAGCCCATCAGCTGTTGGGTTGTTGCAATACAATCGGTATACTTTGCATTAAACAGTTCTACCCTGGCTTTCAATGCCAGTGCAGCACCACGGGTAATGCGGCCAATATCGCTACCAGAATAGCTAACAGGCAATGAAGGGGCAATGCTGGTTAATTCCTGCAGCACAAAATCAACGATCTGAGCTTTGGGACTACGCGTGATGGTATTGGCTTCATCGACGGTAAGGTTATGCAGGGTAAAAGGGACATCGCCATACACCTGGCTCAAAATAGCATACTTGTAAGCCCTTAAAAATCTGGCTTCACTTTTCATTCTTGTTTTAAGTGTATTGTCGAGCGATGAAGCAGGAACTTTATCCACATTATCTAAAAACCAGTTACATTTTTGAATAGTGGTATAAGAGTATTTGTTCACCCCCGGATCAGAAGGTGAT
>Ga0065714_10064549_pt1 | contig 37522 bp, 58 predicted proteins | sample MisRhiReplicate2_FD_59101 | JGI IMG/M metagenome (GOLD analysis project Ga0065714, IMG submission 59101) | Miscanthus rhizosphere microbial communities from Kellogg Biological Station, MSU, sample Rhizosphere Soil Replicate 2: eDNA_1 v2... | ecosystem: Host-associated > Plants > Roots >... | reverse complement strand
CAAAGCTCCAGGCGCGAGCCCGGAGCGGAGACTCAATCAACTTTGCGCGAACAACGAAATTCCGCTCATTTCGGGCTGAAGATTGGCAAGTCCAAAAAATACATCCCAGCGGTACTTCGTGGACAGATCGCCAATCGCGCCCTGGCGGCTCATGGTCACGGTGATGCCGTTCTCGGTCGTGCCGGTCATGATGTCCATGCCCGAGTTCTCCGCTGGCTTGTAACGGCCGGGCATGATCTCGAAGCAGTCGCCTTGCCAGAACGGATTGGCAGCAGCCGAGACCGTGTTCAGGAAGGTGATGGCCGCGCCCGATGCAGGCGTTGCGGTCACGTTCTTGTACTGCAGTTCCGGATCGGTCGCGCTCGAATCGGCCGCGATGATCGGCGGGCTGATGGTCACCACGCCCGCGCCGCCCGCGCCCGACACGATGCCGGTGATGCGGAAGGTCTTCAGGCTGCCGGTGTCTTGCTTGGTGATGTGGTGCACCTCGTTGACGCCGGCAATGGTGAACGCGTCGCCGACCTTGACCGCACCACTGGACACGCCGATGGTCAGGTTCTGGTAGCGGTTGTCCACGTTGCTGATTTCGCCGGTCGTGGCCGTGCTGGTGGCCTTGGGCACATAGCGCTGGTTCGCACCGTTGACCGTGACCGTGACGCCAGCGGCGGCGGTCAGGCGGTAGGCGTAATCCAGCTTGTAGGTGTCGAAGCCGGCGATGTTGCCCACCATGGCGCGCTCGTAGGCGGTCAGCGATTTGCTGTTGTCCAGCGTGCGTGATGCCAGGTTGGCCGCCATGCTGTTGTAGTCGCCGCTGGAGTAGTTCGCGCGGCGGTCGAACATCGGCACGCCCATGCGGTTGAACGCGCTGTCAATCGCAGCGACGTCATCGAAGCCGGAGGCGGCGGTGGTGCGCTTGACCACGACAGTACCCGTCAGGGCGGCCAGGTTGGACGCGTCGAGGTTGATGTCGGAAGCCAGGCGCTGCATCGCGGCTTTGCCCAGGCGCTGCTCTTGCAGCATGTCGCGCAGTTCGGTCGCGCTCAGGGTCAGCGGCACGGAGTGGCTGTAGCCCAGCGTGGTTGGGACCGACAGCTGCGTGTAGTTGCGCGCGAAGTTGGCGCTCTGGTCGATGCCGGTGAACGACTGCGCAATGTAGGGCTGCGGGCGCCACACGGTGTTACCGGTGCGCTCGGCCGACACGTCGTCAAGCTGGTACTTTTTGAACTGCTTGCCGACGACGAGGGCATCTTCGAAGCCTTCGAGGGCTTGGTCGAAGGCAACCTTCTCTTCTTTGGAAAAATTATTGGCCATGGGAACCTTGAAAAAGTTTTATGCCGCCTTGGTGCGTTGCTGGCGCTTGTAGGAGATGACTTTCGTGCGGTCTCCCGATTTGTCAGCTTCGGCCTCAAGGCGTGCGAGTGTGGAATCGACAGCACCAGAGACCGGGGCGGAACCGCGGACGGTCGTCTCGGGCAATGGCGCGGCTTTGCGGGGCGTGACTTTCAATTTCGTCTCCAGTCGTGCCGCTGCGAAAGCAAAGGCAACAGGGTCTTTGAGCGAGGCGAGTTCTTGCGCCATCTTTGGGTTCTTGCCGAGCGCGTAGATCAGTACAGCGGAGTTTTCAGCGCCTTTGACAAGGATGGCCTGCTGGGTCTGGCTGAAAAGCTCCGTGGCGGCTGCCTCGGCATCTTCAAAGTCGGAAACCTTCAGGCCCTTCTTGGCCTCGCCGTAGGCAGTCAGCCGGCCTTGCCAGTCTGCTTGCGCCACTTCGTCGGCCTTGCGCTTGTCGGCATCCTTGGCTTCCAGAGTTCGCTTGCGCTCTTTCCAGGCGTCCAGAGACGTTTCAAAGCGGTCCTCGTCGTAATCGCACGATTCAAGCGTCGGCTTCAGGCCCAGCTCCGGGATCACCGGGGCGCTGCCTTGCAACTTCTGCTTGAGTTCCTGGTTCTCGCGAACCAACTCCTTTTGCTTCTTACGCAGCCCGCGAACCCATTCGGGTGCGTGCTCCTCGTCCTCTTGCGGGGGCGGCGATTCCCCCTCGATCAGCACCTCAACGAATTCATCGGCGGTGGGCGCGCCAGCCGCAGGCTTTTCCGCATCGACTTTCGTCAACGCGGTCTGGTCTGCTGCGGTCGTGTCAACCACCAATGCATCGGTGGTGCTGTCGTTTTCTGCCTGTAGTGTCATAGACCCTCTTTATCACTCGCGGCAATATAGGCGCCACGGAATCCTTGGGTTTGATAATAACGAAAAGCTATGACGTTTGCAATCTTAATAGCCGTGAGATATTAAGAAGGCATGCCGGGCTGACCGGCGAACGGCTCGGGCGGCTGCTCGATGCCGATTTCGCTCAGCGTCTTGAGCGTGTCGGCCTTGATCTGCGCGGTCTTGGCAACGGACTGCCCGGTGTCGGCTTGGGCCTTCTGGCTCAGTGCCTGCGATTTCTCGGCCTCGGCTTTGAGGAATTCGGCGTTCGGGTCGGGCGGCTGGTTCGCTGCGGCCTGCTCCAGTTCGGCTTTTTCCTCGTCGGTCGGCTTGATGACGCCGGCGCGCACCAGGCGGCGGCGGCTCCAGTCCTGCAGATCGCTCAATCCTTCGCCCTCGATGTTGGCCAGTGCTGTGCCGATGAGCACTTGCAGCGTCTCGGGGTCTTGCGTCATCTGCGCCAGGCCGGTGACGGCGCGCACGGTGGCCGAGCGCTGGCTGTTGGAGCTTGGCCCCACATCCACCCACACGTCGAACTTCGCATCGCCCAGGTCGTTTTCGAGGAACTCCTTGCCGGTCTTGTCGTCGTAGGCCGGCGTGCGTATCGTGGCGCTGCCCACCTTGCCGTCGGTGGCGACGGTCTTCATGGCGCGGCCGTCCTCGATCAGCAGCTCTTTCGCCATCGACAGCCAGATTTCGCCCGAGCGCTTCATGGCTTTGGACAGGTTGGACATGTAGATGAAGGCCTGCGAGTCCAGCCGGGTCTGGATCAGCTCGACCGCCTTGCCGCTCATGTTCGACTGCATCTCGTCGCCCTGCTGCTGGCTGCCGAGAATGTCCTGCAGGTCCTGCTCGGTGATCTGCAGCAGCGCGGCCATGCCGGGCGGAATGCTGGGCGCCTTGGTGTAGCCAATCGGGCCGGATGGCATCTTTTGGCCGCTCGCGTCGGTGATCGGGTTGACCAGCAGGTAGGGGTAATCCTGCACCGAGTCATCGGACCACATGTGCGTGTGCCCGGCCATCTGTTCGGGCGTGAAGATGGGCTTTTCGATGGCGCTGCGCACGCTGATGACAGCCAGCCACGAGCGCAGCATGTTCGCCAGGCGCTGCGCGTCCTTCGCGAGCCGCACATGCCCCATGCAGCGCTCCTTGCCGTCCACATACCAGCGCTTGGCGTAGTAGGGAACGATGGGAATGCACTGCCCGGCGATGATCCCGCAGTCCTCCAGGATGCCGCCGCCGCTCAGGATGTATTTGTGCACCACCTTGCGCTTGACGCGCTTCCTGCGCACTTCCTGAAAGCCCGTGGCCTGCAGTTCGGCCAGCTTGTTTTCGTCTTCTTCGAGTTCGGACGCCGGGACCATCATGTCCTGGCCGTCGAGACCCCGGAATACATGGATCACCTCGGCCTTCTCCTCGACCTTGTAATACTCGGCGATATAGACCACATCGCCCGCACACCAGTCGAACTCGATGTTCTCGATCTCCTTGGGCCAGGTCGTCGGGCTTTCGTCGTAGGCGTCCTCGAAGGCCGGGCGAGTCATCGCGCTCAGCACGAAGCAGCGCGTGGCGTCGGCCTTGTCCTGGCGCTTGGCGTCCAGGTCGAAGAACACGCAGGCGTCGGCATCAAAGATCGGCTCGATGATGATGCGCTGCTGCTCGTTCTCGTCGTCCTCCTCGTCCTCGTAGCAGGCCCGCAGGCGCCAGGCACCCATGCCGCCGCCCACACCTTCTTCGAAGGCGTTGTCATAGGCCTCCTGCGCCCCCGAGTCCTGCTCGTCGGCGCGGTACAGGCCATCGCACACCTCGGCCAGCTTTTTATTGCTGGCGCCGTCCTTGGGCGTGAAATCGACGCTGATGCGGTTGTTACGGTACTCGTTGATGATGCGGATAACCGCCGCGTGCACCTTGTTAACTTCAAAACGCGGTTTGTTTTCGAACTGGTCGGACAGTGGCCCTTCCCATTGCGCGCCGGCGATCGAGTAAAAGCGCCGGTCCTGCAGGCATTGCATGCGCTCGTCACGCTGCGCCGATTGAATGGCGTCGAATTCCAGCAGCGCGGCCGCGTGGATTGCTGCGTGTTTTTCCGCCTTGGTCGTCATAGATATGCCCTTGCGCCCCATCAAGGGCAATAGGCATATTCTATTGACAAGCGGTTACTGATGCAATATAGCTATCGTCGGAAGTGAGATACCGAAGGAAGCGGGACGACGGATGTCGGCTGGGGCGGCGGCGCACGCTGAACCACCAGCAGCGCATCAAACATCGGGTCCATCTGGTCATCGTGTGCGCCGCCTGGGAACGCCGACGACTCGCCAAGGAAGTCGGACAGCCACGGCGCATCAATCGGCAGCAGCACATTGCCCGACTCCACGAAGGGCGCGATATCGTGGGCGCGGGTGATCTTGTCCTTGTCGCGCTGCACCGGGATGATCGGAACACCCTCCCTGCGCAGCGTCTGAATCAGCCCGGTTCCTGATACCTTGTCTTCAACCATCATGGCCCGCAAGGTGGATTGATTGGCATTCAGGTGTTTGAACCAGAAGGCCCGAGCGTTGATCAGCAGCTCGGGCGCCTCCCATTTATCCCGCAACTGGTCAATCAGCACGGCCTGGCCAACGGTCGAGCGGCCCCAGCATTGCAAGACCGAATAATCGTTTTCCTGCCCGGTCTTCTGCGCCGTATCAACGTGGATGGTTCGGAACTCAAGCTGTGGCAGCACCGTCCAGTATTTGTACCATTCCTCCTTCAGGATGCCGCCGCCGCGCGGCGCGGGACGTTGCTGCAACTGGCCCGCCGTGCCGTAGCTGCCCAGCGTGGTCTCCAGTTCCTTCACCTGCCGCTCCCCGAACCGCTCGGGGAACATCAATTCACCCTCTTCGGTGCGCGGGTCCGACCAGCCTATCGAGGTCGTGCAGCGCCTGGCGGGATCAAAGCGCATGGGAATGCACAAATGCACATAGGGCAGCCCCATGCTCAAGATAACGCCCGACACGTCCTTTTCACTGAGCCGCTGCATGACCACCACGATGGCCGATTTGTCGTTGTTGACGCGCGTGGGCAGGGTTTCAGTGAAGGCGATGCGTGCCGCCTCCAGCTTCGGTTCGCTGTTGGCGGAATCGGCGCTGATCGGGTCGTCGAGGATTACTCGGTCGCCGCGAACGCCGGTCATTGAGGTGAATGATCGGGCCTGCCGCGTACCCTTCTTGCTGTTGCCAAACTCGCGCTTTCCATCGAGGTCGCGGGACAGCTCGACCGGCCACAGCTTTTGATACCACTCGGATTTCACCAGGTCGCGGCACTTGCGCGAATCCCGGATGGCCAGGGTTTCCTCGTGCGCCGTGCCGATGAACCGCATTTCAGGCATGTCGCGCGGACCCCACTCCCAGGCCGGCCAGATCACGCCCGTCAGCAGGGATTTCATCGAGCCGGGCGGGACGTTCATCAGCAGGCGCGTGATGCGGCCATCGGTGACCGCTTCAAGGTGCAGGCAGATGGCATCGAGCGCCCACCCCCACTTCAGTTCGGCAGCAGGCTCCAGCACATGCCACGCGCGCCGGGCGAAGTGCGCCAGGGAGCGGCGGCACAGCTCCCGCTCCACACTCAAAAGCTCATCGGGACTCAGTTGCATCTTTGGCCGCCATGATTTCGACCAGGGTTGCAGTGGACAGCCCTGTGACATTGAGGGTCGATCTCGTCTCAATCGGGTTCAGCGGATCACCCACCACGGCCAGCTTCTCGCCGTACTTCTTGGGCGCCATCTTGGCAGCCAGCCATTTGCGCGCATCCACCCTCAGGCGCGAGCGCGCAATCACATCGTGATTCGTCGCCTCTCCGTTTTCCGTCTGGTATGTGTCATTTGCGCCATCGTCGGCGATTCGCAGGATGTCCTCGGCCATTTTGTCAGCCTGAGCCTCGCGCGCGCAGGCGTACAAGGCAGCGTTTTCCACAGAGGAAAGCCACTTCACCAGTGAGCCGCGAGACACGCCACAGTCGCTGGCGATGTTTTCCAGGAAATGGCAATCGGCCACACGGGCGCAAATCACATCAATCCCCACCTTGCCCAGCAGCTCGGCGGTTGTCGGCGCCTTGGCGGGCGCCGGCTTCTTCACCACCTTCTTCACTGCAACCGCCTTCACTGGTTTCTTCGCTGCCATTCTTTCTTCTCCCTGGTTAATCCGAAAAGCGCTCTTGGGGAATTTACCTTGCGGCAGAGCCTACCCGTTCGCGAGTTGCTTGATAACGGATCGCACCCGCTGAAAGCTGCCACTCTTTACCCGGAGTGACCCGGCTCAAGTTGCCGGTAATGACGGGACTCACAATCGAGCGTAGCGTGTGTTCATTTTACCTTTGGATGTGCTTGTGCGGGTAACTATTTGCACCTTATTTTGTAGCATGTTGCCCATATCTTGCGTGGGTTTGAGCTATATTTGATGGTGCAAATCAGCTATCATTTTTGATCGTCGTACACCACGACATTTCGGTCTGCTGCCGTTGCATAAAGGAATTCCAGCCACTCGCTGAACTGCTTCTTGCCGAACTTGGAAGTCCTGGCGCCCAGCAGCACCATGCCGCCATCCAGCCCCGGCGACACCCTGGCGACCTCCTGCTTAAACGCGCACGTCAGGATGTCCTTCCACTCGGTATCGGTCAGGCGCTCCATGCGGCCATTCACCGGCCATTCCAGTTGCTCAGCAAAGGCTTGCAAGATCGGCCACTGAGCCGCGTTCTGGTCAAGCGTGCGGGTTGGCTCTGCAATCGTCGTGATATGCCCGTCCGGGGCGTCCATACAAGCCTGAGCAGCACGGCGGCGCGCCTCGGCATGGACGAGCCGGAAATACTGCTTGCCTTCGCTCATGCCCCGCCCCACTGCACCCAAGCACCCCGGATGTAAACCAGCGTGTACGCCAGCACCAGCAGGCCCAGACCCCATGCCTGCGACTGCCAGGCGAACCAGCCCCAGGCGGGCTGCCCAGCCAAGCCGATGACTGGCGCCCATTTGCGCAGACACGGGTTGTTGCCCATGGCGCAGTAGATTGATGTGAGTCCGAACAGGGCCATGATGAATTGCGTCATGCTTGGGCTTTCATTCGTTTTTCAATCCTGCGCAGCCGCTTGCCCATCACCGCCTTGAAGCGGATCAGGTAGGCCACATTCGTTTTCACTGGTTGGTTCTGCGATTCCAGCCACTCCACCCGTTCAGCGCCAATCTTCTCCACCAGGCGCGGGCGATAGGCCGAAAGATTCCCGCCTTTGAATAGGTTGCACTGGGCACAAGCCTTGTGGATGTTCCAGAGGTGGAATTGAACGGCGGCGTTGTTGCCGGCCGGCCGGAAGTGTGAGCCGTGCCACATCCCCGAATAATCGGCGTCCATGTGGCAGGAGATACAGCCGTCGTTGCGGTCGCGGATACGGGCGAGCTTTTGGACAATCGCGCGGCATTCGGCTTCATGCTTCGATGGCCGCTTGAGCTTGTCCAGCTTGGCGCGCGTGTCGCGCCGGTCAGCCGCCGCCAACTTCGCCGCCTTGACCGCCTGGCGCTTCTCGGCCTTCAGCCGGTCGGACATGGCCAGCGATGCCGCGCACTCAGCGCCGCACACGACAGCGCCGGGCCGGGCATCGGGACCAATCGGGGATGGGCACACCTTGCACTTTTTGGCCTTGACAGCGATGAACTGGCCCAACGGCGAGGGCCGGCGCCGGATGCCTGCTCGAATTAGCGTCATGCCGGCACTCCCTGAGCCATCGCCAAGTGCACCAGACGCATTGCCCGCACATCCTCAAGCGCGTTGTGCGGGATGGCCGATACCGCATCCAGGTCGCGGCGAATCTCCATCGTCAGCGGCGGCGTGTCCAGCCGGTAGCCGGGGCCGATGATGAGCGCGCTGCAGAAATGCGCGATGTCTTCGGGCCAGTCCGCGATCACATGAATAGCCTTGTAGCGGCTCAACCACAGGAAAAGCGTGGCTTGGAATACGTCCATCTCAACCGGCTTGATGCCGATGATGGGCATGACGTGCTGCGCAACCCATGCGCCCGGCTTGTCACAGCCCACGGACAGGTAAAACTCGCGCCCGTCCTCGTCAATCAGCGCCATGCTGATTAGTTCGCCCTTGAACTCGTTGAATTCACAGTCAATCCAGATTTTCATGCTGCCACCCCGCAATCGTGCGGCAGGCCAGCCCAAGCCAAAGTCTCGTCATCGCCTGGCTGGTCGCGGATCGGGCGCAGCCGCTTATCTGCGATATGTCCGATGTTCGATTTCGCGCGATTTCCATCGAGATCAAACCCAACCCCCTCCGACCCAATGACGTCCACCAGCCACCAGTTCGCCTGCCTTTTTGATGGAAGCACAACCTTGACTATGCGGCCAGCGTTTTCTCCATTGATGACCACGGCCAGATCACCGACTTTGCAATTCAGTTTCATTTCATCCCCTTGTGTTTTTTGTCAATCTTCCCCAGCCAGGCCAGCCGGGCGGAAGCCACCTCGGCAGCAGCGGGCGTATAACGGCCGCAAGCGTGTCTTGGCGGCCAGTACTCGAACCGCTGCAAATGAACGCAGCTAGCCATGCCAGAACGCGCCAGTGGGCTAGTTTTCAATGACCACGATGTGCAGGTTGCGCAGTTCACGCCGGCTCCCAGCAAACAGCCGCCAGCTTTTCAGCCAATGCAGCTTGCAAGCCAAGCAGGTGCGCCTCTTGGATTTCCTGCTCAGTCCACCAATCCGCGTCCTCCACCCCATCGCGGTATGGGTTGCAGGGCTGGCCTGACGCGCGGCGGGTTGTTGCGAGGGCGTGCAGGGTTGCGAGGTCGGCGCTCATGCGCAGGCTCCCCACACCGCCTGCAAATGCGCCGTGCGCGTCGCCTGCCCCGCTTTCGCCGGTCGCACCACATAAGGCTGGACCCGCTGAATCGGCTTGACCTTCTCGCGCCAGCCTGGCACTACCCGGTACTGATGCGGCCGGCAGGTGCGGTCCACGGTCAGCAGGCGGTAGCCCACGGCGCGCGACAGGTATTTGATCGTGTTGGTGCTGACGACGCCCAGGATGGGCTGTACGTCGGGCGAGCCGCACACGCCGAAGCGCTCGACGATTTCGCATGCTTGGATGATTCGCTGGCCGATTGGGCGGGTCATATGCCGGCCCTGCTTCCTGTGCTGTACGACGACTTGGACGGCGCCGGGCCTGACCAGCCTGAAAACCGCGTCTGCTCGCCGATATAGGCCAGATTGACCATGCCGCACCGGCCCTGCCTGTTTTTGGCAATGCTGACCTTGGCATAAAGCTTCCACTCGTCGCCCAAGTCCGGTTTGGCCTGAATAGGGCGGTGCACGAACATGACCACATCGGCGTCCTGCTCGATGGCGCCCGAGTCCCGAATGTCGGACAGCGAAGGGGTTGCATCGGCACGTTCTTCCACCTTCCGATTGACCTGCGCGAGACAGACCACAGCAATGTCCAACTCTTTCGCCAGCGTTTTTAAGCCCCGGCTGATTTCCTCCAGCTGGTAGGCGCGCTGCTGCTTGGCGTCCAAGCCGGTCATCAGGCCGATGTAGTCCAGGATCAACACGTTCAGGCCGTGCAGGCGCTTGATGTTGCGGGCCTTGCTGCGCACCTGGTTGATGTTCAGGCCGCCTTGGTCGGACACGTAGAAATTCAGGCGCTTGGACTTCTCCACGCCGTCCAGCACGCGATCCCATGCCAGGCCATCACCTTTGCTGGGGCGCTTGACGCTGGACAGGCTCACATTGCCCAGCATGGCGGTCATGCGGTCCCTGACCTCGTTGTGCGGCATCTCCATGCTCAGCATGGCTACGCTGTAGTCCTCGGCCATCGACAGGCCCATGGTCATGCCCAGCGCGGTCTTGCCCATCGAGGGCCGTGCAGCCAGGATGACCAGCTCGCCCGGCCGCAGGCCGCCTTCCAGGTATTCGTCCAGGTCCGTCAAGCGGGTCGGCCAGACCTTCATGTTGCCGGCGGCGCGGTCCTCAAGGATTTGCGTGTGTTGCGTCATGCCCTCGAAGGCGCTGACGAACTCATCACGCGGGGCATCGTCAATCAGCTTTGCCAGTTGGCCCTGCGCAGCCTCTACGCGGTCGTCAATGCTGCGCGTGTGGTCCTGGCTCAGTTCCTGCAATTCGCCACTGACCGCCATCAGGGCGCGGCTCTTGCTGCGCTCGATGATGATTTCGGCATAGCGCCGGATGTTGGCGGCGCTGGGGATGTACTGCGCCAGCCGCTGCAGTTGAGCCAGCGTCACCGCGCCGCCCATGGCCGTGAACACGGTCAGGATGTCGCAACCCTGACCGGTGACGATCTGGCGCGAGACTTCGGTGAAGATTTCGCGCAAGCCGCCGCCCGAGAAGTGTTCGGACTTGAGCTTGTCGCTGATGCGGTCGAGGACCGAGTTATCCAGCAGCAGGGCGCCGATCAGGGCCGATTCCGCCTCCAGGCTGGCGAAGGCGTCCAGGGTGAATCCGTCAAGTGGGGCGTTCATGCTGCGTCCTTGGTTTTTTCGATGACTTGCTTGCGGCCCTTGTCGGACATGAGGAAATCAATGTCACAGGTCCAGTTTTCGTGCCCTGTAGCTTTGGCGCCCCGGCCCATGAGGAAATCGTTACCACGGGCGCGCTCGAAGTAGCCACGGACCCAAACAAGCGCCGACTCCGCATCTGTTGCGCGGGCAGTGCCGTCCGAGCGCTTGGAGGTCAGCACGAATCTCCAGAACCCGGAGATTGCTTTCTGGCGAGTGCCGCCCAACAGCCGAACGGCTGGAAGTTCCGGCAGGATTTCCAGGTACAGATCAACGATTAACTGCGTCGGGCAGGTCGGCAGGCTTGTCCTGCTGACAGAAGCTTTAGCTTCTCTCTTATCTGTCTCTGCTTCTGTATCTAGCCGCGTGACAAGTTTGTGACTGTCACGGTACGTCACGCGTGACAGGTCTGTGACATTGCCTGACGCCGCCTTAGCCGCTCTTTCGCGGCGCTTGCGCTCTGCTGCGGTGCCATCCCGATCAGAGACAAACTGGCGCTTATTCCATGCGACAGGCTGCCAGTCAGCCTCAATCAAACCGGCATCCTTGAGCCGCTTTTTCACGTCACGAATGACGCCGTGGTCAATCCAAAGACGTTGGGCCACGATGCGATTCAGCAAGTTTTCATCGGCCGCATCGTCAATCGCACCATCCGACTTGAGCGCCAGGATGCCGATAAAGTGGCGCTGGTCCTCAAATGCCAGCGAGATCATCTTTGGATCGTTGAGGAAATCCGTGTACATACGGAACCAAGGCATCTTGCTCATGACAGACCTCGCTCTGCTTCCATGAATGCCACCACGGCCGGGCTACGCGCAGCAATGGCGCGCTCCATCGCCATCCGGTGGCCGTCGGCCTCGCCGCGCGCATCAAAGCAGCCGGTGGCCACGTAGCGCTCATGCGCGGCGGCCATGCAAAACCCCATGTGCTCGATTCGGGATTCATGAGATGCCGCGAGAAGAAGGAGGCTTTTCGGGGTCAATTCCGCAATTTGCGGACTCGGCATGGTGACAACTTGGGAGTTGCCGGGTAAAATTGCGAGGTTCATTTTTCAGGTTTCCTTGAGAATCGAATCAGCCCAGCTCGTTACTGGGCTTTTTCATGTCTGGGCGGATAAAAAGCGCCGCCCATTCGCTTTAATTCGAGATCAGCGCCAGCACCGGCCCGTTCTTCCATCGGCCTTGCATGCTCAGCGCTACATCGCCAAGCTCTTTGCGTACCCGCCGAATTGCGAGGGCGTGGTCATGCGTACCGGCTTGGAAAACGGCCAGCTTTCCGTTGATGCGGGTGTAAACAGTGGTCATGTCAGTCCTTTGGGTTAAATCGTTCCCCGCTTCAGCGCGTGGGTCTTGTCCTTGTCGGCCCTGGGCTCGGTGTTGATGCCGGGCGTGTTGCGGCTGAAGGCGACGCAGAAGGGCGAGCGGGAGTTGTCGCGCAGTACCAGGGCCGTGCGCTGGGCGGCTGTGAGGGGGTGGCGGGCGGCGGTCATGCTGCTGCAGCTACCGGATTCCGGGCAGCCCAATCGTCCAGCGTGAACGATGGCTTGGCGGGCGGCTCGCAGTTGCGGAACAGGTCCGGGGCGCGGCGGCACATTTCGGCCGTGGATAGCTTGAGGTGGGTAACTGGCTCGCCGATACACTCGTCACTTTCTGTTAACGCTTGTTGTGTTTCTGTGTCAGGCTGGCAAGATGAAGGCATGAAAAATCCTTGGGTTTCAGTGGGGGATGCGGTGCTAGGCGGCCTGGCTTGTGCGTCTGCGCACAGCCAGCATGGATTTGTGCAACTCGACGAGCGGCGCGCCGATGCTGTACCGGGGGTTTTTACTCAGCCCCTGGGCCATGAGGTTGATATTGGCTTGCGTGCAGCCGCAGAGCGCGGCGAGTTTGGTTTCAGTCCAGCCGCTGGATTTGAGGTCCAAAACAGTGGTTTGCCAGTTGATCTTGTGGGTCATGGCCGCATTATATCAGCGGGCTTGTTCAAAAAAAACAGTCAACTTGTTCTTAAAAATAATACTGTGACGCCATGACCAAAACACCCAGAACCGCTTTCGGCTTGCGAGTCTTGCGCGCCCGGAAGTCTGCGAACATGACACAAGCAGCGCTGGCGGCGGCTGTCGGCTGCACCCAGGCCAATATCTCCGAGGCCGAGCGCGAGGCTGGCGCTTCGATGCTGACGGTGAAAATCGCCAGGGCAACCGGCGTGGACCCGGACTGGCTCAGCAGCGGAAAAGGCGACATGTTCAAGAATGTGGAAGGTGCGCCGGCCATCACTGAGCGGCCATGCACGGAAGATGCCAGTCCGCCAAGCGTGATACACATGCTGGCCGAACTGCTGGCGCCGCTGAATCCATCGAAGCGCAAGGCGGTCGGGTCGCTACTGCAAAGCCTGATTGACGACCCCGATCAGGCGGATTCAATCCTGCCCGACATCAGCTATCTCATGCGCCTGCCCGAGCCGCGCCAAAGGCAACCCTTTCTCTTCCAATAAGAGACAAAAGAAGAAGGGCTGCCCGCCCACTCGATAGCCGCCCATCAGAGGCGGCTTTTTTCCGTCCCAGCCCAACGGGAAACGGCTTGAAACATTCTTTCTGTAAAGATTTATCAAAAAATAACAGCCGATTTGTTGCGCATAGTTATAAGTCTGCTTATAATCTAGCCATGCACCGGAAACGGAGCAAGGGCAAAGCGGATCGACGTGTAGCCGACAGGATTTTTAACAAACTACCGGATACCCCAGGCGCACCGCAAGGAAGACGCCCAGCTCCACTGTCCACCGGCTGAACAAGAAAGGTGACGCGCGTCCAGCAACAACTGGCAGCGACGGGATGCTTCCCGGACTGAACAGCTTCGCCCACCGACAGCGGCAATGTCGGCAAAGCAAAGCGCTTTCTAACGAGAGCTTTTTGCTTTTAACAACCGGAGATTGAGATGACAAAAACAGAAATCGCAGCGCGCTTCAAATGCACGCCCGAGCAGCTGTCCGCACAGTACGCCCGCAACGCCGCCGACCTCCGCAAGCTGGCCGAGAAGGCTGAAAAGACCGGCAAGAAGGTGCGCGGCTACACCGCTGCTGAACATGCAGCGGCGGCTGAAAAGCTCGAGAAGCTGGCTGCTGCAAAGTGAAAAAGCTCAGAATTTTGGTGGCCTGCGAATACAGCGGCACCGTGCGCAACGCCTTTGCAGCCCTCGGCCATGACGCCATGAGCTGCGACCTGTTGCCCACGGACTCGCCCGGCCCGCACTATCAGGGCGATGTGCGCGATGTGATGGGCGAGGGCTGGGATTTGATGATTGCCCACCCGCCATGCACCTACCTGACAAGCGCGGGCCTGCACTGGAACAAGCGCCGGCCGGAGCGTGCGCAGATGACGGCCGACGCGCTGGACTTCATCCGGCTGCTGCTTGCCCTGCCCGTTCCCATGATCGCACTGGAGAACCCGGTTGGCTGCATCAGTTCTCAGATTCGCAAGCCCGACCAGACGATCCAGCCGTATGACTTCGGCAACGACGCCAGCAAGGCTACCTGCCTCTGGCTCAAGGGATTGAAGCCGCTGACCCCGACAAACCGGTTTCCCGGCCGATGGGTGCAGCACAACGGCAAGCTGGTCGAGCGCTGGAGCAACCAGACCGACAGCGGGCAGAACAAGCTGCCGCCCAGCGCGGACAGGTGGAAGCTGCGAAGCACCACCTACGCGGGCATTGCCGCCGCGATGGCCGAACAGTGGGGAATGCAACCCATCACCAAGATCGACAAACGAGCCGCCGAACAAGCGGCTTTTTTATTTGAGTTTTGAAAAGGAGCCCGCATGAAATAACCACCACCCCTGCAACCACCGCCCGGTCTGATCGCCGGGCTGCTTCGTCAAGCGCACCGCCAGTAAATAGCCCTGCTGAGAGGTGATTGAGAGGCAAGTGCGCTTCATCAAGTAGATCAACCACCGCCGCATTCGTTGCGGCTTTTTTATTGGAGTAGGCGATGACCGCACCCCCCCCTGTTATCAGCAAGACCGCAGCACTCAAAGCCGAACGAGCCGCAAGGAGGCAGGCGCGCATTGATGCCAAGACCCGCGAATCACTCAAGCTGGCTGATCTGAAGGAGCGGGCCGAGGCGCTGTGCAAAAAGATGCCACCAGAGTTCCAGGCCTGGGGCGTCACTCGCACTCGTGCATACATAAGGATGATGGCAATTGTCAAAAACAAGGCCAGTCAAACGACTATCAAAAGCGCCAAGCTAGCCCCTTTGGTTGAGAGCCTTTCGCACCCCGAGAAGTGGTCTCTGAATTACTGCCAGGCGCTTGCGATGACCAGCGAACGAGCGGCAGACATTGTCGCCACCTAACCCCCCAGCCGCCTGACCAGCGGCTGATTCATTTTCAGATCAACAAAAGGAGCAAATCATGAGCGATTTTTCCGCACACCAGGCGCTTGCCGCCACAGCAGACGAGCGCGACCGCTGGGCGGCCGTGCTGGGCAAGAAGCCGAGCCAGATGCAAGCCGCGACGCCCGCCCCGGCAGCGCCCGACCTGATCACGGCCCTGATCAACTTCGCAGCGGTTTACCGCTACCTGGACGAGCAAAGCCAAAGCAAGGCCCGGCCGGTTTACCTGGCTGCGAATGCCTTGCTGGCCAGCGAAATGACGGCGGCTGAAGCGAACGCCGCCGACCTGCGCAATGCGAACGACAAGGTGGGCAAGGCGCACCGGGTGCATGAGCGCCGGGCGCTGCAGCTGCAGCAGAACGATGTGGCTGCGCAGTTTGGCGGGTGGGCATCGTGAGCGCGCAGCCAAAAGCCCTGCGGATTGCGATGCTGTTGGACAGCAATGAGTGTTGCAAAGCCCACGGCGGTATCGGCTCGCACCCTGCAACGTGCGGCGAGTGCCCGCGCACTACTGCCGACGAGCTGCGCCGCCTTCATGCACTGAATGCTGAGCTGGTGGCGGCGCTGAAAGAAGTTATTAAGTGTGATGAGGAATATCAAAACCAGACGCGAAGCCTCGATGAGGAGCGCATTGATTACGACAGAGTAATCCGGCAATGCCGCTCAGCACTCGCAAAACAAGGAGCGACCACATGACGCCTAAAGCCATTGCAAACGGCAACCCGCGTTGCTGGCACTGCCTGAACCGCCTCACTTACAAAAAAGGAGGCGGTTTTTGTTTCTCCCTGGTGCGCGACGGCGGCGGCACCGAACACCGCGTTCACAAGGATTGCGTCAGCCGGGTGATTGGCGATGGCGTCACGGAAGTTAACCAAAAGGAAATCGCATGAACACCCTCAAAGACACCGCCCTGGCCGTCGCCATCGGCCTGGGCATGACCGCATCGCTGTTTAGCTGGTGGCTGTCATGAGCATCTTTCTGTGGGTCATGCTAATCCTTGGGGTTTTTGAGGCCGGTGGATCGGTCGGCTATCTGCTGACTGGCGTATGGCCAGCGCGGACCAAATCAGGAATCGTCATCAACCTCATTCTGTGGCTTGGCTTTGCTGCCTGGGCCGGAATCCTGCTATCGAAAGGCCAGCCATGAACTGCCCCATGACCACCTTCTACACCGAGACGGAACCGGTTTTCCCGCACCAGACCGGCGAGAGTGTCAAAGCCCTGCCCCGGCCTGCGCTGCCGGTGATTGACGACGAGTGCAAGCCGCTGGACTGGCGCGACCACCTGTTCATCGGCGTCACTGCCATCGGCATCACGGCCCTAGCGATTCTTGCGGCGCGGGCCATCGTGCTTTACGCGCCGCGCTGGTTTTAACAAAAGAGGAATCTATGCAAGTAATGAGGCTGGTAGTAACGGTAATTGATTTCGATGAGCTGGGGGCTGGCGGCGTGAGGGATGCGATTGAACACGCCCGATACCCGAACCGCTGTATTTCGCCGAATGTGATGGCGGTTGATGTGCGAGACATTGGCGAATGGAGTGATGACCACCCACTGAACAACAGCAAGACGGCAAGCGATGAATTGCGGCGCCTGTTTGAGACATAACTGAGAAATGAAGCAAGCCGGTTATTCGGCTTTTTTGATTTTTTAGACCAACCCAAAGGAGAAACGATGTTTCGCTACCAACTTTTCCGCTTCGAGTTCGCGCGCGGCCTGCGTGCCGGCCTGTCGCTTCGCCTGGCTCGCCTGGGTGCGCTGGCTTATGCGCGCGAGCCACAACCCTTTTAACTTCACCGGAGATCGTCATGCAAATCAGAAAAGCAGAACGCAAAAAAGCCAAGCTGCGTCTTGGCATCGCAGCACCCAGCGGCGCCGGCAAGACCTACAGCGCCCTCCTGCTGGCCTTTGGGCTGGGCGGCAAGGTTGGGCTGATCGACACGGAGCACGGCTCCGGAGACCTTTATGCCCACCTGGGCGATTACGACATCATCGGCATCGAGGCGCCCTACACGGTGACCAAATACACGCAGGCCATCAAGGCATTCGAGGATGCGGGCTACACGACCATCATCATTGATTCGCTGTCTCATGCGTGGTCAGGTGATGGGGGCTTGCTGGACAAACAAGGCAAGATGGCGGACCGTGGCACCAACAGCTTCGCGGCCTGGCGGACCATCACGCCAGAGCACAACGCATTGGTTGACTCGATGCTGAAAAGCCGCTGCCACATCATCGCCACGATGCGCGCCAAGCAGGAATACGTGCTCGAAACGAATGACAAGGGCAAGCAGCAACCCAAGAAGGTCGGCATGGCCCCGGTGCAGCGCGAAGGCATGGAATACGAATTCACGGTCATGCTGGACGTGGACATGAACCACATCGCCAGCGCCAGCAAGGACCGGACCAGCTTGTTTGATGGTCGGTTCTTCAAGATCAGCGAGCAAACCGGCGACGAGCTCTATAAGTGGCTGGATACAGGCATCGAGGTGCCAACGTACAAGACCTTCATTGCAGCCATTGACGCGGCCGCCACGCTGGAGGACTTGCGCAACCACTTCGCGGCCGGATGGAAGATGGCGGCAGAGAATGAGAGGCCGCTGGTCAAGGCTGCATACAACGCAAAGCTGGCGGAGCTTACGCCGGCCCCCGAGCCCGAGCAAACAAACGCCGACCAATAAACCCCAAGCCCGCCGAGCGCGGGTTTTTTCATGGAAGAACGAAATGAACCGCTACCTCTATCTTGATATCGAAACGATCCCTGCGCAGCGCCCTGATGTGCTGGAAGAAATCCGCGAAAGCAAACAAGCCGCCCTTGATGATGCAATGGCCGCCATCAAGCCGCCAGGCAACTACAAAAAAGAGGAAACCATTGCCGAGTGGCTTGCAACTGAAGGCCCAAAGCAGGCCAGAGCGATAACTGATGCGTATGCCGCCGATGTGGAGGCGAGTTACCGAAAGACCGGGCTTGATGGCGCATTCGGGCAAATCGCCGTTATTGGCTTCGCGCTGGATGGCGGCGCGCCGCGCACGGTCTGGGCTACCGAATGGGACTTGCCCGCTACCGAACGAGGGTTGCTGGCAGCTTTTTACTGCGACTTGGCCGCCATGATTCCTGCAAATCAAGAACGCGGCATCACCGTAATCGGCCACAACGTCGCCAACTTTGACCTGCGCTTCATGGTGCAGCGCTCGATTGTCAACGGCCTTCGCCCGCACCCCATCATTGCCAGCGCAGCCCAGGCCAAACCATGGGAGGGCGAAAAGGTGTTTGACACGATGGTTCAGTGGTCGGGAATCGGGAGCCGCATCACCCTGGACAAGCTCTGCAAGGCGTTATCCATCCCAACACCAAAGACCGGCATCACTGGCGCCCAGGTATGGGATGAGGTCAAGGCCGGCCGCATCGCCGATGTTGCCGCCTACTGCGCGCGGGACGTTGAAGCCACCCGTGCCGCGCATCGCCGGCTGACATTTCAAACGGCGCCAGCGGCTCAGCCAGAGCTTGCCGATCTGGACTTCTAACCCCAAGCGCCCACAAGGCGCTTTTTACATTTCGAGGAAATCATGGCCCCAAGCCCCAACCACATCGCCATACGCCAGCTGATACGCAAGCTTTCAAACACGCCCGACGGTTACAGCGTGGCCGACTCCCACGGCCTGCCAGGCGCCGACTACTCGTCGCAGCAGACCACCCGCATGATCCAGACGGGCGAGCTGGTGCGCGTCAAGGTGCCCGGCCACTTTCTGCGGTTTGTCCGCACGCAGGCGCAGGCCGACACACTGAAGGCCAGGCTGACCGCACTCAAGGGAAAGCGCATCCGAAAGCCGGATAAAGCTAAAGGCAGCCCGCCCGTCCCGCGATCCGGCCCGCTGCGCCGGCTGGTCGTGGCTCTGGCTGCCGCACCGTCCGGCGCCACGCGCACGGACTGCGCGCACTTGGAAGCCTGCGATGGTGCATTCTCGAAATGCGTGCAGCGCCTGCAGGCGGCCGGCGACTTGTTTCGCGCAAAGGTCCAGGGGCACGAACCCCGATTCTTTGCGCGCCAGGCCGATGCCGCGGCATGGAAGTCGGCCACTCCACCCCATGTCGCGCCGCACAAGCCCAGGGCGGTCAAGCCGAAGCGCACCAAGGCGCCCAAGGTGGCTGCGCCCAAGGCCGTCAAGATGCTGAAGGCTTCGAAACCCCGGTTGGCCAAGCCCGAAAGGCTGAGCTATGCCGAGATTCACTTTTTGCGCAGCGCTGCTGGCAAGCCCAAGGTGCAGCCGGCGCCCCATGCCAATGCCGAGATTGTCCATACGGCGCAGACGCGCTACAGCAGCCGGATGATGGGATTGGGGCGCTATGAGGTGCCCGACATGCCAGTGCGTCGGATCGGTCAGCCGGGCTTTTCGATGACGGTCGGGGCAATGGCTTGAAATCAACAAAACCACGTTTGCGCAATGACCATGGGCACAGGCAGCTATCAAAACCATAGTGAAGGATTGAAATGACAACACCAGCACAGGCCGAAGCATTGGCCAAAAAAGCCGTACAGGACTACCTCAACGCCTGCGCCATGCAGAGCCGGGACGATATTGGCAACGCCCTGATGAAGCTGGTCAGCGTGACCGGCGTCCTGATGGCTTGCACGGAAGGCCGGGAAATCGCAGCGCAGCGCCTGGAGGGAACGGCTGCATTCATACGCATCAACGGGCCACAGTTTCCGAAAAAGCTGGAAGAACTGCACTGACAAAAAAGGAAAACAAGATGAACAAGAAAACTGAAACGCCTGCGGGCGAAGCCGTCTGCAAAGGCGCATGGGAACTGGGTAGCGCCTGCGGGAAATGCTCGCGCTGCATTGCGACGAAGCCTTCTGAACTTGCACTCGCCTTGCACTTTGCAAGCCGGAACGCAGCAACGACGGGCGAGTTGACGGACGAGGACGCCCTGCGCGCATGGCGCACTGCAATTGACATCTGCCGCCCAGACCAAAACATCGCAGTCGTATTCGCCCGCGCAGTCATCGCAGCCGACCGGGTCTTGCGCCAGGGTGATGCGGCCCCGGTGCAGGTGGCCGGGGATGCGGGAGTTCCTGTCGTTGGGTGGCTGCGCCCACTCGGATTGATTCTGCTGGGCGGCCCTGGCGGATGGGCGAGAGTAGAGGGTTCGCGCGAGGCCATCGTCGGCAGTGATCGTGATCGCGCCGTTTCCGTGGTGCTTGAGTCCGACGCACAGGCAGCGCTTGCCGGCCTCCGAACCGAGATCGACGCCCTCACGCAGACAGTGGCGCATGAGCGAGCGCGGGCCGAGAAAGCGGAGGCTGAGCTGGCGGCGCTGCGCCAGGTTCAGCCGGATTGGCAACCCATCGAGAGCGCGCCAAAGCATACGGAAGTCCTGGTGTGGCGCGAGGACTCCGGGCCATTCATCGCAAAGCTGACGACTCCCGATGGAGCAATGACCGATCAGGAGATAGAGCGCGACAACATCGAATTCCCCGAAGACTTCGAAGAATGGTGGTCTGACGGCTACGGCTGGCAAGAGGGCAGCGAGAAGCCGACCCGCTGGATGCCCTTGCCGCTGGACCCCGTGGCCTGACAAGCATCGACTTCGATTATGTTTACTACAAAAAGGATAGCAAAATGAATGAAAAAGACGAAACCCTGCCCACCGATGCCGAATGCAGCATGTCGGTGGACGAGTGCCCTGTGTCACCCGCTGGCGTGATTTCCGGTCTGCTCGATGGCGACCTTGCGCCGCTTGAAGCGGGTCAATGGATTCGCCGCCTGATTGCGCACAATGTTGCCAAGGACCGCGCCCAGCGTCAAGCGGGGCAGGAGCCGGCTTACATCACCCCCGTGCGAACCGTGGCCGATCTGGCGAACAACCTGCTGACGATGGATCAAACACTGCCAATTTATGGTGCGCAGTACATAGATCACCCAACCAGGGGGCGTTGCGCGATAGCCGTGCACCCGACATTGAGCCGTGAAAGGGTGAAAGACGAGCGATGGATTGGTGCCGGCGATGAGTTAAACGCAGCGGTAGTTTGGACGCGTGCCGCCGCGCCCCCGCCTGCGGTGCCCGAGGGCTACCGACTCGTTCCGATTGAGCCGACGCGGGCGATGGTGACCGCTGCAAAGCCGTGGCTTGCGCACTACCAGCACATGCGCGATGGCGACAAAGTTTCTGCGCGCGCCGAGGCTTACCGCGCCATGCTCGCCGCCGCCCCCGATCCCTCGCCATAACCCACTTTTTTCGTGACCTATTTTGAACAACAACAAGGAAAATGACATGACACCCAAAGAGCGTGCCACCTGGGCGGAAGCCGAAACGGCGCTGGCCGTTGCCGTGACCTGCGGCGACACCATCGGCGTGAAAGAAATGCAGCGGGCGCTGACGGTCTTCGCCGCTGGCCGGTCCACCCCGCCCGAGGACATCGAGCAGCTCGTCATCTCGCTGGCCAACGAAGTGCGCCCGGACCTGCCTGAGCCCATCGAAACGCTGGTCGAGGCGCTGCACAGAATCAAAAAACTGCATGTCGCCCACACGCTCAACGAGAAAACGCTCCAGCGCCGGGGCGAGCGCATCGCAGAGCAGGACGCCGAGATTGGGCGGCTGCGCAAGGAGGTTGCCAACGCCAAGGCGCTGGTGGTGGACGTGTACGCGATGCTGCCCGAGCAGGCCATCCGGGCGCGCCACGAGCTCGACAAGCGCGCTGGCCCCTGGTTCGTGTTCGGCCAGGACCGCAACGCACCCGTCAGCAGCGTGCGCCACAAGGGCATCTCGGAATAGCCCCCGAAAACCGGGCCTTATGGGCGTCAATTAACTGAAAACAAAGGAACCAGATGAAACATGATTTGACATTTAAAAAGCCGCCAGAGGCGTGCCGGCTCGGGCTGTGGAGCGACGGCTGCGGCAGCGCCGAGGTACTTTGGCGCGGGGACACACTGGCCGAAGCGGCAGCCGCTTGGCAGCTCCACGCGGGCAACGGCGAGGACGTTCACCTGACGGGCCTGGGCTGGGGCATCTTGGCCCGCCACGACGAGATGGCGTGGCGCTACGGCTCACCCAAGAGCACCTTTTCCTGCCCGATCTGCCACGCTGACAGCCCGCACCAGCACACCGCCCAGGAGGTCAGCCGCCACCGCGCCCTGGATGCGCTGCGCCAGCGGGTCATGGACAAGCGCTGGGAAAGCATCGGCAAGGCCATCGCCCAGGCGGTGCAGTGATGGGGCAGGCCAAACTACGCGGTAGCTTTGCCGAGCGAAAGCAAGCGGCCATCGTCCGCCACGCTGCCGAGGATGCGGCCCAGCGCAAGCGCGTGGCCGAGGAACGCTTTGCGCTCAATGAGTGGCGCCGGGAGAACCCTGTTCAGGCCGTAATTGAAAAGCAAGAGCGCTATGAGATGCAGGCGTTTATTGCGATGGCAGCCGGCATCGGGTTATCGGTGGACTACCGCCCGCGATAACGCACTGCCCTAAGATAACTCGCAATATCTCAGGGCAATAAATCGATGTCAAAACCACCCACAGGAACCGAAATGAATAAAACACCCAGCCCGGCACCGGGCGAGCACACCGAGCGCGAGGCGTTCGATGCGTGGTTTCCATTTGCGTTCTGCCCGGAGAGCGACGCGATGGCGTGGGAGGGCTGGAAGGCCCGCGCCGCCCGCGCCGCTCTTGCTGCCCAGTCCGGTGCGCTGCAGCCTGAACTCGTCTGGTGCGGCTGCGGCGACGGCTACCCGGCCGACTCGTTTGAGGCTGGAGTCATGTCGGCCACGGGCCAGTGCTCGAACTGCGGCGCGGAGCCTAATGGAGGCGCACCGGAAGCGCCAGCCGACAAGCCTTCACCGCGCTACAGCGTCGCCAAAGCATCAGGCTCACGCTACGCCTACGTCCTGGACAGCCTGGCCGAGCGCAGCCCGACGCGGTTTGACATTTTCAAGGTCGATGGATGGAGCGCGGCTGACAAGCTGTGCGCACGGCTCAATGCCCAGGGCATCACCGGAGAGCCATCATGAGCGACTACTACGACCAGCGCGAGGCGCTTTACGACGCCGGCAAGTGGCCGGGCGGCCTCAAGCCGGCAGCAACGCCTGTCCCGCGCTGCGACATCCCGGCAGCAGCGCCTGTTCCGAGCCGCAATATCCCGGCAGCATGGGTTGACGGCGAGCCGGCCAACCTGGCCGCAGCCGCCGAGGATGCCGACCGCTGGCTGGAGTTTCTGCAGGAGGGCCGGAAGCCGCAAGGCCGCGAGATCAAAGCACTGGCTGACTGCCGCGCGGCGCTGCGCCGGCTGCTGGGGTGAGGCTGTGCACCGTGCAAAGCGCAGGAGCCTTGATTTTCGCTGAAACATCAAAAACCTTGCTTGTTTTGAGGATTTTGGTACACTGAAATCTCAATCAAGGAGAATAAAATGAAGAATGAATTAATGGATAAAGAGCGCGGAGCTTTCGAGGCGTGGTACGTCGCTGACGCCCAGGCGCAAGGCTTTCCCAACATGACGGCGGACTACATGGCCAGCATCCGCGAAGGTGACGGCTACGGGGACGAGCGCCATATGCTCAATGGCAAATGGGATGGCTGGCAGGCGGCCCGCGCCACCAAGAACACCGCGAGCTTTGAGGCGTTTGAGTCGTGGGCCGCATCGGTCAGGCTCAGTCCAGCCGGATTTACCCATGGACGGATGATCTGGCAGGCAGCGCAGGACGCACACCACGAGGGTTGGCAACCCATTGAAACAGCACCGCTGCACAAGCGCGTGATGGTCTGGCGAGAAGATGGTGGCGTATGGTTTGCGCAACTCACCTATGCCCATGATCTCGATGAATCACTCGATGAGGAAGACGAGCCGGCATGGTTTTCAGCGTGCGACCGCCACGATGGCGATGAAGCGCCGACACACTGGAAGCCCGAGCCCGCAGGCCCGGCCATCGACCATGCTGCGAAATGAGTAGAGGCGGCCCCCGCAAAGGCTTCGGCGGCGCTCAGCCGGGCGCCGGCCGCAAGCCGCTCGATGACCCGACAAAACGCCATGTCATCCGGCTAACGGAAAGCCAGAGCCGAATGTTCAAAGAGCTTGGCGGCTCACCCTGGCTGCAGGGCTACCTCAATCTCAAGCTGCGCGAGAAAGAGGCGAATAGTCGCTAGTGACTATCGGGCTTGCTTGGCGGCTTGGGCAGCCAGCGGCCGTAGATCAGGAGCCACACGGCGAGCGGGCTCATGCCAGCACCCGCTGCGCAGCTTCATACAATGCCAATCGGTCAGCGTAGCCATTCAGGCCGCCATTGATTTTCATGGTCAATCCCTTGAAGTCGCCCCGGTCGGCCAGCTTATTCAATCCCCGGCTGTGCCAGTACCAAGCCGCCGACATTGCGGCCATGTCGGGCTGTTCCAACTGCTCCGGCTCAGCCTCAAAATCTGGTACGACTTGCAGGAACTCGCGCAGGCCGTCCCGCGTCGCGCGCGCGTTCGCCCGGCCGGTCGTCTGGATCAGGCCGCGTCCCATGAATCGCTTTCCGTCGCCGGGCTGCGTGTTGCCCAGGTCGGTACGGCCCTCGTACCGGCGCTGCGCATCCGTTGGCCCCCAGATTTCCCGCACGTAGGCCAGCCGGCCGCTTTCATGCCCGACTTGAGCAAGGAAGGCAGCCAGCCGGGCCGGCGTGTCGATGGCGAATATGGCGCAGGCGCGTTGGATGTGCGACAGCCAGGCGGTGGCGCGCGCGGTTGTGCAGCCCGTGCCAGCCTGTAGCTGCGAGGCGGTCAGGGTCACGGTGCATCCTTCGGCGTTTGATCCACAAACTTACCCCCCAGGCCTGCGACGGCGACGGCAAACGTGATCCATGCCACAGCCTGCCCCACGGATGCCGGCAGGTTGTTTTTGAGATCGATGGGGAGGCTGGCCCAGCCCCCCTGCAGGCTGCCGGCCATACCCAGGGCGATGGTGCTGTAGTGGTGCAACACCGCGCGGGTGTTTTTGATCAGCTTCATTTGCCACCTCTTGAGTTGCGTTGAATTTCATTGATCCGCGCCACATCCGCCTCCAGCGTGCCGGTTCGGAATTTCAGCAGCGCCATTTCCGAGGTCAGCACGGAAACAGAGGTGTTGCCGCTCTTGACCGTGATTTGCAGCTCGCGGACGGCTTCGGTCAGTGATTGGACGTTGAAGTAGAGGCCGGCAAACAGGACGAAGCCCGCGCCGGCTGCGGAAATCAGACCCCAGAGTGGGACCTTCATGTCAACGGTGACTCGGGCGCCGGCGTCGGGTGTGGCTTTTGGTGTTGGTGGCGTCACAGGAGCCTCCACACCATCTCAAGCCAGCCCAGCAGCAGCACGCCACCCAGCACCGTAGCGCCCGCGTCCCATACGTCCGGCGTGCCGTAGCCCATGCTGTCGCGCAGTTCCTTGCCAATGGCCGCAACCAGTAGCACGAGGATTGCAGTTGCCACGCCAAAGGGCGAGGCCAGCCCGGCCAGCGCCATGCCGCTGAAAAAGTGGAGTTGTTTGTCTTGCGGAATTTTCATGGTCATGCAATATGAAACACGCCGTCAAAATCGACTTTTGCGCCCGTCGAGTTCACGGGCGCGGCGGCAAAGAACCTCAGCGCCAGATTGCCGGCGTTGTTGATCAGCGATACCGTGCTGATGACGCCCACCGCGCGGGTAACGGCATTGCTCAGCGTCAGCGTGGCGCCATCCCACACAAGCTCGGCAGAGTAGAAAAGCCCGTTGGTGCCGTTCGAGCAGGTGACGGTGATGCGCCCGGCCATGCGCGTCGGCAGGGTCAGGATGTCGAAGTTCTCCAGCCCGGCGCCTCCGGTGTGCGCCACCGGAAAATTCATCAGCAAGCCCTTCATGTACGGGCCGTGGCCAGTGGTGCCGGCGCGAATGAGCGGGGTCATCACCTGCGTCAGCGAGACCACCTTGCCGATGATGGCCAGGCCGCCGCCCTTGGCCAGGTCCGTGCAGCCCCTGGCATAGGTCATCCCGAGCCATACGTTATCCCGCGCTTCTATCGCAATGGCAGCATCCAGCACCAGGTTGATGCCCGCCGCCTGGATGACGCCCGAGCCATCGGAGACGATTCCCGACGAGAAGCCGCTGACGATGTTGTGTGCGACGACGTTGAACGGAGATACGCCGTTGGCATCCGACACGAAATTGATGCCGACACCCCCTGCCGCGCCGCCGCGCTTCAGCCAGTTCCCAACCACCACCATCGGCAGCGCGCCGACCTTGTACAGAATCTGAACGCCGTTCCCCCCCGATGCCTGGGCGGTATTGAAGCCCATGATCCCGCGCTTTTGCTTGTCCTCGAAGTGATAGCTTTCATTCTTGGATGCGCGCACGTGGTTGCCGAGGGTGATGTGCCCGTCGGTGCCGGCAACACCAACGCCGAATCCGGCAGATGTTGACGTGTGGTTGGGGCCGCCATCGATGATATTGCCCACCAGTGCGGCGTTGTAAGTCGTGCCCACGGGGTTGTTCAACTCGATCCCGTCCGCCTTGTCCGAGTTGATGAAGTTGGACGAGACGATCAGGCCATCGGCGCCAATCGCATTGAGGTTTGTCAGCACGCCATAGCCGGGCGTCTTGATCCGGCTTGCCGAAATGATCACATCCCTGACGTTGGCCGTGTTGCAGTTGTAGCCCGTCCCGCCCAGGGCGTCCAGGTCAACGCCGATCAGCTTGATGTTGGATGTATCGGCAACCGTGCGGAAGTTCTCGGTGTTCGCCAGCTTGCCGAGAAACGGAACGCCGGCGATCAGCAGGTTGCTTTTCAGGGTGATCGATGAAGCCAGGTAGGCGCCCAGCGCCGTCGGCAGCCAGTTTCTCGCATAGGCGAGCAGCTTGGTGATGCTCGATGTGGCATCCGTGACGCCATCGGTCGAGCCGCCGAAGTCCTCGGGCGTGGCGCGCTCGCGCAGCTTTGTCCGAACCGACTGCAGGACGGCGCCGGTCCCGCCCTGCAGGAATGTCGCGTCAAGGCTGTCCGGCAGCTGGCGGCTGCCAGAGCCCACCAGGGCGCCGACCCGGTTTCTGATCAACATCGAATAAGGGGACGCGGTGTAAAGCTGCGCAGGCGCGCCGCTGCGCGACAGGTAGCCGCCCAGCGTGCGCACGGGCTGCGCGGCAGGCTGGGTGCCCGCTTCATCCCAGTACACCACGGCGGGCGACGTGACCGGGTTCAGGCCGACGACGCCGAACCAGACGCTCCCGGCATCAAGGGGCGATCCGTCCAGATCGAAGAATTGTGGGAAAACGGAATCGATGGATTGCATGGTGGGTCCTATTGGTTTTTCGGGGCGGCCAGAGCGGCGTTGATGCGGTTTTTTAGCTTCACATCCTTGATGGACCGGGCGATCTGGCGCAGGCCGGTCATGACGGGCAGCGGCAGGCCGATGAGTGTTCCGCTCACACCCATCTCGGCCATGGCAGCCATCAGCGTGCCGGCCGTGCCGCTGCTGTTGATCAGGGTTCCGGGCGGGACGGTGTTGACGTAGGCGACAACCTCGTTCAGCGTGCGCATGGTCTCGGCGCCCTTCTTGCCAAACATGATTTCGAGCTTGCCATCCTTGTCCAGTCGCTTGATGACGGCGTTGAGCTTGGCGGTTGACACCATGTCCCGGTCCAGGCTGTCTTTCGCCAGCGCGGTCGAGGCTTCGCGGATGTGGTTGATGGTCGCGCCCTGCAGCTCCTTCCACGCCTGCCGGCCATCCTCGCCGCTGGTTTGCAGCACGCGGCGCAAAAAGCGCAGCTCGTCGGCCGAACCCTGCATGACCGAGCGGTCGAACACCTTGTCAATCGCCACCTTGGGGTCATCCATGCCCTTGCGGTTCGTGATCAGGTCGGCCACGGCGGCGCGGTTTTCATACTTGCGCGCGTAGTTGGTGCGCAGCACGCGCGCCTGGCGGTAAATGTCGCCGCCCTGGCCTTCGGTCGCCTCGTCGATCAGCTTCTTGATGATGGTCGCCTGGCGGATGTTGGTCGGCTCGAAATCGGTGTTGCGGTTGATGGCCTGGCGAAACGTCTCGGCGGTCTTGAGGGTGACGGCGTTGACCGGCTGGTTGTTCATGATGGACGAGCCACCCGCACCCGGGCCGCGTGTCGCCACCAGCCGCCCGCCGACGTCCTCGGCAATGCCCAGCTTGACAGCCTGCGCCCTGGCGGTGGTCAGCAGTGGCGCCGTGGCCGCATCGGGCGCGCTTTCGTTCAGGTAATCGACCAGTTTGCCCAGCGACACGGGCGTAGCCATCTCGCCTGCCTTCTCGGCCTTGGCATAGGCCGTGCGGATCTCGGTCTTGTCGCGCGCGGCCTGCTGCGCGATGGCGTTGACGACTGATTTCGATGCGGCGTGAATGTCCGGGGCAACCGCGCCGGTCTGGTCAACGAACGCATCGAAGTTCTGCATGATCTGGTGCGAGTTCTGCTCGGCCCGGTCGCGCAAGGGGCCGCCCATCTCGGCCGACTTCATCTGTTCTTTCTCAAAGCCCAACTGCGCCGCATCGCGGGAGGCGGCGCCGCGCGTCAACTCCACCGGAACGGGCAGGCTGGCGGCCTGCACATCGCGCAAGGTGGTCATGTCGGTGGCGGCGGCGCTCATGTTGCCGCCAGCGGTGCGCGGCTCGGCGCCGGTCACGGACTGGCGCAGGGATTGGGCCTTGGCGCCGATGGCTTGCCCGGCTTCGCGCGCGCCGGTGGCGACGGCATTGCCGGCCGAGCGTGCGGCACCGATGGCGGCCGGCGCGGCATTGGCGCCTGCGCGGCCCAGCAACTGCAGCTCGCCGGTCAACGGCATAACGGGGATTGCCGACGCCAGCGCGCTGCCCACGGCCTCGGTCTGCGCCTGGCCCTGCGGCGTGCGCGGCTGGTAGGTCAGTGCGCTCGCGCCATCGGATGCGGCCTGCTCGACCTGCTGCGCGCCCTGCGGGGTTCCGTAGGTGCCATCCATGACGGCGCCGGCCAAGCCCTTGACCGTGCCGCCCGCCATGCCCAGCGCGCCGCCTGTCAGGCTGGTGGCGGTGGACAGGCCTGCCTCGCCCGCGCCGATGATGCGCTCGACCAGCGATGGGTCGGCCTGTGGCGTGGGCGTGAGGTTGGCGCCGGGCTCGGTCGGGATGGCGGCCGCGCCCTGTGGTGCCTGCTGCGCCTGCAGCCATTGCCCAAAGCCTGCGGACAGCGGGGATTCGGTGGTTGCGGCCGGCTGCGCTGGTGCCGTGGGCTTGGCCGGGTTGTCGGCCATCCACTTTGCAAAGCCGTTGTCCAGGGCGCCGGTCTTGGCGGCCGTCTGCCCGACCATCACGCGGTTGATGTAGGCGTTGGTGGTCTTGCCCCAGTTGCTGCGGTCCAGGCCGCCGATGTATTCGCCGACGCTGGCCGCCGCATCGCCCTTGTTGCGGTCCATGCCCTCCTTGAGCAGCAGGCCGGCGCCCTCGGCGGCGTTTTCCGGGCTCAGGGTCACGTCCAGCCCATATTTCTTCAGGATGGCCTGGCGCGTGGCGGGGATGAACTGGTACACGCCGAACGTGCCGAGATTGTTGGTCTGGTCGTGGTTGCTGCGCTCGCCATTGGTGCGCACGCTCGCCAGCAGGCCCACGGGCAGGCCCAATTTCTGCTCGGTCTTGGCATCGAGCGAGGCATACAGCGGATCGGTGTATTTGGTCGGGAATTCGCTCGCCATCACTTGCCGCCCGTCTGGCTCAGGTACTGCAGCACCTGCTCACGGGTGGCGCCGGGGAACTGCGTCAGCAAGCGATTGATATCGCTTTCCTTGACCTGCCCGAACTTGGGGTGATTCGCCACGAACGCACCGCCTGTCGTGGGCAGCTTGCCCGATGCCGTGATTTTCTTGATGAACTGCTCCGTATCCTTGAGCAGCACGCCAACCTGGTTTTTGAATGCCGGGGTTGACTGGTCGGGGTCGAGATTGGCAATCCGCTGCTCCAGCTTTTTACCTTCAACCTCGGTGACTTGCCCGAGCGTGATGCCGGCCGCCTTGAGTTTGCCCAGCTCGTTCAGGAACACCGGGGACTTCAGGCCCTCGACTGCCTTGCGGAAATCGTTGGCATCGGTGCTGTTGAAGTAGGAGCGGATACCGCTCATGGTGCCAGTACCGGCATCCAGGCCGGGATGGTTCTGCACGCCCTTGATCTGCGCAATCAGTGCATTGGCCGAATCCATTGCGTCCTGAGCGGATGCGCCTGCATCACGGCTCTTTTCGGTCTGCGCAGCCGTCAGCTTGTCGCGCTCCAGGATCAACTGCCCGCGCTGCGTCTCGCTGTTGGCCTGGCTGATCTGGACATTGAGGTCGTCGATTCGCGCCTTGTTGGCGGCGGCCTGATTCTCAAGCGCGGTCTTGGTCGGGGCATTAGCCGCCTCCACGGTCTTGATGCCGGCCTCGGCGTTGGTTTTTGCGAGTTCGCCGGGCGCCTTCGCTTCGTTGCGCTGCTCGCCGCCGAGCGCCGCCAGGCTGCCGGCCAGCTTCTCGTCATGCGCCACCAGCGATGTGCCGATCATGTTGCGCGCCAGTACCGGATTCTGGTCGATGATCTGGCTCCAGATGGACGCCTGCTGCGCGCCTTTTTCGTCTCCGCTGTTTTTCAGGGCCGTGATGCGCCGCTCGATCAGCTGCTTGGCGATGTCGGGCGAGCCGTTCGTGAGGGCCGCATAGACCTGCGTGCCGTACTGCACGTTGTTGGTCTTCTGGTCCTCCGTGTGCATCTCGCTCGCCTGCTTGAGCTGATCCTTGAAGGCCGGGTACTGCAGCGTCAGGCGGGCATAGTCGGCCGGCGTGGATGCGGGACTCATGGACACGCGCATGAAGTCCTGCCGCATCTGCTGCTGCTGCTGCTGCGCAAGCGCCAATTGCTGCTGCTTGGCCTGGTCGTCGCGGATGCCCGCGCCCAGCGTGTAGCCCGAGGCCAGCGACTGAAACGGGTTGCCCACGTCAATGGAATAGTTAGGAAGTGCCATCAGAAAACTCCGTAGGAAGCCAGATCACCCATCAGGCCGCCCGAGTTGGCTGCGCCGCCGCCGTTGTACCGGGCAAGCCCGCCCATGGCGCCGATGCCGCCCAGCAGCGAATTCAGGCCGCCTGCCGACGCCTGACCCTGCGCCAGGATGCTTGCCGCACCACTCTGTCCATTGGCAGACAGCAGGTTGCTGATGTTGTTGCCGGCGCTCATTCCGGCATTGCCGACGCCAGCCGCCGCGTTCTGGCCCATGCTCGACAGGCCGCCCAGGTTGCTGTACTGCTGCTGGATCAGCTGCGTCAGCAATTGCGGGCTGAACTGACTCAAGGCTGATTGCACGTTGCCGCCGCGCAGGCCACCCGTGGCGCTGGCGTTTTGCAGGATGGAGTTTTCGCCAGCCCTCAGGGCCGACGTGTAGGCCGGCGATCCCTTGATGCCGTTGATGGCGCCTTGCTGCGCGCCATTGCCGTTCAAGCCAAGCAAGTTCTGCTGGCCGGCCAGCGCGCCCGTGCCTGCATTGACGTAGGGCGAGAGCAGCTTTTGAATTGCGTCAAACTGGCGCTGTTGCTCGGCCATTGCGGCTTGGTTGCCCGCTTGCGTGGCCGCATTCGCCCCTGCTGCCGCATCGCCCGCCTGGCTGGCGCCGTAGAGGCCGACGCCGACACTGCCGATGGCCCCGATTCCGGCCCAGGTGGCCGCGCTGATTCCAAGTGCCATCAGGCCTCCAGTGTGGTTTGCTCGAAGCCGAGCGCCTGACGGGTCTGAAGCTGCTCGGCCTCGTCGGTCATCTCGTCTTCGATTTTTTGAATGTCGGTTTCGCTGGTGGCGTGGATCGTGGTCCACCAGGTATCGGCGTGCGCAAAGCCGGCTCGCTTGCTGCCGGGGTGCCCGACCAGCAGGCCGCGCCCGGTGATGCGCTGCTCGCCCGCTTCGGTCCAGACGGTGATGTCGCCGTCGTAGATGTTGAGGTGTTCGTGTTTGTTGGCCGCACCCGTCAGCGCCGCACCCTTGGGGACAAAGATGGTCCGTGCATAGATGCCGTTGACGAGGTGATGCGTGGTCTGCAGGTCAATCTGCGGGCGCTCAAGGTTGAGCGCCTCGAAGTGATTGATCTTGTCGCGAGCGGTGGCAATGGCGGTCATGCATCTCCCTTCCGGGGTTGGATGCGCCGCTGGCTGCGCGTTGCTCAGCTGCCCCTATTTCGGGGTAACCAATTATAATTAGAAGTTATCGAAAATCAATTCAATATATTCAACCGATGCGATTCACCCAGCCCGTGGCCGTAATGGCATTGGCCGCTGCCGCAAAGGCGCGCACCACCAACCCGCCATTGACCGACTGGCCTACGGCAATCGCCACCGGGCCGGAATTGGCCGGGATGCTGTACTGCTTGACCAGCAGGTCGCCGGGGTCGGTCACGCCACCCCATTCCACGGTCAGCGCGACGGCCGCGCCGGTAACATTTGCGGCGTACAGATACACCTCGTCAAAGGCATCGGCGCCCGCGACGGCGGTATGCAGCAGCGTGCCGGGCGTGGCGGTGGCGGCCACCGGGATGGGCTTGCCGCTGGTGCTGCCGGACAGCAAAAGGCGTGAAAAAGTGGTCATGCGAGGCTCCTGAAAACACGGTTGGCCAGGATGGCTTGGGCGTCATTGGCCGGGATGGCTGGCGGCGCTGGCGGCGCAGGCCGTAAAAAGATGCCCAGCGACAAGGCATCGGCGCGCTCCATCGCTGCGGTGGCCGTGGCCTGGGCGGTATCGGCGGCATTTTGCGCGGCGTCTGCATCGGCCTGCGCGGCGGCGGCGTCATCCCTGGCGGCATTGGCGGCATCTTGAGCAGCGTCTGCGGCGGCCTGCGCGGCATCGCTGCGATCGGGAAGCGTCTGCGTCACATCCTGCGTCAGGCTTTCGACCAGCTTGACCAGTTCATGCGACTTGAAGACGGCGGCCAGCTTGTCGCGCGTGACGCGCCGCGTGACGACCTCAGACACTGAGCGGCTCCACCTGCGCCTCGAGGCGCGCGAAGGACAGGTGCGCATCGCTGTTGCCCCGGAATTTCTGCATCCGGTAGTTGGCCCACGGCCCCTGCTGCAGCCAGCGCAGGCGCTTGGTGCGCTCGCCCTGCTTGCCTGCGCTGATCGGCTTTTCCTGGCTCCAGGTCTCGCCGTCCACGCTGTAGCTGGTCCAGATCACCGGATCATCGGCAAACTGCACGCGGCCCGGCAGGCAGACAAGCTCCAGCTCGTGGATGATGGCGCCCATGCCTGCGTTGTAGAGCATGGCCGTCGAGAATTCCCAGCCTATCAGCTCGCCGTAGTGGCTGCCCAGCGTGTCGGAGGGCGTACCCAGGCGCGCGGCCTGCGGGTCGCCGAAAATCCACTGGTTGTAGCACCAGACCCAGTTCTGCGCACGGTACTGCACATGGTCCAGCACGGAGCTGCCCAGCTCGACCCACACCTGCTGCCCGACTTCCTTGCTGACAGCAAGGTCGTAGACCATCGTGCGGTCGGGAAGGTGCAGGTAGAGCTGCTGGCGCTTGCGAAAGGTGCGCGTCTCCAGCAAACAGGCCGACAACTCGGCCTCGGTGTAGCTTTCGAGCAGCTGGTCGATTTCGGCGGTGGAAATGGGCAGAGCCTCGCCGCCGCCCACCAGGTGCACGCCGGGCGGGCTGTTTCGCGCCGAGCCCACCACCACAACCGCACCGCCGTAGAGGCAGGCCATGTGCGTGCCGACTGCACCCACCTCCACCAGCGCGCCAGGAATGCGCTGGAACGGAAAGCCGCTGCCGCCGATGTTGTCGAACACCTCCGTGGTGTACCTGTTGACGGCATAAATCTCGTTGCGCAGCTTGAGCAATGCCTTGACCGGGTCCGGGTCGGCCTCGCTGGAGCCGTATTTGAGCGGATTGACGGCAAACGGGTCGTTCAGCTCGGTCACGACGAGGCTGGTGCCATCGGTGGATATCCAGTAGCCATCGGCCCACTGAATATCCAGGCAGACACCCAGATCCACATCGGTCACCTGCGCCAGCGTCGCGCCATTCCAGTAATAGAGATTGCCATTCGATGCAATGCCCAGCCGGTCAAACGAATAATCCATCGTGACCAGCCCACCGGCGCCCACATCGCCGAGCTCCGTGATGGTTCCGGCTTCGCTGATGCGGCACAGCTTGGAGCCCATGACGCGGTAGCATTGCCCGTTCCACGCGATACCGCCCCGGTCAATGCCGGGCGCGCCGGTGGCGAACTCGACCAAGCCCTCGCCGGGGCGCAGGTAGCCCTTGGAAATCCCCTGCTCTTTCGGCAAGGGAATCAGATTTCTCGGGTAGATAGTGCGGAAGTCGGCCGAGCCGTCAGCAAAAACCCCTGAAATTATTGGTATTTGCATGTGTCGCCGTCAGAAAACCTTGACCATCACAAACGCCAGATCGACATTCGCCGAATTCCAGGCGACGACCGCATCAACATAAATCGTGCGGTCGGCAGCGGAAACGGCGCCGATCAGGGCGGTGCCGGTGGATAGCGCACTGCCAGCCAGCGCCAGCGCGGCCAGCACGTCAACCCCGCCCAGCGTGGTGCCGACCTTGAGGCCACCCGTCACGGCGTTGGCGTTGTTGGCCCTGGCCGCAATCGAGCGCAGCATGTAGCCAGCGGGCAGCGTCAGCGTGCTGGCCGATGTGATGCCCGTGAGCCGGCGCATTTCGACGGGGACGGCCATGCCGCCATTGATGGCGCTCATTTATGCCGCCGTCACGTATTCAAGGACGCCATCGACCTGCACGGCGGCCGAGACATTGAGTACCAGGGCTGTGTTTGCGGTCGTCTTGTAGTACGGGCGGTCGCTCAAGTCCAAAACCACGCCGCCGCCATTGCCGGCGAAGTTGAAGGTTTCCAGCACCGTGCCGCCCGCGCCATCGGTGATCTTGACGATGCACGCCCCGGCCACGCTCAGGCGCAGGCGGTGGACGCGGGTTGTCTGTGCAGCTACTGCCGCAACCAAGGTGGTGTTGCCGCTGGCCGCCGCGTTGGTGATGACGAGGCGCGTCAAGTCGCTGGTGGACAGCAGCGCCATGCCCACGGCGGCGATGCCTACGCCCGTCGTGTTGGCGGCGCCGCCAACTGTGCGGAGGCGGTCCAGCGATGTGCCGTTGAAAGCATAGCCGGCACTGACGACGGAGAGTTTGTTGAGTATCGGCGATACCGACAGCCCATCGACATGGTTCGATGTGGCGCCAATGGAGACATTGGTGTCCTGGCTGAACAATGTGACGTTCATGCTGCCGCGCGTACCCAGCTGGGCATCGCCGCGCTGGCCGGTTGCAAGAGTCGGCGCCGTGCTGTTGTAAACGCCGCCCACCTTCAAGGGGTTGCCGGAATCCGCGGCGCCGGATGCAACCGCACCACCCACGATGACCGGCGTCGCGCCAACAATGCCCTGCACCGTCGCGACGTTGGTCGCTGCGGTTCCGGCCGTGCCGGTGCCAACACCCACATTGCCCGATGTGTCGGTAGCCAGGGTCTGGGCATTGCCCGCGCCATCCTTGCCGCCCACCTGGACAGGGCTCCCGACTGCTGGCGATCCATCGGCGGCCGTGCCCTGGATTTGATTTGCCGTGGCTCCGGTATTCGCCGCGATAACCGGCGAGTAGGTGCCGTCGCCGTTGTCGCGCCAGCGCATGGCAATGCCGGTGGCGTTGTTGACTGCAATGATGTCCATGATTGATCCTGTTGTTTTGATTCGGCGGTCAGCCCACCCGGTACCACGACTGATTGACCGCATCGAACTTGAGGCGGAACGTGGCATTGGCCGCAAGCGTGGTTGGCGCGCCGTTGACCGTGGCGCCGTTGCCGCTGATGGTCAGCGTGGTGACGGCCTGCGTGGTGGAGACAAGCACCTCCTGCCGGTCCTGACAGATGGCCGCAGCGGGCAGGACAATCGTTCCGGCCGCGTAACCAGCTAGCGGCGTGAGCAGCAGCCACACGCTTTGCCCCAGGCCATCGCCAGCGGCCAGCACCTGCACACTGAAGCCGGTCGCATTCGGTGCGCCGTACTGCGTCACCAGCGCGCCGGCCGAAGCCAGCTCGGTGCGCAGCCAGGACAACAGGATGGCGAGCGTCACGCCGGCGTCCATGCCCAGCGATGCGGAATACAGCGCCAGCTTGTCGGTGGCGTTGACGGCATCGGCGGAAGGTAAATTTTGAATCGCCATGCTCAAGGCTCCAGAAAATCGAGGTTGCCGGCCGCGTCGTTTCGCACGGGCGCGGTGTTGGGTGGCGTGGCGAATGGGCCGCGCCAGGTGTTGCGCCAGGACTTCGCACCGGCGCCGATGGGCATGTTGGACGGCATCTGCACGGGCTGGGGTTGCGCTGCGGCCAGCATCAAGCTGTCATAGGCATCCTTGGCGGCAATCGCCGTGCCCTGCGGGGTGGTCTTGCCGAAGGCCGGGGCGATGCGCAGCGCGAGGTTGAGATAGACCGCTTCGTTCGCCGTGGCTTGCAGGCCGGAGGGCTGGTCAAGGTCGCCGGTCGCCGGGCCGCTCGCCATCGCATAGCCCAGTTGGATGCCCTTGGCTGCCCAGGTCGCCATCATCGAATCCATGCGGCGCATGGCGCTTTGCAGCTGCTCGGCGGTCAGGTCAAAGACGTAGGAGGCCATGCCAGCCTCTTCGAAGGCCTGGCAGACGAGTTCGCGCTTGGTCCAACTCATGAAAACACCCCCATGTTGTGAAGGCGGTCGTTTATCTGGCTTGTGAGACTGCCGGCCGTGTAGCACAAGGCTTCTTCACCGGCCATCTCAGACAGGTCAACGTCATGGTTTTTCATGTGGCGCATGGCCGCATGGATGCACTCATGCGAAACAAGCTCTGCCGGGCGCGCTTTGAGGTCTTGCGCGTTGAGCCACATGACCGCAAAGCGCCCCGTCAGCTTGCCTGAAGCGTTGTAATGCGAGACGCCAGAGCATTGACCATGGCAATCCTGTGCTGGCCCAAAATGCTCCTGCTCGATGTTTTCCTGCATGGCTTGCCGTGAATCAAACACGCGCACATGAACATGGAAGTGACGCTTGCCACGCCAGTCATCGGCATAGGCGCGAAAGGTTTTCACATCAAGCCTTCAGCACGTCAGCAATCTTGCCGGCCAGCGTCTTGTCGGCGGTGCGCTTGTCGAACGCGATGCCCAGCTCGGCGGCCTTGGTTTCGAGTTCGGCGCGGGTCGGCGGTGCGTTGTCGGCGGTGGTGGGTTGCATGGACTCGGTATGCGCAGCCTTCGCCTCGGGCGTGGTCAAAAACCAGCCGTCCGCCTGCGCCTGCTCCACCTCGTCGGCATCGACAATCAAGGTGTCGAACTTGCCGCCGTGGATTTCGTGCGGGCCTGGGGCCTTGTACAACATGGTTGCGTTCTTCATATCGGCTCCGAAAGGGTAAAAGAGCGCCCGCACAGTGGCGGGCGCAAAGCTC
>Ga0065714_10064548_pt1 | contig 37532 bp, 26 predicted proteins | sample MisRhiReplicate2_FD_59101 | JGI IMG/M metagenome (GOLD analysis project Ga0065714, IMG submission 59101) | Miscanthus rhizosphere microbial communities from Kellogg Biological Station, MSU, sample Rhizosphere Soil Replicate 2: eDNA_1 v2... | ecosystem: Host-associated > Plants > Roots >... | reverse complement strand
CGCCGTGAAGCGCCAGATCCTAAGTCTGGTGCGGCTACCAATTACGCCACTTCCGCAGTTAGGATGTTGTAAGGACTGCAAAGATAGAAACAAGATTGGATAATCAAAAGGTATCTGCCATATTTTAGAAATTATTAATTAAAATAATTGCTAACTCACTAATTTTTAAGGAGAAAATTTTACTAATACAAGCCTTTTCTAAAGGTGTGCAACTTCATCAACCAGCTTTGCCACCTATTTTAATTATATTTCGGCAGGTGAAAACGTCAGGCGACAGGAAAAATAAAAGCCTTTCTTGGAAAGCAAATTTGGTAGCGTTTATGGTTATACAGCCCTGCTCTCCGTTATTTCCGATAAAAAATCGGAACCACTTCGATCAGGTTTAGGTGGCAAGGATAAATGAAGTATTTATGGTTAAAACACCAAACATTCCTATGGAACGAAACGCCAATTTGCAATTGGCTACCGGGGAGCCGTCCCGCAGGGACAGAAAGAAGTTTTATTTAACCTCCAGTATAAAAATAAAGTCACAAGATTAACTGGCTATGACATAAAAAACCGCTCTGATTTTTAAATCGGAACGGTTAATGTATGGTGCGGAAGAAGGGACTCGAACCCCCACGCCGTGAAGCGCCAGATCCTAAGTCTGGTGCGGCTACCAATTACGCCACTTCCGCAGTTAGGATGTTTTAAGGATTGCAAAGATAGAAACTAAATCGAAGAATCAAATTTTTATGCCTTATAAAAATTTGATTAGTGATACACGATCAATGGAGTGAGCATGTAATCAACTTGCTATCCGGCTTACATTTCCATCTTACCTAAAATTTCACCAGCGTTACATCAATCAGCTCGGGCCCACCGTCAACAGGATAACCTGCAACTTTTTTTCCTTTAATCGTAACCTTTTTATCTAAATACGTATCAAGATTTATGGAACCACTTTTTAAAGCATAAGTTTTATTGTCGGCTTTTAACAGGTGTGTGCCATATTGAAAGGTTGTCATTCCAAGTTTTTGTATAGTTCCGCTTGCGGTTACAGAACTGCTATGGTTTGCATCTTTCAAAGGACTACAGCCAGAAACAACAGCAACAAACAGGGATAATATTAATATTCTTTTCATGGTAGTGTAAACGGGGTAATTTTATTTTATGCTACAATTTATAAAATTAAAATGGCTTCGTTAATAAAGTTGTTTTTGGAATTCGAAAAAATATTGAACGGCTTTAACCAATCTGCTGCCATACCAACTGAACATTTCGCCATCAACCAGCATAATTTTAGCATTGGGTATGGCCGCTTGAATCTCTTTGATATGTTTTTCGCCAAAAGGATAAGGCTCTGATGACAACAGTATCAGTTCGCAGTTTGCAGTTTTCAGTTCTTCCAATGTTAGTATGGGGTAACGTTCGCTTTTTATCACATTTGTCATTCCGTTGATGAGCAGTATCTCATCAATAAAAGTATTTTTCCCGGCTGCCATGTAAGGTTTGCGCCAGATGAGATAGACAACCATTTTATCAATACGCTTTTGGAGGGCAAGTGTTTTTAAATCGTTAAAACCTGCCGATATTAAATGGTTGAGGTAACTCGCTTCTGGCTGCCGGTCTACCAGATCCCCTATCTGTGCAATGGTTTTCATGGCGTCATCTAAAGTAAAAATATCACTCATCCATACGGGAAAATATGCGGCTAATTTTTCAATATCGCTCTGCGTATTTTCTTCCTTATTACCGATAATGAGATCAGGTTCTAAATCTTTAATTAAATCGATATTCAGCTTTTTTGTACCGCCCACCTTGGTCCGTTCGGCAAACTTTTCTATCGGATGGATACAAAATTTGGTTAATCCGATAATTTCCTGATCCAGCCCCAAATCAAACAGCAGCTCTGTTTGGGAAGGAACAACAGAAATAATCCGTTTTGGCGGTAAATTAACTGAAATTTCTCTTCCGAGCTGATCGGTAAAGTTTTTTTGCATTTATTTTTAGTTGTGAAACACAAATTTAATGAAAACATCCTGTCAAATGTTTTTTCATCCATTTTCTTCTATGCCACTGATTATCCCCAACTGAAAAGCATGAATGGCCAACCCAATTGAATTTTTAACCTGCATTTTTTCCAATAATTTGGCCCGGTATCCTTCAACTGTCCTGACACTAAGATAAAGCTGATCGGCAATTTTTTTATTGGTAAATTCCTTGCATATAAGCTTAATGATTTCAATTTCACGTTGAGAAAAATTAGCATCACTGGGCCTGCCATCTTTTTTTGCCCTGCTTTTGGCAATTACGGTGGCCAATTTGGCAGAGGTAGTTTTGCAATAAAAATTGTTGCCCATTGCTACTGCAGTAATGGCATCGTAAATATCATTTTTATCGGCATTTTTAAGCAGGTATCCTTTTGCCCCTGCTTCTAACATTTCTACGATCAGATCTTCTTCATCGAACATGGAAAGTGCAATAATACCCAGATCCGGATTAAGTTTAACCATTTGCTTTACGGCCTCAACACCATCCATAACCGGCATTTTAATATCGGTTATTACTACATGGGGTTTTAAATTCATGGCTAGTTTTACCAATTGCTCGCCGTTACCGGCAGCGCCTACCAGTTCTATGTTATCTTTATTGCTCAGCACCATGGCCAGTCCTTCCCTGAAAACCACATGATCATCGGCAATAATAATTCTGATTTTTTTTTCGTTTATCATTTTTTATCTGCTTTAACCGGAATTTCAAAAGTGTAGGTTACCCCTTTCCCATTATTTAGCGAAAGCATCCTCACTGTGCCTTTCATTACTTCTATACGGCTTTGTAGATTGAGCAGACCAAGTCCTGATTTCTGCCTGATAACTTCCTGAAAATCAAAACCAATACCATCGTCAGTTGTCTGCAAACGTAGTACCTCATCATTTTCTTCCAAAACAATCATCAGTAAATTTGCTTTTGCATGTTTGATGGTATTGTGCAAAATTTCCTGCACAATGCGGTACACATTAAGTTCTATATCGGCTGTTAAACGTTTATTTAAGTGATGTCTAAATACAATCTTAAGTGTTCCGCTCTGTTGCACACGGTTAATAAAATCCTGAATGGCCCATACCAGCCCCTTTCTTTCAAGCATGTATGGCATTAAATTGGTTGAGATTTCACGCATCCGCTGAATAATGGTATCAATATGCTTTCCTGATGAGCGGATCAAATGTTGCATTTCATCAGTATCTGCATCCAGATGGGCAATCTGGAATTTTACGGTCGAAAGCAATGGACCTATTTCATCGTGCAGATCAGACGCAATCCTCCGCCTTTCGTTTTCCAGTGTTTTGATTTCGGCCGATATCCTATCTTTTGATAATCGCTTGCTTTTTCGGTGCTGCATAATCATGGATACGATAAAATAAAGCATAATAAGCCCAATAATTGCAGCGGCAATTAATACGGCATTATAAAATTCTTTTTCTTCGGTATCCATAACATGGCTAAGGCAAAAACCAGATTGGCAAAAACATTGATAACCCGTTTAATATCAAATACATTTTCTTTAAAGATAATACTAGAACTCGAATTAAAATAAATGATTTCGATAAAAATATTAAATGTAAAAAATACAATCAGCGCTATGCAGATCAAAAATCTCGAATCTTTTAAGATATTCCCATCAACCAGGGTGATCAACTTATTTAAGCAGGTGATAGACAGCATTACCAATATAAACGAGTACACGATACGGAAAAAGCCACTATTATCCGATAGGTGGTGGAGGATAAAATAATCTACTACCCAAATAATAAAAAAGATAATGGCTAACCCCTGCAATATCTTTGATTTTTTGCTAAAGATAAACCAGTTGCCAAATTGCCATAGCAGCAATAAGGCAGATAAAAGCAGGTAAATATTGATTATAAAGCAAGGATTAATGTGCTTCACGATCAATACAAATACGGTGATTTCAGTTAGGCAATCTAAAAAACAATAGAGCAGAAAAGGCCTAAAAGTGGTGCCAATACTGTTCCATCTGAATAGCCCTATTACACAGGCCAGCAGAATAGACTGGGATAATATAAAATTCTGGACTTGCTGCATCTAATCTTTATTATGCATAATCAGCTGGCCAGGGTGGTACCCGTTGAGAATCGTCCAGACTATAGGTATCCAGATTATCATCATTGCCTTGATTGATATTGGCAGATAGTGCCATTAATTTAGGGGTCTTTTTACCAGGTGCCGGAATTGGACCAACAATATCGTTCCCAAAGCCATCAACAGCCCTTAATACCATTATAACCTGCGAATGATCGTTAAGTCCAAAGTGTACCCTGAGCCCTTCGCAGCCTCTCTTACTTAACAATTTTGAAACACTTTTGATATTAAAGGTTTCGGAAAATGGTAAAATGGCTACCCGCCTGTCTTCTTCCTGCAAATCTTTGGGAATAAGCGAGTTGCGGTTTTTATGGAAATTCTCGATGTACCGGTTTGCCGTTTCTAGCGGGATAAAATGTGTGCGGCTCCGGAGATCTTCGGCCACAAATTCTTTTGCATAACGCTTTCTTTCCATTTTTTATTTGATTTAAAGTTCTGATTTAAGTACTAAGTTAATAGACCAAACAAATTGGAGCAACAGGTATAAATACTGTTTATTACAAGTAATTACACCTGATGTTTAAAGTAATAACACACTGAATAATATCACCAGAGCCCCTATAATTTTGATTTCAATTCTAGACAATTATTCACCAATTAATTTTAATCAAAATGAAAACATTAATTCAGTTCAGTTTATGCTGCAGCCTTATGGTTGGCGCACAGATTTCGAAGGCGCAGGTTACCATTAAAGAAAATGGGATCTCCATTGCCCCGGGCACCAAAATATCCGACAGGGATAAGGAAGCGGTAAATAATATCTTAAAACAGTACGATACCTCACTTTACCAGTTCAGAAGCTACGATGCGGGTGGAAAAATGATCAGTAAAAAAGGTAATCTGGCCAGGATCCAAATTACGGATAAAATATCATTTGATCTGATTAACGGAAAAGCGAACATGGTTGCAGCCGATATGACCGTACAGGCGATACTCGACAATACTACCGATCCTACCAGAGATATAAAGGTAATTAATTCGATGCCGGCCACGCAAAAAATTAGGCAACGCTTAATTTCTCAATTGAAAGTTGTTCTTTCCAAGTACCAATAATAGCCATTTATCGGTACGACAAGCAGGATCTGCACCACAAATTACAGGTATAAATACGGTTTAAAAAAGTAATTACACGCATTTAATTGCGTAATAATACACTAATAAACAGAGTGGTTACCACTATAACTTTGGTATCAGATTCTAGAACAATCTAATAAATAACCAATTTAATTTTCACCTAAATCTTAAACAAAATGAAAACTTCATTAAAAATCATCGCAGTATTCGCATTCATCTTTTGTGCACAGCTTTCACAAGCTCAGGTTACCATTGAAAAAAATGGAATTTCTATTGCTCCCGGCACAAAAATCTCTTCAAGAGACAAAACAGCTATGAATAACATTTTAAAACAGTATGATTCATCATTGTATAAAATAAAAAGTTATGGTTCACGGGGAACGATTCTTGCCTCTACCGGTAAGCTAACCAACATCCAAACCTCGGGCAAATTAACCGCCGCCGTAATTTCGGGCAGAGCAGGTAAAGCCAGTATGGTAGCGGCCGATTGTACTTTACAGATTACTGTTTGTAGCGGCAGTAACGGTACTTCAGCTCAAAACGGCAGCAATGCTACAAAGGTTAACCAAAGTGGTGGCATCTTTAACCAACAAAAGCTGATTTCACGATTAACAACTGTACTTTCAAAGTATCAATAAGTTATCTTGTTTCTGGCTTGTTTGATTCTAGATAATGATAAGCCAGAAACTTCTTCAATTTTCAGCTTTTAATCATAAAACCGCCATGAAAACACCTGTAAAAATTATTCTGGGTGCTGGGATACTGATACATTACCTGCTCCTTTCTTTAATCAATATAGATACTACCCTTGATTGCATTGTAAATAACAAAGGCATTTTGCTAGTTGAGATGGAACAATCTACCTATCAGCCAATCAAAAAGAAACTGGATTTGCTATTAGGAAAAACAGATTACAAATTTAACGATTACCTAAATTACTATCTCGCATATACCGGTACAGAAACGGGTTACGGTTTTTTTGCACCAAATGTACCTACCAGTTACAAACTTGTTTTCGAATACACACTCAAAAACAAGCAGAAAATAACCATGATACCACAGATTAATAGTCATGAACTTGGCCTTAGGCTTTGTAATTATTATGAAACCATTGGTAAAACTGATGTGGAACTCTTGAGAAATTCACTGATCAGGTTTATGATGCAAGAGCAGATGAAGGGGCTGGAAAATGTGGTTTCTGCCAAAGCTATTTTCGGGCTTGTACTTACTCCTTCATTACGCAATTACACCCAGTCAAAAAATACTGTTTATCAATTTATGTATGCTTATGAATATCATATCGAAAATAAATAAGATTTTAGATCATTTCTTATTTAAACCTATACAAACCAATGTCTTTGCTTTTTTCAGGATAGCTGTAAGCATACATTGCATTATTTTTATACTGAGCATTTATGCCGAAATGCATCAATTTTTCGGATTATCGGGTTTTTCGAACCGCGAGGTTACTGAAACTTTTATCCGGTTGAAATTTATTCCACGACTGAGTTGGTTTAACGATATTTTGGGCGGTTTATTCAGTTCTGATACCCAAATGCTTCATTTCGTTTTATTGATTCATCTGCTTTTTATCATCACTATGTTGTTTGGCCTCTTTACCAGGCTTTCTGCCCTTATCACTTTATTTATCCATCTCTGTATCATACAATCTAATGCATTCTTTTTATACGGCATGGACTATTTCACCACCATTTCTTTATTCTTTTGCACCTTTATGCCAGTTACCGATTTTTCTCTGGACGAATTTCTGCTCAAACGTAAAACTTCCTCTCCGGAATTTAAGAGATTCTGTATACGTTTTATCCAGATTCAGATGTGTTTTATTTACTTTTTTGGTGGTTTTCATAAAGCCATCGGCATAAACTGGTGGAATGGCGAAAGCATGTGGAAAGCTTTAACTCGTCCGCCATTTAATAATTTTGACTTTTCATTTATGGCCCAATACCCAAAAATATTTATGTTGATGGGCTGGGCTACTGTGGTGCACGAAATTCTTTATCCTTTTATGGTCTTTACCAGGTTTTTTAGAAAATATTGGATACTAGCCATTATTACCATGCATCTTTGTATTGGTATTTTTATGGGGCTTTACCTATTTGCATCGATCATGATCATCTTAAACATTACTGCATTTTTAAGCAAGGAGCTTGATACAGTTTCGTGCAGCTCAAAGCTATTCGCGGCAAGCGTATTCCATAAAATAAAGCAGCTGTATTATCTACACCTTAAATTCCCATTTCGGATATTTAAACATATCAAAAATTGATTAGCACGGTTATCAGGGAAATTACAGTAGTAATTATTTCCCTGATAAACCAATTTTGATGCCAATTTAACTGACCAGCACATCTTCTTTTACTAGGCCATCGGCAATATGTAAGATCCGGGATCCGTACTGCGCATTTTTTTCTGAATGGGTAACCTGGATAATGGTAATCCCATCTTCTTCATTGAGCTTTTTAAAAAGGCTCATAATTTCTTCGGCCTGTGCCGATTGCAGGTTACCCGTTGGCTCGTCAGCCAAAATAATAGAGGGCTGCGCAGCTAATGCCCGAGCTATGCCCACCAACTGTTGCTGACCTCCTGATAATTGGTTTGGGAATAAATCCTTTTTAGCCACCATGTTAAAACGATCTAAAAGGTCGGCAATTCTACTTGCCCGCTCGGCGCCACCCACTTTTTTATACAAAAGCGGTGCTTCAATATTTTCGTAAACGGTCATCTCATCAATTAAGTGATAAGCCTGAAACACAAAACCGATATGGTTACGGTACAATTCTATGCTTTTGCGCTCGTTTAAACTGGTTACATCTTCGCCCAGGAAATTATATGTACCGTAAGTGGGTTCTTCTAACATACCGATAATGTTCAGTAAAGTAGATTTTCCGGCACCTGATGGTCCCATAATGGAAACAAATTCTCCTTGGTTAATGGTAGTAGTTACCAAGCGTAACACATAATTTTTAATGCCTTTATTGGCGTAATACTTTTCGATATTGGTAAGGTTTATCATATTTAAGGTTTAGAGTATTATGGGGTTTAAGGTATAGGGATAAGCGTTTGGCGATGAGCGAAAATATACGATTGACGCCAAACGCTATACGCTAGTGTTATTCATACTTAAGTGCCTTTACGGGGTTGCCATTGGCTGCTTTTCTCGCCTGAATACTCACCGTAAGTACGGCTATAGTTACAGAAATCAATGTAGCAGCGGCAAAAGGTATAAAGGGCATTTCTATGCGATAGGCAAATCCTTCGAGCCATTTTTTTATAATAATATAAGCTACAGGCCAACTGATTAAGTTTGCCACAATAACAAGTATTAAAAACGATTTGTTGAGTAGGCTTACAACCTGGATGTTTGATGCACCAAGCACTTTTCTTACCGCAATCTCCTTGGTCCTCCGCTTAGCCACAAATGTAGAAAGTGCAAATAAACCAAGTAATGAAAGAGAAACAGAAACCAGGCTAAACAGGATAATCATGTTCATAAACCGCCTGTTTTCTTCCAGGCTTTTTGAAAAAGCATCGTCCAGGGAATTGTACTCCATTGGGAAGTTTGGATACAGAATTTTCCATTCCCTTTCAATCCTGCTGATGATCTGTTTATGTTGAGCTGTAGTGAAACGCACCAATAAATTGTTTGTATTGGAAGTTCCGCCAAGTTTGGTCACCTTATAAACCGTTGGCAAAACCGCTTTGTCAAAACTTTCGTTATGGTAGTTTTTAATAATGCCAACCACCTGAAAAATATTGTTTTTACCTTGCCAATCGGTTTTTTGATAGGTTTGTCCGATTAAATTTTTTCCGAATAAATTTGCCGCTGCTTCATTTAAAACTACAGTATTCACGGTATCGCGTTTATATTCCCTTGAAAAAATTCTGCCCTGTAATACTTTCACACCAAGCGCCGGCAATGCATCCATTGTAACGGTAACGGTATTTAGTTTTATAGGCTTCCCCTTGTATTTAACTTCTTCAGGCACATTAAAACTATTCCCCAATACCTGAGTAGTCGTCGCAACATACTGAATGCCGGGGATTTTCTTCAGTCTCTCGGCAAAATTATCTTCATAACCTGTCTTTATATTGATTAGATTTCCTCTTTCAAAGCCTAAATCCTTGTTGTTCATAAATCTAGACTGGATTTCCATTACGCCGATGGATATGATGAAAGTTACGGAAATGACGAACTGGAAGACAACTAACACATTCCGAAGGACTATACCACGCAAACCATTTTCGTAATTCCCTTTTAAAACAGCTACCGGATTATAGTTGGATAAAATCCAGGCCGGGTATAAGCCGGCGAGTAACGTCACAAACACAAACAGGCCTAATAGTTGAGCAATCAGAACAAATAGTTTGGCATTGTGCCAAAAACTTAACTCCACATTAAACTGCTGGTTGAAAGCCGGTAATACCATTTCAATAAAAATAACACAGAGAAAAAGTGAAATCATGCTCTGCAAACCGGATTCAATTAAAAACTGAGCGGTCAACTGCCTTTTATAAGAACCAAGAACTTTTTTTACACCAACTTCCTTAGCCCGCTGAACAGATTGTGCTGTAGCCAGATTGATGAAATTAATGATGGAAACCAAGAGCAAAAATACCGATATAGCTATTATGGGTTTCAACTTTTCGAACCAGTTGAGGGTATACGGCGGATTGGAATGCACAGTTTCTAACGGGATAACTTTTAACCCGGGCAATTTTTCAGGTTTGTGAATATCTTCGTAATCCTGCTCTTGTCCTTTCAGTAAGTTTTTCCTGAAATCAACATATAATTTTTGCAAAGTCTGGTTTAACACCAGTGTATCGCTGGCTTTGTTAAGCTTTGCATACATCAGACAGTAATTATTATTTGTCGGTTCATCCGGATCTTTATCTTTACTTCCAGTTCGCACAATAGCACTAAAACCGACACTTTGCGGCGATTTGGGTTCACTTACTACGCCAGTAACGGTTAATAAATTACCCTTGTCATCCCTCCAGCGTATCATTCTGATTGTTTTACCCAAAGCTCTTGTCGTACCAAAAAGCTTTAAGGCCAGGTCTTCTTTCAGAACGATGGTATTCTTATTTTCAAGCGCTTTATCAGCACTGCCCTGCACGAACTGATAGTCGAAAACCTTAAAGAAACTGCTATCCGAATCTTTTATGTTGTTAACCATTACCGGATCGGCGTTGTCCGTTTTAACCGAGTAGCCACTGCCAAAATCCCAGTCGTTATCTACTTTGGTTACTGCAACTGCCTGTGGTAATTTTGTTCTGATCAGATTTGCGATGCGGCTGTTCGAAACCTCATTCCAGTGCTCTTTATTATCAGGGGTGAAAAAATCATGTTTTTCCCTGATCTGATAGACATTTTTTAACTCCGGAGACCACTTATCGTAACTTTCTTCATGATTGATATACAAAATCATGAGTACAAAAGCAGTTAGGCCAAGTGCCAGTCCGACAATATTAATGGCGGCATAAACCTTGTTTTTCCAGAGGTTTCGCCAGGCGATTTTTAGGTTAAGTTTGAACATCTTGAGTGTAGTTTAGCGTAAAGCGTTTGGAGATTAGCGAAAATTATCGCCAAACGCCACTCGCAGGTCTTATTCATATTTAAGTGCATCAATGGTATTTGCAGCGGCCGCTTTATAAGAACGGATGCTTACTGTTATTAAAGTTATTGCCATGGATATTACCATTGCCAAGGCAAATGGCCAGATACTGATATCAATCCGATAGGCAAAGCCCGAAAGCCATTTGAAAACGAATAAATACGCCAGCGGCCAGGCCACCATATTTGCGATAAAAACCATTATCAGGAATGAACCGTTCAGCATTTTCACCAATTCGATGGTTGAGGCACCTAACACTTTTCTAATGGCAACTTCTTTGGTTCGTTGCGTAGTAACGAAAGAAATTAAGCCGAATAAACCGATAAACGAAATAAAGATGATTACACCTGCAAAAACTTTAAATAGGGTGCCCATAATTTGCTCACTTTCGTAATAGCTATTTATACTTTGATTTACAAAACCTGAATCGAAAATTCCATTGGGGAAATTGTTTTTCCAAACGGCTTCAATATCTTTCATGGAAGAAACCAATTGTTCAGAATCCATTTTTATGGCAACATTCCAATATTGATCGTTACCTGGAAAAATTGCCAATCCGGAAATATGCTCTTTTAAAGATTGGTCGTTAAAATCTTTTACCACACCTGAAATCGGAACGGTGTTTCCACTCGCACTAATCACTTTTCCAATCGCATCCTGCGGATTAAGGATATGCATCTTCTTCAAAAAAGTCTCATTTACCACGCATGCATTCGCGGTATCACTCTTACGAAAGATTTTTCCCGCTATCAATTTCAAATCAAAAACTTTGAAGAAATTTTCATCGGCACGCATATTCCTCAATTCAAAATCCCCATTCTTAATACCATTGTAGGTAAAATCACTGGAATTAATATCGCTTGATAATGGTGCTGACTGGCAAAAACTCATTTCTTTTACACCTGGAATTCTAAGTACTTTTTCTTTGAAAGTATTGTATCTGATTTTGCTTAAACTATCAGTAGGTATGCCAATCATCGCTACAGCGTTCGGATCAAATCCTAAGGATTTTTCCTGAACATATTGCATTTGCTTAATGATTACTAAAGTGCCGATAATCAATATAACGGTTATTGAAAACTGAACTACAACCAGAATTTTACGAAGACTTAAACCGCCATTATTTAGCGAAATTTTGTTTTTGATGGCAAGTGCGGGATTAAATTTTGAGATAATTACTGCCGGATAAAAACCTGCCAGGAAGCTCACAAACACGACAAGAATGGTCATGAAAATGAATATTACCGGATGAGCGAACAGGCTGAATTGGATAGTGCCTTTAAACAAATTCTGCATGGGCGGAATGGCCAGTTCGGTAATTACGCACGCTATTAATAACGCCATTAAACTAACGACAAAAGTTTCTGTTAAAAACTGCCCAATTAACTGTTTTCGTTTGCTCCCCATCACCTTGCGAACGCCAACTTCTTTTGAGCGGTTAACAGATTGTGCTGTACTTAAATTAATAAAATTTATACAAGCTGTGATGAGGAGAAACAAGCCAATTACAGCAAGACCATAAAGCTCACTTTTATTAATTGATGAATCTGCAAAGTTGTCGTATTTCTCACTGAAATGTATGTCTCTTAATGGCTGAAGCTTATTTTTTTGATTACCAGCTATTTTTTCAATCGGATAATATTTCTGATTGAACCTTGTTAATGATGCCTGAACATCTTTCGCTGTTAGTCCATCTTTTAACAACACATAACTCGAAGTACTTGAATTGACAGAGTCCCAGTTCTCGTTAAATCTGCCGGCAAATGTTTCGTAACTAATTACAATACCAAGTGGAAAGCTACTGTTTTGTGGCAGGTCTTCAATTATTCCGGCAACCAGTAAGTTGGTTTTATTTCCTACGGTAATGGTTTTACCGATAGCACTTTTTACACTACCAAAAAATTTAATTGCGTACTTTTCTGATAAAACAGCGGAATTTGGTTTTGATAATGCCAATTCCGGAGCGCTATAAATCCATTTTATATCGCTAAAAACATCGAAAAAATCAGCCTGGGTATAATAAACAGCTTCGCGGGATTTAAGTTTCTCTTTGCCCACTCCATCTTTTACGCTGATAACGCTTCCCCTCTTTAAAATGGATCCAACTTTTTCAAACCCTGTGATTTCATTTCTTGCAGCGGCAGAAAATGGTATCGGCACGCCAGCTGAAAAGTCATCATACGCATTGTAATTCCAGTCGGTAACTACTCTGAAAATCCTGTCCTCATTTTTAAATCCCTCATCAAAACTCATTTGATAGCGGATAAAAATAAAGATCAAAATACAACTAGCCATACCAATAGAAAGGCCAAGAATATTGATCAGCGTATAGCCTTTGTTTTTCCAGAGGTTCCGCCAGGCGATTTTGAGGTTAAGTTTGAACATATTGAGTGAGGTTTAGCGTAAAGCGTTTGGAGATTAGCGAAAATTATCACCGAACGCCACTCGCAGGTCTTATTCATATTTAAGTGCATCAACAGGGTTTGCTTTAACCGCTTTTTTTGCCTGAATGCTTACGGTTATTACAGTTAATAAAATTGTAATTAATGCACTACTAACAAAGGGTAGCACAGGTAAATCAATTCGGTAGGCAAAAGTTTCGAGCCATTTTTTAGTAAGGATATAAGCTACCGGCCAGGAAATTACGTTAGCTACGAGTACCATGATAAAAAATGAATTATTAACTAATTTGAAGATTTGAATATCACTGGCTCCCAAAATTTTGCGGACTGCGATCTCTTTGATGCGTCCGTTGGTGATGTATTTTGCAAAGGCAAACAAACCTAAAATAGCAATGAAGATGGTGAGCAATGCTGCTGAGAAAAATACAGATTGTAACTGCTCCTGTTTTTTGAAAAGTTTGCCGTAAAGTTCATCTAAAAATTCATATCGAAAGTCTTCGCCGTCCTGAGGATTTATTTGTGGCCATTGTGCTCTCAAAGCAGCCAAAGCATCAGCCATTTTATTTTCCTCAATTTTAACCATGATTTGCGTTTTTGAATTTCCGCAAGGATTTTTAATTGCATAAATAGTAGGCTGAACGGCACTTTCAAATCCTTGTGCTTTAAAATCTTTTGCTACCCCTACAATCTTATAATCTATATTACAACCTCTTATTGTTTGTCCGACTGGATTTTTAATTCCATATTTCGCAACAGCACTTTCATTTATCACAGCAGAATTCGTAGTATCGGTACTGAATGACTTTGAGAAAAACCGCCCCTCTTTTAATTTAATACTAAGTGTTTCAAAGTAATCAAAATCCACATCGACAAAATCAATGCTTTTCTGCACACCATTTACGGTATAACCGTTACCTCCATTTTCGCTACCATCAGGAACACCTGTAGCTACAGTTGCTGATTTTATTCCCTGAATTTTTAAGATTTTATCTCTAACCGGAGCAAATTTTTCAGGTTTATTAAAAAGACTTATGTTTTTAATGTAAACAACCTGATTTGCTGTAAAACCCAGATCCTGAGTCCGCATATATTTTAATTGTGCGTTGATGATGAACAAACCGATTATAAAAATCACCGCAATGCTAAACTGAAAAATCAATAGGCCATTTCGCAGCCAGGAGCTTTGTTTACTGGTCGAAAAATTACCTTTTAATACCAACGCAGGTTTGAAACCGGATAAAACTAAAGCTGGATAAGTGCCTGCGACAAATGTAATCAGGCATAAAATTAAGGGTAATTGCCAGAATAAGTTATTTTCAATATTCCAGATGGATAAATTAACCTGAAAAAGGTTGTTGAAATATGGCAGGGCTAATTCAGCTATTGTTAAGGCAAGAATTGTAGCGAAAAAACATTGAATAAATATTTCGGTCAGGAATTGTGTGGTAAGCTGGAAACGATAAGCGCCCATTACTTTTTTTACACCAACTTCTTTGGCCCTTTTTGTAGCTTGAGCAATGCTTAGATTGGTGAAATTGATACAGGCAATAACCAGGATCAGAATTCCAAGTACAGAAAGGGCAATTAGTATTTTATAAGGTGCATCATTACCCGCCTTTGGCCTGAGGTGCAAATTTGCAAGCGGGTCTAAAAATGTTGAAACACCTTTTATCTCTTCTATGGTTTTTTGGTCAGTTTCGCCTTTTAATAATTCTTTTCGGTATAAGTCTGTAATTTTTTGTTCCAGGTTTGCGACGTCAGTTCCGGGTTTTACCTGAATATAGGTCGTATAATTGTTATATCCATAATTCTCTCCCTGTCCTATTTCATTACCGATTGAAATGCCGTCGAAAGTAATATTTGAATGCAAATTATTCGTAATTGAACCATTAATTTTACTGGTAATGCCCGAATTGCTTGCTCCCATTCCTACCATTTCAGGCTTGTTATCTGTTTTATTTGGAAAAAGTACTTTCATGTTTTCCTCACTCAGATAAGAAAATCTGTCAGCCTCACCTGCAGGTTTTTCTAAGCCTCCTGTAGGTTTTAAATCAAGAATCTTAGCGGCATTGTAATCAGCCTGCATAAAGTTTTTGGCAAATAACGTGTTCTTGCCATTCTTCATGGTAAATTCAAAAAACCCGCGTTTTGTAATTCCCGCATTTTCTACCTCCGGGAAATTCTGTTTTATTGCTTTTGCAAATGGTGGCGAAGTGTAGTTCGTTTTAAAATCAGGATAAATCCGTCCAACCACATAAATATTGTTGTAGTTTGGATTGGTTTTATCAAAGCTGGTTTCGTAAGTAAAATAAAGCACAACTAAAATAAAAGCAGCCAAAGCGATAGCTAAACCACCAACATTAATTGAAGTAATGCCTCTATTTCTCCAAAGGTTTCGCAATGCGATTTTTAAGTTAAGTCTAAACATATTTTGAGGTTTAGCGTGAAGCGTTTGGCGGTCAGCGTAGATTTATCGCTAAGCACCAAACACTAAACGCAGGTCTTTATTCATATTTAAGTGCATCTACAGCATTTGCTTTAGCTACTTTAAAGGTTTGCAGGCTAACGGTTAAAATTGCAATAACCACAGAGGTTAACAGCGCCAGCAAAAAGGGCCAAAGGTTTACGGTGATTTTATAGTCATATTTTTCGAGCCATTTGGCAACAAGGATATAGGCAACCGGGATGGCAATCAGATTAGAAATAATCACCAGTTTCATAAAATCTTTGTTCAGCAGAATCAGGATATCTGAAAGATTGGCACCCAGCACTTTACGGATACTAATTTCTTTACTGCGTTGTTCGGCAGTATAAAGTGCTAAACCCAGTAAACCAAGGCAGGAGATAAAAATGGCAAATCCCCCAAAAATGTTAGAAAGTACGCTCAACAACCTTTCACTGCGGAGTTTTTCGGCCATGCCCTGACTAACCATTTTCACCTCTATGGGATAAGCTGGGTTTAAATTTTGACTTATCGATTTAATCTTTTCGATAGAAGTGGAAAGCGATTGTTTCGGATTGAGTTTGAGTAGTAAAACCTTGCTGGTTCTAACATTGAAATAATAAACGGTAGGTTGTATTTTTGAAGCAAGTGATTCATTAGAATAATCCTGTACCACTCCTACCACTTTGAGCGGTGGATTATCACCCCAGTGGATAATGGTACCGATAGGATTTTTTAAACCCATTATTTTAACCGCGCTTTGGTTGAGTAATAAGGATGTTGAACTATCAGCCGAAAATTTACGGTCAAAATCCCTTCCTTGAAGTACTTTTACACCCGTTGTTTTGGCAAAATCGAAACCCGTGCTTCTATAATTGATAATAGAAACATCATTTTTAGGTTTGCCGGGCCATTGAATATCGCTGGTAATAGAGCCGCTACTGGTAAAAGAGTTGGCATATTCCGTTGCAGCAACAATGGCTCCTTCCCTTTCCAGTTCGTTTTTAAAGGTTTTTAATTTTTCTGGTTTTGTCCATTCCCCTTCCAGGTCGATCTGTGCCAATGCCGTTTCATCAAAACCCAAAGGTTTATTCTTGAGGTGCTGGATCTGGCTGTAAATTACAATTGCGGAAATAATCATACAGATGGAAAGACTAAACTGTACCACCACCAAAGTTTTACGGATGGATAACGAACCTGTTGAGCCTTTAAATCCCTTAAGTACTTTTACGGGGATAAAAGAGGAAAGGTAAAATGCAGGATAACTGCCGGCAAGCAGACCGGTAATCAAAACCATAGCAAACAACACCGCCCAAAAGCCGGTTGCGCCATAATTGATTTTGATTGAAATATTGAGCAGGTTGTTAAAATAAGGCAATGAAACTTCGAGTAGTGTGAAAGCGATTAACATGGCTAAAAACGACAACAGGAATGATTCTACCATAAACTGCCCCATAATGGTGTTGCGGGTAGATCCCAAAGCCTTCCGCACTCCTACTTCTCTCGCCCGTTTTTCAGATTTAGCGGTAGAAAGGTTCATGTAATTGATACAGGCAATAAAGAGCACGCATATTGCCAGGAAAACGAATAACCTTAACTGATCTATTTTACCACCAACCACTTTTCCGTTATCAAAATCGTCATAAAGGTGAAGTTTGCTCAAAGGAAAAAGAAAAGGTTCGTAAGTCATTTCTTTTAAATCAGGTTCCTTATCTACAATAAAATGTTTTAGAGCGGCATTTGTAGCCTCCAGGGAAGCATTATCCTTGAGCTGAAATAAAGTTAAACAGGTAATGGCACCCCAATTATTTTCTTTTTCAGAAGGATTTTCCTGTTCAAAAAAAGCCCATGGCTGTAACACATCGTATTGCATACTCTGGTTTTTGGGAAGGTCTTCTATAACAGCAGTCACTTTTAAACTGATCCTGTTATCATATTTGATGCTTTGTCCGATCGGGTTCTCCTCGCCAAATAGTTTTTTGGCCGTAGATTGACTGATCAACACGTTATTCGGTTCACTTAAAGCCGTATTTGGATCTCCATAGATGAATTTGTGATCGAGGATCTTTAAAAAATCCGGATCAACATTCATTCCTGAAAGTTTAAAATTATGCTGATTACGGCTGAATAATTTCTCACCGTTATTCATCGACATGCGGGCTGCACTTTTAATGCCTGGCAGTTCTGAAGCGCCGGCTTTGGCCAGTTTATTCGGAACCGCCATGGTAGTAGCCAGTTTGCCGTTAAACTTTAAATTTAATGCAGCAATATATACCTTATCGGTATTTTTATAGTGTTTATCGAAGCTCCATTCGTAATAAACGTACAATAGCAACATCAAGCAACAGGCCATGCCGATTGCCAATCCACCAACGTTGATCAAGGTAAAGCCCTTATTCTTCCAAAGGTTACGCAGGGCTATTTTAAAGTTGAGTCTAAACATGCTAGGTTAACTGTATAAATTTTTAAGTTGCTTAATTGTTAATTGTAAACTGAGAAATATCAACTGGATTACTCGTATTTAAGTGCGTCAACAGGGTTTGCATGGGCTGTTTTATAAGCCTGAAAACTTACCGTAATCAATGCCATCAATAAGGTTCCCAATCCGGCAAGTGGCATAATCCACCACGATATTTCGGTATGGAATTCAAATTTCATCAGCCATTTATTCATTAAAAAGTAACTTAAAGGGATCGCGATAATGATGGATACGACAATCATCTTTACAAAAGAGAAAGATAATAACTGCATCAGGCTAAATAAGGAAGCACCCAATACCTTACGCACCCCAAATTCTTTTGTTCTTTGCTCGGCACTATAGGCCACCAGACCAAATAATCCTAAACAGGAAACGAAAATGGCCAGTCCGCCGAAAAGGTTAGACAGGATGCCCAAAGTTTTTTCGGCATTGTATTTTTCAGCATAAACGTTATTTAAAAAACTAATCTCTAATGGATAAGCCGGATTTAAAGCTTTTGTAATCCTGCTGATGGTTTCCATATTACTTTGAAGACTGTTATTTTCATTTAGACGCATCGTGATGTTTCCCGTTTGTTTCTTATCAAAAAACACCACCATCGGGTTATTCGATTTATAAGGAGAATCCCAGACATAATCGTCGAAAACACCTATGATGTTAAATTTATCGCCAAAAATGGTAATGGTTTTGCCTACCGGATTTTTATATTCAAAAATTTTCACCGCCGAAGCACTTACCATCACAGCACTCGTATCTGAAGCGAAGTTTTCTGAAAAATCTCTCCCTTTGGTTAATTTGATGCCATTGGTTTTGATAAAATCGTAAGTGGTAATGACCTGGTTAAACATTTGATTGTTTGTCGCTTTCAACATTCCTTCCCATTCTATACCCGAAAAATTTCTTCCATGATGCGATAAGCTAACTGATGACTGAAACATGGAGGTAACCGCCCCAGATTTTAGCAGCTTAGTGCGCAACAGCTCATATTTCGTTTTCAGTTCCCCATCCTGCGGCATTTCTACGAGGGCATTTACATCAAATCCTACTGGCCTGTTTTTAATATATTGAATCTGTTTGTAGATAACTAAAGTGGAAATAATGAGGATAATAGCAAAACAAAACTGCCCCACCACCAATACCTGCCTTAAACTCACCGAAAAGAAACTTTTTGATTTAATTTTTCTTTTTAAGGTCTGTATGGGGTTAAAAGACGAGAGGTAAAATGCAGGGTAACTGCCTGCGATTAATCCGGTAACTAAAACTATTCCAACAATGCCTATCCAACTGGTGCCGTTGAAATAAGAGATATTCAATTTTATATTCAACAGGTTGTTAAAAGCGGGCAAAAAGATCTCGAGGATGGCAATCGAAAAAATCACCGCAATAAAAGTTAACATCATCGATTCGGTTAAGAACTGTACAATCAGCGAACTGCGGTTGGCGCCAATAGTCTTTTTTATGCCAACCTCTTTTGCGCGTTTTTCGGACTTGGCTGTAGCCATGTTCATAAAATTAATGCAGGCTATTAAAAGAATGCCGAAAGCTAGTCCAACAAAAAGATAAATCTGTTCTATTGCTCCACCGATACTTTTGCCATCTTCGAACTTACCATATAAATGTAGCTTTGCCAGTGGGAACAATACCTGCGATTGCTGATTGTTTGTATTATTTTTTTTCTCTATCTCACTGATTTTTTGGTTTACCAAATCTAAGTTTGCGCCATTTTTTAACATCACCAGTGTTACATAACTAAAATTACTCCAGTTTAGATCTTTGGCGCTTGCATCGATCGTTTCGTATAAAGCCCAGGGTATTAAATAGTCAAATTTGTTTGAGCTATTGTCAGGCCGGTCTTTAATTACGCCGGTAATATTCAGATCGAAACGGTCTTTAAAACGTACAATCTTATTCAGCACATCGGTTGTTCCAAATAATACTTTAGCAGTAGATTCAGTTAAAATAACCGAATTTGGAGAATTTAAGGCGGTATTGGCATTTCCCTGGATAAACTTATAATCATACATTTTAAGGATATCTGGCTCTGCAAATTTGGATTTACGCTTAAATGCATTTTGTCCGTTGGCAATTAAATTTTTACCTCCATAATCCATCCTCGCCATATACTTCAGTTCGGGCAAACTTTGTTTAATTACCGGACCGAAAGCAGTGGTTGAGCCTTCAAAAGTTACTGAAATTTTACCGTTATCGCCCGGAATATTGGTCATCGTGGTAAAAACATTAGCCGATTCTTTAGCCTGCTTATCAAAGTTCCATTCGTAAGTAACATACAAAAGCAGCATTAAACAGGCAGCCAAGCCAATAGCCAGGCCTATCACATTAATGAAAGAGCTTACCTTATTTTTCCAAAGGTTGCGCAATGCGATTTTTAAGTTGAGTCTAAACATTAGGTTTAAGGTTTAGGGCGTAGGGTTTAGGGTCTGGCGTACCTTACGCCTTCGACCTTTCAACCTTCTGCCTTATTCGTATTTTAAAGCATCAATCGGGTTAGCCTTCGCTACTTTAACCGATTGCACACTCACAGTAAGTATCGCTATAATAACCGACAGGCTTATGGCAGCAATAAACGGCAAAGCGGAAACTGAAATGCGGTATTCGTAGCCAGAAAGCCATTTATTGATAATAATATAAGCCAATGGAAATGCGATCAGGTTGGCGATGGCAACCAGTTTTATAAAATCCTTGTTCAATAAAGTAAGGATGTTTGCCGTACTGGCACCCAACACTTTACGGATACTGATTTCTTTTTTACGCTGCTCGGCCATAAATAAAGCCAGGCCCAATAAACCCAGGCAGGAGATAAAAATAGCGAAGCCACCAAACCAGTTAGAAAGCGTTCCCAACAGTTTTTCGTTCCTGAATTTTAATTCAAAGTTATCATCAACAAACCTTATTGTGGCCGGGTAAGCAGGATTTAACCTCTTCGCTGTTTCGCTGATCTGCTTAACTGATGAGGTGATGTTGTTTTTATCATTTAACCGCATAATAATGGTGGTCACATTATTAGGATTCTGTGCAATAAGTAATGGGGTAGCTCTCTGATATGGCGACTCCATTACATAATCTTTTACCACACCAATAATCCTTACCGGCTGCCCCCATTCAATCATTTTACCCACAGGATCCTTCATACCCATCACTTTAACCAATGCCTCATTAACCAGTACATTAGCAGTATCTACAAAATCTTTAGAAAAATCTCTTCCCTTTAAAATTTCCATACCTGTAGTTTTGGTAAGGTCGAGGTTGGTAAACCTAAAGTTGACCAGGATTTTATCTTTCTGGTTTTTGCCTGGCCAGTTAATTCCATAAGTATTGTTTCCTCCACCGGTTAACGACAAACTGTATTCAGTAAAGGCGGTTATGGCACCCGATTTAAGCAATTCATCTTTTAAGATTTCGCGCTTCTCCTTTTTCGAAAACTCACCTTCTGTAGAAATCTGCACCAAGTTTGCCTTATTGTAACCAATGGGCTTATTTCTAATGTAATTTAACTGTTGATAAATTACTGCAGTACAAACGATTAGACAAGCCGCGAATACAAACTGAAAAATAACCAGAAACTTGCGGATAGATAACGAAGATCCCCCAGAAAGTTTAAATCCTTTCAAAACTTTAACCGGATCGAAAGATGAAAGGTAAAAAGCAGGGTAGCTTCCGGCAATTACCGCTGTAAACATGGTTAAGCCCAAAAATACCAACCAAAATTTATAATCTTTATAATCAATCCTCAGGGTAATGCCCAATAAATTGTTAAAATATGGTAGACTTACTTCAATTAAAACAAAAGCCACAAGCATGCTCAGTGTGGTTAATAGAACGGATTCGAACATGAACTGGCCTACCAGGTTATTTCGCGAAGAGCCGATGGCTTTACGTACGCCAACTTCGCGTGCCCGTTTTTCTGATTTGGCGGTAGAGAGGTTCATGAAATTAACGCAGGCAATTAACAGGATGCAAAAAGCCAAAAGAAAGAATATTCTAAGCTGATCTATCCTTCCGCCTACATTTTTGCCATTTTCAAATTTATCGTATAAATGCCATTTGGATAAAGGATGCATAAAAGGTTCGCCATTAACTTCTTTATCGTGGGCTTTAATCATGCCTTTCATCTGGTTATTGGCACGATTAAAAAAGGAATTATCCTGAAGTTGCGCAAACAACATACAATAATTATTTCCCCAGCCACTTTCTTTTGTCCATGGATTTAATTTTTCGTACAATCTCCAGGACATGATATAATCCAGTACCAAGGTTGAATTTTTAGGGCAATCTGCGATAACGCCTTCTACCTTCAAACTCTCCTTATTATCAAGTTTAACCACTTTATTAAGTGGATCTTCATTACCAAATAGGTTTTTAGCCAAGGTTTCTGTCAGAATTACTCCATCTATGCTGTTTAAAAAAGTATTCGGGTTGCCTTTCAATACCTTGTAATTAAACATTTTAAGAAAATCGGAATCACCGAAAACAGCGTTCATTTTAAAATTGTTTTGATTATAGGATAAAAGCATCGGCTCAGGATAAGATAAACGGCTTACGCTTGCTACACCAGGAACTTTTTCTTTGATTTCATCTTTCAACTGACCCGGGAAGGCCATAAAACTAAAAGTCTCTGAAGCTGTTTTCTGGTTGTTATAAAGCACATAAGTTTTATCATAATCGGTAAACTGTTTATCATAACCATATTCGTAGGCTACATACAATAATAAAATCATGCAACTGGCCAAACCAATGGCCAATCCGCCCAGATTGATCAGGGTGAAGCCTTTGTTGCGCCACAGGTTGCGTAATGCTATTTTTAGGTTTAATTTGAACATATTGAGTTAGGTTTAGCGTAAAGCGTTTTGGAGATTAGCGAAAATATCGCCTATCGCAAAACACCACCTGCAGGTCTTATTCATATTTAAGTGCATCAATTGGGTTAGCCTTGGCCACTTTAACCGATTGCAAACTGACCGTTAAAACTGCGATTAAAACGGAAATCAGGATAGCAAGCAGAAAGGGTAAAAATGAGATAGCCACACGGTACTCAAAAGTTGAAAGCCATTTGTTTACAATAATATAGGCTAATGGGAACGCGATCAGATTGGCAATCGCTACCAATTTTATAAAATCTTTATTCAGCAACACGAGAATATTGCCAGTGCTGGCACCTAAAACCTTACGAATACTGATTTCTTTTTTGCGTTGCTCTGCCATAAAAAGCGCCAGACCTAATAATCCTAAACAAGAAATAAAAATGGCAAAACCACCAAACCAGTTTGAAAGTGAACCTAAAAGTTTTTCATTTTTAAATTTTACTTCAAAAGATTCGTTCACAAATTTGCGGTTAACAGGGTAATTAGGTTCTATCTGTTTTATTAAATCATCCATTTTAGCCAGAGAGGAACTGATGTTTTGATTTGGATTTAAACGCGCAATGATCACCCTCGCATCATCCTGTCTATTTACCCTGAAAAGCATTGGAGATACTCTTTGGTAAACACTTTCTACCACAAAATCTTTTACAATACCAACTATAGTTAGTTTTTTACCCCAGAAAGTAATCTCCTTACCAACCGGATTCTTTATTCCCATCATTCTCACTGCCGCTTCATTTAATAATATGCTGGTTGTATCATTTGGAAATTTAGCAGAAAACTCTCTACCGCTAACCATCTTGGTTCCAATAGTTTCAACAAAATCGTATCCTATTGATCTATGATTAAAAGAAATTCTCTCATTTGGATTTTTACCTTCCCAATCTACACCAGTTGTATTATCTCCACCTTCAGTAAAATCTGTACTAAAAGAAGTAACATTGCTTACAGCTCCTGATGCTAGCAATTGGGTTTTAAGCAATTCTAGCTTAGCAGCATCGTTCATTTTACCAACTACTGCTATTTGAATTAAATTAGATTGATCGTAACCGATAGGCTTGTTTTTAACGTAATTAAGTTGTTGATAAATTACTGCTGTACAGATAATTAAACTTGCAGCAAAAACGAATTGGCCAACCACTAATACTTTTCTCACCGAAGTAGATGAATCTGCTTTAAGGGTGAAACCTTTTAATACTTTAATAGGTTCGAAAGAAGATAGATAGAGCGCCGGATAACTACCAGCAATTAATCCGGTTAAAATCATTAGGCCCACTAATGTTAACCAAAATAGGCTGTTATGATAATCTATCGTTAATTTAATATCTAACAGACTATTAAAATATGGCAAACTAACCTCAATTAAGATAAAAGCTAAAACAGTGGCGATAAATGTGATGAGGAGGGATTCTAAAAAAAACTGATTAATTAACGATTTACGTGTTGATCCGATTGCTTTACGAACGCCAACTTCTTTTGCCCTGCGCTCTGAGCGTGCTGTAGATAAATTCATAAAATTTACACAGGCAATTAGTAAGATGCAAAAGGCAAGCAATAAAAATATTTTAAGCTGATCTATTTTTCCACCTACCGATTTACCGTTTACAAAATCATCGTATAAGTGCCATTTGTTTAAAGGATGCAATAAAGCTACTGATGTATTATCTTTTTGATTGCGTTTGTAAATACCATACATCAAATCATTTGCATTTGTAAAAAAGTTATTATCCTTTAACTGAACAAGTGTTAGACACATGTTATTCCCCCAATTGCCTTCCTTCACCCAAGATTGACGTTTTTCGAACAATGCCCAGGGCATAATACATTCAAAAATTAAGCTGCTATTTGCAGGAGCATCTTCTATTACAGCTTCTACTTTCAGTACTTCTTCGTTTTCGAGCTTTACTGTCTTATTAATAGGATCTTCATTTCCAAATAATTTTGTTGCAAAAGACTTAGTCAAAATAATGGTATTTACATCTTTTAAAACTGTAGCCGCATTACCTTCAAGAAACTTATAATCCAATATTTTAGTGAAATTCTGATCAGCAAATATGGCACTGCTATTTATCTTATTATCGCCAACGGTAATGAGTTGTTTTCTAGGATAAGTAGTGTGAGCCGCATATTTAACGCCAGGGATTTTTTCCTGCACTTCTTTAGCCATCACATTTGGTGTCCACGCCCAGCTAAAAGTTTTACCACTTGCCTCCATGTTTTGATAAACTACATAAGTTTTATCATGATTGGAAAATTGTTTATCGTAGCTCCACTCATAAGCAACATAGAGCAATAAAACCATACAACTGGCCAAGCCTATGGCTAATCCACCAATATTAATCAAGGAGAAACCTTTGTTTTTCCAAAGGTTACGTAAGGCTATTTTCAGGTTTAATTTGAACATATTATTGAGGTTGAAGGTTGGAAGGTAAAAGGCTGAAGGCTCTAGTATATTAATACTATCCCACAAACTTTTATCTTTTTAACGCCTGTCCCAAATCTCCCTATCCAGGAAGATTATTGGGCGGCTATTATTAACTAAACTAAAATCTTTTTTTATTAGATGTAAGGTTTAGGGTTTAAGGTGGACTACCCCTTACGCCTTAAACCTTTTACTTTAAGCCTTATATCAGCTCTTCGTTTCTGCTTTTATTAATCTTCTCCGATATCACATGTCCATCTTTCAGGTTTATGATTCTATTCGAAAAACTTGCATCATGACTAGAGTGCGTAACCATCACAATGGTGGTTCCGGTTTCATTTAGTTCGCAAAGCAACTCCATTACTTCGTTACCATGCGAGCTATCCAAATTTCCGGTAGGCTCATCGGCCAATACCAGTTTAGGTTTGGTAACCAAGGCCCGCGCCACGGCTACACGCTGCTGCTGTCCACCCGATAATTGTTGAGGAAAATGGCCACTACGGTTTACAATATTCATTCTTTCGATAATTTCGTTTACCAGTTTCTTACGTTCTGCGGCAGGAATTTTATTATAAATTAGTGGCAGTTCGATGTTTTCGAAAACCGTTAACTCATCAATCAGGTTAAAATTCTGAAAAACGAAACCCATATTTCTTTTACGGAAATTTGAACGTTCCCTGTCATTAAGCGTTAAAAGCTCCGTATCGATAAATTTGTAGCTTCCACTTTCAGGCTTATCCAATAACCCCATTACGTTTAACAAGGTAGATTTTCCACAGCCCGACGGGCCCATAATGGAAACAAATTCTCCTGCTGCCACATGAAGGTTAATTCCGTTAAGCGCAGTGGTTTCTACCTCTTCAGTTTTGTAAACTTTTTCCAGGTTTTCTATTTTAATCATAGCTTTTTAGTATCAAGTATATAGTACCAGGTATCAAGACCTGATTATATTGTTAATTTTATTTTCTATTTGGTTAATTGACGCGAAACGCCTAACGCTAACCCTATTTATTAATCTCCACCTGATCGTACTGATTAAATTGATCATAAGATGAAGTAATTACTTCGTCGCCTTTTTGTAAACCGTCCAGTATTTCGTAGTAGAGGTAATTTTTTCTGCCAATTTTTACATTTTTCTTAATTGCCTTGCCATTGTTTACTACAAATACCCATGAACCGCCTGTACTTTGGAAAAACTGTCCTTGCGCCAAAAGCAACGACTTACTGTTATCCGATAAGGTCAATTTGGTCTGTAACGATAAACCACGGCGTAAACCTTCAGGTGCAGCACCTTTAAATACCATTTCTACCTGAAACTGACCCGCAGTAACCTCAGGAATTACTTTACTTACGGTTAAGTTATAAGTTTTACCATTAAACTCACAGCTAGCGGTTTGTCCTTCTTTTACACGATTAATATAATATTCATCAACACCTGCCTGAAGTTTATAACCTTGCAATACATCAATCTTCCCGATCATTTCGTTAGAATTGTATGATTTACCGATTACCGGATCGTATGATGAGAGTTTACCAGAAACCGGCGCTTTGATGGTCATATTTTCGATATTTTTACGAATCATCTCCAAACTTTCGTTCATCTGCCCCATCGATTGATCGATCTGTGCCAGCTGCATTTTTCTGCTCTGGTTTTCCTGTTTAATGGCCTGCCTTACAATTTTCAATTTTCCTTGATAATATTCATAATCCTGGTTCGACTTGTTAAACTCCTGGAGCGTAATTACCTTCTTTGCAAAAAGCGCACTATCTAATCGATATTGACGGGTTGCGGTACGCAAATTATTCTCTACATCTAATACATCCTGATTCAGGATTCTTTGATTTTGTTCTAAATCTAACCTCGATTTACGCAATTGATTAATTTGTTCGGTTGCCGCTGTTTGTTGGGAGGTATAACCCAACATCGCATTTGAATTTGCGATCCGTAGCAATGGTGTACCTTTTACTACGGAAGCCCCATTTTCAGTGAAAATTTCAGCAACTGTTCCACCTTCAGATGAACTTACAATTACCGATGTTAAAGGAACTACACTGGCATTTAATAGCACCACATCTTCAAAATCGCCATATTCTACTTTACTGATGGTTAATTTATCGGCATCGGCACTGTAAACTTTTTTGAGTGACAAAGTATAGCCATAAATTACAACTGCTACAAATGCAATTGCTCCACCTATAATTAACAGGCTTTTAGTGCTAAATCTTTTTTTCTCTATTTTCTTATCCATGTGTTCGGTTGTACTGTTCGATTTCCCTTACGCCAAGCTTGTGCCAAAAGCTAAAGACACAATTAAAGTACTATGGATCAATTAATTAAAAGTTTTTACTATTTTTATCTGTTCATTATCGGACAGTTGATGTGCGGGATCGGACAGTTTTATTACTTTTGCCTCTCCTCCCTGACCTCCTCTCCTGGAGAAGAGGGGCAGGGAGGAGATAGTAGGGTGCAGAAGAGAAGGTTAAAACAACAACGTAAAAACAAAACCACTATCTTTAATAGGTTAAGATTAATCTGTAAGATATGGAGGAATACAAACAACCTATTTCATAATGCTAATTCGAAATTATTTGAATTTTCAAAGGCACTACGAAAAAATCAAACGGAGACTGAGAAAATCATTTGGCATTGTTTAAGAAATAGAAAACTTTTAAATTTAGACGGCAACCTCCACTACATCAATGTATTGCATATTTTTTACTACCACGAGGCTAAATTAATCATTGAAATTAACGGAGGAATATACAATAATCCCGAAAATCAAGAATATGATCAAAATCGCACTATTGAACTTATGAAGATTGGTATAACAGTAATCCGGTTTGCGAATGAAGAAGTAAATAATAGCCTGAATAGAGTTATAAATGCTATTAAAAGCTACCTTTCTCCTTAAAAAGGAACGCAAAAAAACTACCCCCCACATAAACGGTGAGTTCAAAACACAGAAACGCAATTCCCTCTCCTGCAGGAGAGGGATAGCAAAAAAGAATAAATATATACTAAATTAATAGGTAGAGGTTATGTTAGACGCCACAGTTCTAATTATCGATGACGACGATGATATCCTGCTTAGTGCCCGTTTGTTCTTAAAACAGCAGATTAAGCAGGTAATTACCTGTAAATCGCCTAAAGAAATCAATGTTTTACTAAGTAAAAATGAAGTAGATATCATCCTGCTTGATATGAACTATCAAAAAGGTGCAAGTGATGGTCGCGAAGGCCTATATTGGCTCGAACACATTTTATCCATTGATAAAGATTATGTTGTCATTTTAATGACAGCCTTTGGAAATGTGGAACTAGCTGTTAAAGCAATTAAAAAAGGTGCGACAGATTTCATTTTAAAACCATGGGAAAATGAAAAACTTTTCGCCACCATTTCTGCGGCCTCAAAATTACGAGAATCGACCAGAAAAGTTAAAAAACTTGAAAAAATACATTCTTCCTTGCAAAAAGACCTTACCCGGGGTTTTGAGAATATCGTTGGTCAGGCTGATGGCATAAAACACTTACAGGCCACTTTGATTAAGGTTGCACCTACAGATGCAAATGTGTTAATTTTAGGAGAAAATGGTACAGGAAAACAGGTTTTTGCTTATGAAATTCACGGAAACTCGCAGCGCAAAAACCAGGTTTTCATGCATGTTGATTTAGGTTCGTTGAACGAAAATTTGTTCGAAAGTGAGCTTTTCGGTTATGCAAAAGGTGCTTTTACCGATGCAAAAGAAGATAAACCTGGACGTTTCGAACTGGCAGATGGAGGAACAATTTTTTTAGATGAGATTGGAAATTTAACACTACCACTTCAGGCTAAATTATTAAGCGTTTTACAGAACCGCACGGTTACCCGTTTGGGCGAAAGCAAAGAACGTAAAGTAAATGTTCGCTTAATCACCGCCACCAACATGCCACTAAACGAAATGGTAGCAAAAAATACATTTCGGCAGGATTTGCTTTTCCGTATCAACACTGTGGAACTCCTGTTACCACCATTACGCAAACGTGGAACCGATATTTTATTGCTGGCAAATCATTTTATGCAGGTTTTCAGCTCAAAGTATCACAAAGAAATCCGTAAATTAAGTCATAAAGCAGAAGATATACTTTTAAATTATAAATGGCCGGGCAATGTGCGCGAGTTGCAGCATGTTTTAGAACGTGCAGTGATTATGAGCGACGGAAACGAAATTTCGGAAGATGATTTGCAGTTGAGTCCGCAACGTTTTACACACAACAATTCAATGCCCGATGAAATGGCACTTGAGGATATGGAGAAAATGATGGTACAAAAAGCCATCGACAAGCATAAAGGAAATATATCAAAAGCCGCCGCCGAACTGGGTTTAACCCGCGCTGCACTTTATAGAAGAATTGAGAAATTTGGAATATAAGAAAGGTTTGAGGTATAAGGTTTAAGGCGTAAGGTTATAATGCCATTCTTCAACCCTATACCCTAAACCCTAAACCTTAACTATGTTTTACCAACGCTTTACCTTTCGTTTAATATTTCGCCTGCTGATCATCAATCTGCTGGGATACCTCCTGTTTTACCTCATCAAAAATACTCAGCTCTGGTTCACCATTATCGGTGTTACGTTGATTTTATTGGGGACCATTATTTCGTTATATCATTATATCAATCAGATCCGGTCGGATATTAACCGTTTCATTTTAGCAGTAAAAACACGTGATCATACCTTAAATTTCAAAAATAAAGTAACTAAAGGCAGTTTTCCTGAATTATATGAATCGTTTAGTGATATTTTACGGGTGCATAAACAGATCAGGTTAGAACAGGAAGCCATGTTTCAGTTGATCAAAACCATTTTAGAACAGGTTCCTGTTGGTGTAATTGTAGTGAACAATACAACAGATGAAAAAGATGAGGAAATTGCCTTTTTCAACCAGGCCGCATCAAATCTTTTGGGTGTCCCCGCTTATAAATACTGGCATCGGTTAAAACAACATCTTCCGGCATTTGGAACTGAAATAGAGCAGATTTTAACCGGCGGAAAACGGTTTTTGGAACTAAAAATCCAGGATAAACTGATCCAGTTATCAACAGAGGTAATTCCATTAAATCTTTACGGGAAAAACTATACCATTGTCAGTTTTCAAAACATTAAAGATGAAATTGAGCAAAAAGAAACCGAAGCATGGAATAGATTAATTGGCGTAATTTCTCATGAAATCTTAAATTCAATTACCCCAATCAGCTCATTATCAGACACCATAAACAAAATGGTAACAGACAAAAAAATGCTCACTGAAGATGAGATGGACGATTTAAAAACAGCTTTACAAACCATACAAAGACGATCATCGGGCTTATTGGATTTCGTAAAAGACTATCGTTTAATTGCAGAGCTGCCTACACCAAACCTCGAAGCACATACCATTGGCGAAATACTAAAACATATTAAAGTATTGATGCAGCCATTTGCCAAAGTTAAAAATGTGAATTTAGATGTAGCGCAAACATCTTCAAAAATTACGATCCAGCTTGATTTAAAATTAGTGGAACAGGTGCTGATCAACCTGATCACCAACAGTATTTATGCTGTAGAAAATAGTGTACGCCCACAAATCAACGTGAATTACCGCTTAGAAAATACTAAACTGTATATTGAGATTAACGATAATGGAAAAGGTATCGATGCCAATGATCTAGAAAAAATATTTGTTCCATTTTACACCACCAGAAAAAATGGATCAGGCATCGGACTAACAATAAGTCGCAACATTATGAAAATGCACAGAGGCAGTATTGAAGTAATTTCTACTCCTGAAAGTGGTACCACTTTTTCATTGGTATTTAACTATGTTTAATCATTTGAATGTTTTTTTGACCTAAAAATTCAAACAAAACTAATTTGATATGCTTTTAAAGATATAGATACATCAAATACGAGCATGAAGACAGTTATAATATCGAACAGACTACCCGTTAAAATCATCGAAGAAAATGACGAATACACGTTTATTCCCAGCGAGGGCGGCCTAGCCACAGGCCTTGGTGATGTATACAAATCAGGCAATTCCATCTGGATTGGATGGCCCGGAATCGAGGTTCCGGAAGAACGTCAGGAAGAAGTTACACAAAAACTCGCTGAACTAAACCTCTATCCGGTTTTCCTCACCCAAAACGAAATCAATTTATATTACGAAGGCTTTTCAAATGAAGTATTGTGGCCGGTATTCCATTATCTGGTTACTTACGCGCATTACGAGCAAAGTTATTGGGATTGCTACCAATCTGTTAATGAGAAATTTGCAAAAAGTGCCATGCAGGTATTGGGTAGAAAAGACAAAATCTGGATTCAAGATTATCAATTGCTCCTTCTACCAGGTATTTTAAGAGATAAACTGCCAAATGCGACCATAGGCTTTTTCCAGCATATTCCCTTTCCATCATACGAAATATTCAGGTTAATCCCCTGGCGTGAAGAACTTTTAAATGGACTTATTGGAGCTGATTTAATCGGTTTCCATACTTTTGATGATGTTCGCCACTTTATCAGCACGGCAACACGCCTACTTCCTGTAAATTCGTCATCAAATGTATTGAGCAGCAACGAAAGACAAATTGTTGTAGAAGCTTTTCCAATGGGAATAGATTATGATAAATTTTCAGGTTTAACTGCAACTCAAGCAGTTCAAAATGAAATTAGCTATTTCAGGGCAGGTAAAGAAGAAATGAAAGTAATCCTTTCTATCGACCGCCTAGATTACAGTAAAGGTATTTTGGAAAGGCTAAAAGCTTTAGAACTTTTGCTTCAGGTCCATCCCGAATATATAGGAAAAATAGAACTTTTTATGATTGTCGTACCCTCACGCGATACGGTACCTCAATATAGTGAGCTAAGGGATCAGATTGATCAGTTTGTGGGTAATTTAAATGCACGTTACCGTTCTATCAACTGGATTCCGGTGAATTATTTTTACCGTTCCTTCCCTATTGAGGTGTTATCGGCACTTTATGCCTCGGCCGACATCTGTTTGGTTACACCAATGCGTGATGGCATGAACCTGGTAAGTAAGGAATACATTGCCAGTAGGAACAATAATAATGGTGTGCTCATATTAAGTGAAATGGCCGGTGCTTCTAAAGAATTAACCGATGCTGTAATAGTTAATCCCAATAACCTCGGCGACATTATGGAAGCCATTGAAACTGCATTAAAAATGCCTTTAGATGAGCAACAGCAACGCATGATAGCCATGCGGGCAATTGTAGAAAAATTTAATGTGAAACATTGGGTAAACAATTTTATTTTAAGATTAAACGAAGTGAAAGATTCTCAAAAATCGTTACTAACGAAACATGCGGTAAATACCATTAATGAAGTAATTGCTGCAAAATATGCCAAAACAACCGATCGCGTACTATTTTTGGATTATGATGGTACACTGGTAGATTTTACCGGAAATATTGATGATGCCTCTCCTGATGATGAACTATACGATTTAATAGAAAATCTGACCATTGATAACGCTAATAAAGTGGTGATTATCAGCGGAAGGAGGCACGAAACCCTGGAACAGTGGTTTGGGCATTTAAAAGTAGATCTGATTGCCGAACACGGTGCCTGGCAAAAATCGTACGGAGATAAATGGAACAGCCTGCCATTGCTCACCGACCAATGGAAACAGGAAATAAAGACTTTATTAGAAACCTACACAGACCGCACGCCAGGATCGTTTATTGAAGAAAAAAGCTACTCCTTAGTTTGGCACTATCGAAAAGCAGAAGAAGGATTAGGCGATTTAAGGGCCAATGAAATTATCAGCCACATGAAAATCCTTGCTGCAGATAAAGGCTTGCAATTGATGCCGGGCAATAAGGTAATTGAGTTTAAAAACATGGAGGTTAATAAAGGTAAAGCAGCCTTAAATTGGCTTTACGATAAGAAACCAGATTTTATTTTGGCGCTTGGCGATGACCATACCGACGAAGATATCTTTAGGGTATTGCCTGATGATGCTTTTACCATAAAAGTTGGCAATAACATTTCAGAAGCAAAGTATTATCTAAATGATTTTAGAGAGGTTAGAAAGCTGCTTTGGAGCTTGGTGAAGGAAGAGTTTGTAGAGCGGGGTTAGTTTCGCCGTAGCTTCATTAGTTATGATCGTCATTTCGAGCGAAGTGCAACGCAGTCGAGAAATCAATATTGAAAAATCTTTAGATAGATCTCTCCATTCCATTGTATTTCTGTCGAGATGACGACTTTTTTTATCTGAATCCAACTCCAACTCCAAGGTCTGTGTCCCCAAAGACCTTTTTCTTACGAAATAAAATCGTCATTTCGAGCGGAGCGCAACGCAGTCGAGAAATCTACTGAAGTAGATCTCTCCATTCCACTGCGTTCCAGTCCGAGATGATGATGACGATACTTTTACGATCTTACAAAAAGATTGGTCTATCCAGTTTGATTGCGATACGATAAGCTGCATTCATTAGTCCAACATGACTATAAGCTTGCGGGAAATTTCCCCACTGGCTACCTGTCTTCGCATCAACATCTTCGCTAAATAATAGCAAATGGTTACAGTACTTAATGATGTTTTCGAATTCTTTTATTGCTTCATCAGTACGTCCTACACAGGCTAAAGCTTCTACATACCAAAAAGCACAGATTAAAAACGTTGTTTTTGGTTTACCGAAATCATCAGCATGGAGGTAGCGATAAAACAGTCCGTCTTCAGTTTTCAATTCTTTTTCCAAAGCAATCAAATGGTCTTTTGCCCGGTCTGAAGCTGGATCAATATAATTCATCATGATCAACTGTAAAGTACTCGCATCTAAATGCGGGCTTCCTATCGCATTGGTGTAGACTTTTCTTTCCGGATCATAGCAGGCTTCTATATGTGCAGATGCCTTGCTGATTAGGATTTCTGCCCGCTTTTCAAAATCTTCATTTCCTATAGTTTTAGCCATTTTTAAAGCCGCCTGCGCTCCCGCCCATTGAAACAGGTTACTATAACAATGTACATTAGCTATATTTCTGAATTCCCAAATTCCGGCATCCTTTTCGTCGATAGTGCGTTCAATTTTAGAAAGTACACTTTCGATCCACTTTACCGAATCGCTGCGCTCAGAAAAAACAAAACGGTGGTCAGTATAAAGCGGTAACATTGAAATTAAAACCTGACCATAAATATCATTTTGAATATGTTCGTAAGCCTGGTTTCCTATCCTAATGGGTTGCTCGCCTTTATAGCCTTCTAAATGACTTAGCGTATGCTCGGTAATTTGCCTTTCCCCTGCAATGCCATACAAAGGTTGGTAGCGTGTATCTTCAGCATGCGAGATATCAGAAAGGTAATTAAAATACTTCTCCATTTCTTCAAAATGACCGATATGGTTGAGTGAAGTTAATACATAATGTGAATCTCTTAACCAGCAATAGCGGTAATCCCAGTTTCTGGTACTTCCTGGAGATTCTGGTAAACTGGTGGTACTGGCAGCAATTATTGCTCCAGTGTCTTCATACTGATGGATTTTTAAAACCAAAGCCGAGCGGATTACAAAAGGTTGGTAAAAACCAGCAATAGAGGAATGTTTAATCCATAAGCGCCAATAAGCAATGGTTTCCCGTAAAAAATTTTCGGCTGTACTGACTACAGGGGCCTCTAAATTTTGACCATAAGTCATAACAAGATATTTAGCCTCATTCAGTACAAACGCTTTTTCGTCAAAAATATAGGTAAGCGACACGTTTGTGCTCAAACGAATATTTTCATCACAGCCTAAATAATCGATGTGGTTACTACCCCTACTCGATTTCATTTTACCTTTCCCATAATCGCAAACCGGTTCGCATTTAATGGTGACGCGTGGATTACCCTCCAATGGTTCGATCTTTCTGATCAACATTAGTGGTTTAAAATAGCGATCGTATAGGCGAAAACGTGGCGCAAAATCGGTAATGCGGTATTTTCCATCTTCAGCTGTGATTTCTGTCCTTAAAATATTGGTATTTTCGATATAATATTGGGTAGAGGTAAATTCACCTTGTGGTAAAATCGAAAACTCCCCTCCTTTTTTCTTGTCCAATAAACTTCCAAAAACAAACGGACTATCAAAACGTGGCCAGCAAAGCCATGAGATATCAGTATTTTTATTTACGTGTGCAATGAAAGCGCAATTTCCTATAATTCCTGTTTGATAAAGGTGTTTTTCGGCCATAGACTATATTTTTTATTTATTTTACTAACAAGCCGATGGGAAAAAAGTTAGGGAGAAAATTTAAAAAAGCCGTTAAAATGATTACGAGTTTGTTTTTTTTGAAATTGTAAGGTCCTGCTTCAATTGCTTATTACAGCCCTGCTATCGTTCCAAGTCCTCACTCCGGGCTTTCCACTTTATCAGGTTTATTTGGGAAAGACTTCCGAGGTTTAAAAGGGACACTGGCCTGGCTAAATCGGAAGTCTGGTGCAGATCACGATAGCTCCGCGTTAGGAATTGTAAGGGTTCAGTTCCGATTCTTCATCGGTACCGGAGCGAAGCGCAGCCTTGAAAAGCCCGCCCCTTTCCCGTATTTCATGGGATTGGGGAACGCCCAGATCAGTTACTGGCTTATATTCGCAATTTCCTTAATTGGGATTATGTTTTAAAACCTTAAAGGTTTTGATAAAATATTCTTCGCTGCGCTCAGAATGACAATCAGGCAATAAAAAAGCCAGCCCCGAAAATCGCGACTGGCCTAATTAATGAGTTATGATTATCTTAAATTACCGTTCCACTAGGTACTACTGCACCTTTCTTGATCACAACAATACCGTCTTTAACAGCATAAAGTTCAAAGTCGCCGTCTTCTAAATGATCGCCACCATTAATCTTAACATCGTTTCCTATGCGACAGTTTTTATCAATTATAGCATTATTGATATAACAGCGATCTCCGATACCAATTAATGAATTACCTTTATTAGTTTCTTCCTGAATTTCTTCAAGCGTTTGGTACCGATCGCTCCCCATAATATAGGCATTAGTAACTATCGTATCCTTTCCTATTCTCGACCTGATGCCTAAAACGGCATGCTCTACTCTGCTGGCCTGAATAATACAGCCTTCTGCGATAATGGTTTTATCTAAAGTAGTTCCAGAAATTTTTGATGGTGGTAACATCCTTGCTCTGGTAAAAATAGCATGGTTACTATCGAACATATTAAACTTAGGGATTTCATCTGTTAAGCCTAAATTGGCCTCAAAGAAAGATGAAATATTTCCAATATCAGTCCAATAACCTTCGTACTGATAGCTTAAAACCCTGCTCTGAGAAATCGCTCTTGGCAAAATCTCTTTACCAAAATCTTTTTCCTCTTCATTCTCATTTAATATATTAATCAGGTATTCACGGTTAAAAACATAAATACCCATCGAAGCTAAGAAATTGCGCCCTTCGTCCTGCATTTCTTTTCCAGTATCCGAAACCCAGTCCTCTAAACCCGTTTTAGGCTTTTCAATAAAAGAGGTAATCATGTTTTCATCGTCGGCCTTTAAAATACCAAAATCTGTCGCATCTTTTGCCGTTACCGGAATAGTGGCAATGGTAACTTCAGCATTGGCTTCGATATGTTTTTCGATCATATTTTTAAAGTCCATTTGGTACAATTGATCCCCTGATAAAATTAAAATGTAATCGAATTCGTGTGAAACAATATGATGCATGCACTGACGAACGGCATCTGCTGTACCCTGGAACCAACCTGAGTTTTGCACAGTTTGTTCAGCTGCCAAAATATCAACAAAGGCTGTGCTAAAATGGCTAAAGTGATAAGTATTTTTAATGTGTTTGTTTAGCGATGCTGAATTAAACTGGGTTAACACAAACATTCGGTGAATACCAGAATTAAGGCAATTTGAAATCGGAATATCTACCAATCGGTATTTACCAGCAATCGGAACTGCCGGTTTAGAACGTGTTTGTGTTAGTGGCGATAATCTAGAGCCCTGGCCACCGCCAAGGATAACGCCTAAAACTTTGTCAGTCATGTTTAAGCTTATTTTAATATTTGGTATAATTCTATA
>Ga0065714_10002361_pt1 | contig 37849 bp, 32 predicted proteins | sample MisRhiReplicate2_FD_59101 | JGI IMG/M metagenome (GOLD analysis project Ga0065714, IMG submission 59101) | Miscanthus rhizosphere microbial communities from Kellogg Biological Station, MSU, sample Rhizosphere Soil Replicate 2: eDNA_1 v2... | ecosystem: Host-associated > Plants > Roots >... | reverse complement strand
TCCGGAATGGCGTGGAATTATCCCTATACAGGATTTTAAAGTACAAAAAGATTTATTACGTCGCTTAAAAAAAGAAAAAACACTACCACCTGAAACACAATTACAAATAAAAGTAAATACAAATTTTAAAGATACTATAGTTGGCTGTTCCCGTACAAATGGTAAAAAGAACAGGGTTTGGCTAACTCCTGAATTTATAAAATCGGCCTTGGAACTTCATAAAATGGGTATTGCGCATAGTGTTGAGGTTTATCAAAACGGCATTCTCGTTGGTGGTGTGGCCGGCCTCGCTATAAATGGATATTTCACCTCTTTAAGTTTATTTCATACGGTTGATAATGCCAGCAAAATCGCCTTTTATTATTTACTGGTTAAACTTAAAGATGACGGCTTTCTTTTACATCTAAGTGGAGCTGCAGACTCCTGGTTTACACAATACGGGATGATTAATGTTCAAAAGGATGAATTTAGGGTAAGTTTAATGGAAGCCATATCTACTCCCACTAAATTCTCAGCAACTGTACCTGAATTAACATTTTAAGAAAGCTACTGCTTATAAATTCTGCGCAATTACAAACCCATTGGCCCAAGCCCATTGAAAGTTATAACCGCCAAGCCAGCCGGTTACATCTACGCATTCGCCGCCAAAATACAATCCGGGGATGTTTTTACACTCCAGAGTTTTGGAAGAAAGCTCATTGGTATCAATTCCACCCCTCATTACCTCTGCTTTATCATAACCCTTATCTCCGGCAGGTTTTACCTTAAATAAGTGTATGGTTTTATGGATAAGTTCTAACTCTACTTTGGTTAATGATGCTACCTGCTTTTCTATTGGCAAAAACTTACTCATTGCATCGGTAAGTTTTTTAGGGTAAAACCTGTTAAATAGGGTAGAAAGTAGAGATTTCCCATTCATCTTTCTTTCTTCTTCAATAAGGCTTGTAATATCTTTGCCAGGCAGCAAATCGATATTGATCTCTTCGCCCCTTCTCCAATAAGAAGAAATTTGTAAAATAGCAGGACCACTTAACCCCCAATGGGTAAACAAAATATTCTCTTCGAAAGCTATGCGATGATTGCTTACTTCACAAAAAACACTGTTTCCAGATAGTTGAGCATACCAATCTTCGTCCTTACCGGTAATGGTTAGAGGAACTAAAGCAGGTGCAGTTTCAATAATATTCAAGCCGTGTTTTCTGGCAAAACGGAGCGCGAAATCCGTTGCTCCCATTTTGGGGATTGGTAATCCACCTGTAGCTATTACTAGCTTTGGGGCCTTTAAAGTTCGCTGCTTCCCTCCCCTTTCGTATTTTATTTCGAAGGAACTATCGTTAATAATTTCAATTTCCGATACCAATGCATTGCAAATAATCTGCTGCTCAAAATCGGCACATATTGTAGTAAATACTTCTACAATATCTTTCGCATTTTTGCCGTCCGGGAAAAGCTGCCCTAAAGTTTTTTCTTTTCCTGTGATGCCATAAGTCTCAAAAAAACTGACGGTATCGTCGACAGTCCACTGCGTAAATGCCGATTTACTAAAATGTTTATTGTTCGAAATAAACTGTTCATCAGTAGCAAACAGGTTGGTATAGTTACACCTACCGCCCCCAGAGATCAGGATTTTAGCTCCCGGTTTATCGCTTTTTTCAAGTAGGATAACCTTTTTCCCAAGGTATCCCGCCTGTACTGCACACATCAATCCACAAGCTCCGGCTCCAATAATTATAGCATCTGCATCCATCAATCCGTTTATATTGTTATTTTTGTGCAAAATAAGCATAACTTTTTCATATTGATATGGCAAAACAGATAAGTGATTTAAAATTGGGCATACTTGGAGGCGGACAATTAGGTAGAATGCTGATACAAGAGGCTATCAATTATAACTTAACCACTTTAATTTTAGATCCCGACAACGACGCACCTTGTAAACATATAGCGAACTACTTTGAGTGCGGCTCAATTACTGATTTCGATACCGTTTATAATTTTGGAAAAAAAGCCGATATCATTACTATTGAAATAGAAAAAGTAAATATAGAGGCCCTTGAACAGTTAGAAAAAGAAGGAAAACATGTTTACCCACAATCAAGGGTAATCCGTTTGATTCAGGATAAAGGTGTTCAGAAACAATTTTTTAAAGAAAATGATATCCCTACTGCTCCGTTTCAACTGGTAAACAGTAAAGAGGAAATGTTGAACAGTAGCATTCCTTTCCCTTATATGCTTAAACAGCGCAGAGATGGCTACGATGGTAAAGGGGTAATGAAAATTAACAATGCGGCTGATGTCGAAAATGCATTTGACGGCCCTTGTTTAATTGAAGAACTTGTAGATTTCGAGAAAGAGATTGCAGTTATTGTAGCAAGAAATCCAAATGGTGATGTTAAAACTTTCCCATTGGTGGAAATGGAGTTTAATGCAGAGGCAAATCTTGTTGAATTTCTAATCTCTCCTTCTACTTATCCTGAAACGATTCAGGAAAGAGCTGAAGTTATTGCAAAAAACATTGCCTCCTCACTAAATATTACCGGATTACTGGCAGTTGAAATGTTTATTACCAAAGATGGCGACATTTTAGTAAATGAATTGGCTCCTCGTCCTCATAATAGTGGTCACCAAACTATTGAAGGCAATTATGTTTCTCAGTTTGAGCAGCATTTAAGGGCTATCTTTAACTTGCCTTTAGGCGATACACGCGCTATAAACAATGCAGTAATGATTAACCTTCTTGGTGAAAAAAACCATAATGGGGTAGCGAAATACCATGGTTTAGAAAAAATCATGGCGATTGACGGTGTATATGTACATTTGTACGGAAAAAAATATACCAAGCCTTTCCGCAAAATGGGTCACATTACTGTTGTTGACCAAAACCGCGAAAGCGCGATAGAAAAAGCAAATTATATTAAACATACATTAAAAGTTATTTCCTAATGAGCGTACAAGTTGGCATTATAATGGGCAGCAAATCTGACCTTCATATTATGAAGGATGCTGCTGATGTTTTTAAAGAATTCGGCGTAGAATTCGAAATGACAGTTGTTTCTGCTCACCGTACTCCTGAAAGGATGTTTGACTATGCAAAGCAGGCTGCTGATCGTGGTTTAAAGGTGATTATTGCCGGTGCCGGTGGTGCAGCGCATTTACCTGGAATGGTGGCTTCTATTACCGTTTTACCGGTAATCGGAGTTCCTGTAAAATCTTCAAACTCTATTGATGGATGGGACTCGATTCTTTCTATTTTACAAATGCCTAACGGTATTCCTGTTGCTACGGTTGCACTTAATGCAGCAAAAAATGCAGGTTTACTTGCTGTCCAGATACTTTCTACAGCTGATGCAAGTCTTGCTGTTAAAATGCAGGCTTACAAGGATGAGCTTAGAAAGAAAGTTGAAGAAAGCGCTTTGGAGATGTAAATCGCAGTTGACAGTACTTAGTATATAGGCATGTTACTAAACTACCAAGATCTATATACTAAGTACTAATATCTAAATACTAAAATCCAATATCTAATTCAAATTAGGATTACTTGGAAAATTACTAACGTGTGCATATTTAGGGCCCAGGTTAATGATTACTTCCCTCCAAAGGTCGTCTTCATCGTTAGAAAAAACCACATCAGAATGATAACTGTCTGACACTATCCAGGTGTTTTCTTTAAGCTCTTCTTTCAGCTGCTCTACGCCCCAACCTGAATAGCCAATAAAAAACTTTATCTCGCTTGGGTCAATGATTTTACTGGTAATCAGAATTTTTAAAGCTTCAAAGTTACCTCCCCAATAAACGCCTTTGGCTATTTCTTCTCCATCATTTAATTTATCATAACAGCGATGCAGAAAATGAACCGTATCAGTGCCTACCGGACCGCCAATATATACAGGGAAGTCTGCATTCTCTAATTCAGGGATCAGATCACTTAATTGAAGAGCACTTTTTTGGTTCAGAATAAAACCAACCGTTCCCTCTTCCTGATGCTCCGTAATTAAAACGACAGAACGCTTAAAATTGGGATCCATTAAAAATGGTTCAGAAATTAATAATTTACCTACAGATGGTTCTAACCGACTTAACATTTTAGAAATTTAAAACAAAATTAACTAAACTAACCCTATTTTTGTGTATGGACCTTACTAAAGAAAATATACAAAACCTACGCCAAGATTATCGTTCTGCAAGTCTTTCTAAAAATGACGTAAACGCCAATCCAATTCTTCAATTTAAAAAGTGGTTTAAAGATGCAGTGGATGCACAGTTGTATGAACCAAATGTGATGACTCTTGCCACTTGCGACAGGTTTGGAAAGCCTTCGGCAAGGATTGTATTACTAAAGGATATTGATGAGGATGGGTTTGTTTTCTATACCAATTACGAAAGTAAAAAAGCTACAGATATAGTTGAAAACCCTCAGGCTGCACTGGTTTTCTTTTGGCCTGAATTGGAGCGACAAGTACGTATTGAGGGTATGGTTAGTAAGGTTAGTGAGCAGGTTTCTTCAGATTATTTTCACTCCCGCCCAATAGAAAGTCAAATAGGTGCAATGGCCTCGCCACAGAGTAAGCTAATAAGCGACAGGGATTCTTTAGAGCGCAAAGTTGAGGAACTTACTACCCAATATGCAGGTCAGGAAATCCCACGTCCGTTACATTGGGGAGGTTATTTAGTTGAACCAACCCATATAGAATTCTGGCAAGGCAGACCTAGCAGACTTCACGACAGAATTGTTTACGATTTTGTGGATGGCTCATGGATTATCAATAGATTAGCGCCATAAAAAAACTGTAAATGAAAAATATCTCGGTAATAGGCTCAGGTACTATGGGCAACGGAATTGCGCATACTTTTGCACAATTCGGATATCAGGTAAACCTTGTGGACATTAACAAGGAAGCTCTTGAAAAGGCAATAAACACCATCAGTAAAAATTTAGATCGTCAGGTTACAAAAGGAACAATTACGGAGTTGCAAAAAGCCGAAACGCTTAAAAACATCACTGTATTTACTGATATGAAAACCGGTGTTGCTAATGCAGATTTAATAGTTGAAGCTGCCACTGAAAATCTCGACCTAAAACTGAAGATATTTAAGGATTTGGATACTTTTGCCAATCCTCAGACTATTTTAGCAAGCAACACTTCTTCTATTTCCATTACCAAAATAGCTTCTGTTACTAACCGTGGCGATAAAGTTATTGGGATGCATTTTATGAATCCCGTACCAGTAATGAAATTAGTTGAAGTAATTCGCGGTTATGCAACAAGTAATGAGACTACCGAGATAGTAATGGAGCTTTCCAAGAAACTGGAAAAGGCACCTGTAGAAGTAAATGATTATCCCGGCTTTGTAGCCAATCGGATATTAATGCCTATGATAAATGAGGCTATCTACACGCTTTATGAAAATGTTGCGGGTGTTGAAGAGATAGATACCGTAATGAAATTAGGAATGGCGCATCCAATGGGGCCTTTGCAACTTGCTGATTTTATTGGTTTAGATGTTTGTCTGGCTATTTTACGGGTATTACATGATGGTTTTGGAAACCCTAAATATGCTCCATGCCCCCTATTGGTAAATATGGTTACAGCCGGTAATAAAGGAATAAAATCTGGTGAGGGTTTTTACAATTACGCGGATGGCGTTAAAGAAGCCAAAGTAGCTGGTAAGTTTTTATAATTCTAATTTTTAACAGTACTTTTGAATGGTTTAGGTATGGCGTATCATTGATAACATTTAAACAAGCCATCATCATGCGAATCGTCATCCTGAATTTATTTCAGGATCTAGGAAGTAAAACCTGGTGCGAGATCCTGAAATAAATTCAGGATGACGTAGTGTTCAGAGTCACAAACCACATAATTAAGCACTAAAATAAATGAACGAAAATCTTGATCCTTCTTCTGAAAGCCTGACTCCTATTGAACGTGATATAGAGAAAGTGTTGCGTCCGCAAGCTTTTGAGGACTTTACAGGTCAAGAGAAAATCATGGAAAACCTTAAGATCTTTGTAAAAGCTGCAAAGTTAAGAGGAGAACCATTAGACCATGTTTTATTACACGGCCCTCCGGGTTTAGGTAAAACTACGCTATCGCACATCATTGCAAATGAAATGGGTGTAGGAATTAAGATTACCTCAGGTCCGGTATTAGATAAACCAGGTGATCTTGCAGGATTGCTTACAAATCTTGACACCGGAGATATTCTGTTTATTGATGAGATTCATAGGTTAAGTCCACTGGTTGAAGAGTATTTATACTCTGCAATGGAGGATTTTAAGATTGATATTATGCTGGAAAGCGGCCCTAATGCCCGTTCCGTGCAAATTAGCCTGAATCCATTTACATTAGTAGGTGCAACTACCCGTTCAGGCTTACTAACAGCACCTTTAAGAGCAAGGTTTGGCATCAACTCCAGACTAGCTTATTACGACGCTAAATTACTTACGACAATTGTTTTAAGATCGTCAGATATACTGAACACCCCAATTACTGAAGAAGGTGCGTATGAAATAGCGAGGCGAAGTCGTGGTACCCCTCGTATCGCCAATGCACTATTGAGACGTACTAGGGACTTTGCTCAAATAAAGGGGAATGGCAAGATTGACACAGAAATTGCCCGCTATGCACTTAATGCTTTAAATGTTGATGAGCATGGTTTGGACGAAATGGATAATAAAATCCTAACCACCATTATTGATAAGTTTAAAGGTGGGCCTGTTGGCTTAAAAACGATTGCTACCGCAGTTGGGGATGATGAAGGAACGATTGAGGAGGTTTATGAGCCTTTCCTTATACAGGAGGGTTTTCTAATGCGCACCTCTCGTGGGCGTGAAGCTACGGAAGCGGCCTATAAGCATTTGAAAAGAAATTTCCCTGGTCAAACAGGTAAATTATTCTAGCCATTTTAACTTTACTAGCCTTTAAAAAACAGCCAATAGATCAACAAAGCAACAACAAGAATGGGAATTATCCATTTCAATACCGGAGCGGCTCCATTTTTATCATATTCATCTACTGCCTGACGTGAGGGTCCCGGATCATCCTGGTGCTTTGAATAATTCGTTTCTATTGGCTTATGAGGTTTTAGCGGCTCTTGCGCGTGTTTAACATCTTCATTATCCATAACAGTAAGTTTTAGTTTCTTAATAAACAATTAAAGAGCTTAAAGGTTTGATAAGCAAAGGTTATCTTTGCATTTCATGAACAGTAATTCGGCAAAATACAGCAAGATGATTAAGGATGAAGCCCTCCGATTAGGCTTCATGCAATGCGGTATTGCCAAAGCTGAATTCCTTGAAGATGAAGCACCGAGACTTGAAAAGTGGCTTAATAATAATTACCATGGGGAAATGGCCTACATGGAAAATCACTTTGATAAACGTTTAGATCCTCGGCTACTGGTGGATGATTCAAAATCCGTAATATCATTAACACTCAACTATTTTCCTGAAGAGCAGCAAACGGACCCTAACGCGCCAAAAATATCCAAATATGCTTATGGCACCGACTATCATCTGGTAATTAAGGACAAGCTGTTTGAGTTGCTCAATTTTATTTCAGAAGAGATTGGCGAGGTAAGCGGTCGTGCGTTTGTAGACTCCGCTCCTGTTTTGGATCGTGCCTGGGCTAAACGTGCAGGTATAGGTTGGATTGGAAAAAACAGCAATCTGATAAGTAAAAAAAGTGGATCATTCTTCTTTCTAGCTGAACTTATAGTGGATTTAGAACTGGAATATGATCATGCTTTTGAAACAGATCATTGCGGCACATGCACTAAATGCATAGATGCCTGTCCTACTGATGCTATTTTATCACCATTTATTATTGATGCGAAGAAGTGTATTTCGTACTTAACCATTGAGTTGAGAGACGAAATCCCAAACACGTTTAATGATAAAATGGAAAACTGGATGTTTGGCTGCGATATTTGTCAGGATGTATGCCCCTGGAACCGGTTTTCTGTGCCCAATACTGAACCTAAATTTCAGCCGAATGAGAACCTGCTAAACATGAAGCGGGAAGACTGGTTGGACATCACAGAGGATGTTTTTAAAAGTATATTCAAAAACTCGGCGGTTAAAAGAACTAAATTCAAAGGGCTTACAAGGAATATCGATTTCATAAAAAAACTACCCGAATAATTAATCCGGATAGTCCTAAGTACCTATATCATTCAGCTCTCTCGACTATTTTCCGAACTTCATTTTTAATTGTTCCAACATATCATTTGTCACATCAACTGCAGGTTTTTCTTTTTTTGGCTGAGGTTTAAATGCTGGTCTGGCCTGATTCGGAGTAGGTTTATTTGCTACATTCGGTTGCGCTTGTTTAGGAGCTTGAGCCTGCTGACCTTGTTGCTGTTGTTTTTCAATTTTTAGTTTTTCCTTTTTTTTGTTCCATCTATCCCATATTTCACCTAACTTTTTCTTGGTGTATAATGGGAAATCACCCTGCTTCATCCAGGCATAATAACTTGGTTCAATATCAAAAACTTGTTCTACTGTTTTACCTTTATGCTTTCCGAAATTGAAGGTCTCTTCATTATTTTCGTTAAAAACCATTCTGCCTGCAAAATCTACAGGTTTATTCATATTGGTAAAAGCATGTAATGCCTCTACGTTATTCTGTACCGGTTTTGATATGTTACCCTGTTTATCTTCGAATTCGGTGTCTTTATAACGCTCAATCTGAGCTAATAAAACATGATAAGTAGCTGTAATATCAGCCTCTGCAGAGTGAGCGTTTACGATATCTTTATCGCAATAGAACTTATATGCAGCACGTAGCGTACGCTGTTCCATTTGATGAAAAACATTCTGAACATCGACAAACTTTCTGTCGTTCATATCAAAATCTACACCTGCTCTTAAAAACTCTTCAAGCAAAACAGGAATATCAAATCTGTTAGAGTTGTATCCGGCTAAATCAGCATCGCCAATAAAATCAGCAAGTTCTTGTGCTACATCTTTAAATGTTGGCTCATCAGCAATATCCTTATCATAAATTCCATGAATCAATGATGATTGTAGTGGTATTGGCATCTCAGGATTAATACGTAAAGTTTTAATCTGTTCTGAGCCATCTGGCATAGCTTTTAGTATTGCAATTTCTACGATACGATCGGCACCAACATTAACTCCGGTAGTTTCTAGATCAAAAAAAGCAAGCGGACGATTTAAATTTAATTTCATTTCTAACATTTTGTAGCTTTTCAAAAGTCGTAAAAATCATCCATTAATCCTTAACTTATTTGACAATCCACTAAATTCAGAAACAAATGGTTTTAATGTATATTTTTATTTCCTTTGCTATACCAATCACTTATAACAATATCGCTCCAGTATGAAACTCTTTTCTATTGCCCTTCTTTTATCGTTTTTTTCTACTGCCTACTTGTACGCACAGGATTTTGAATATGGCAAAATTACCGGAAGTGATGTTGAATTAAAAAATACCCGTTTGGATAGTAATGCCAATGCGATGGTTATCAAAGAATTTGGAACCGCATCTGTACAGCTTGATAATGCAACAGGAAAAACTTACATCGACTTTGTATACCATGTACGCATTAAAATCTTCAATAAAGAAGGCTTTAACCATGGAAATATTATAATTCCTTTAAGGATATATCGCGATGGTGAAGATGAGCTTAAAGAACTAAAAGCCACCACTATAAATTTTACAGACGGAAAGCTGGTTATAACAGACCTTGATAAGAAAAAGGTATTTACTGAAAAAAAGAACAAATATGTTTCGCTTACAAAGTTTACCATGCCGAACCTGATGGATGGCAGTATTATAGAGTATAGTTATCGCATGAACTTACCAAACGTTTTTAATTTTAAAACCTGGGAGTTTCAGTCTGAAATACCAAAACTACACAGTGAATATATAGCCAACATCCCAGCTATGTACAATTACAATGTTTCGTTGAGAGGGGTGCAAAAATTTGCCAAACAAAATGCTGAAGTAAAAAGAGAATGCCTTAGTATTGGCGGAAATAAAATCGACTGCTCAAAAATGACTTACATCATGAAAGATGTTCCTGCTTTAATTGAAGAAGATTATATGACTGCTCCCAGTAATTTTAGATCAGCTATCTACTTTGAGCTCTCTGATTACGTACTAATGAACGGAGGTAAAAAAAGCATCACCAAAACATGGAAAGATGTTGATTACGAACTGGTATCAGAAAAAATATTCGGGGATCAAATGAAGAGAAAGGATGTCTTTAAAGATCTTCTTCCTCAAATATTAGGGACTGCCAGTGACGATCTCAGTAAAGCGAAAGCCATTTACGCTTATATTGGAAAGAACATAAAAATGAATGGTTTTATTGGCATGTACAGTGAAACTAATGTCAAAACTGCATTAGAAAAACATTCAGGAAATACCGGCGACATTAACCTTGCATTAATTGCGGCCCTGAGTGCAGCAAATCTAGATGCAGAGGCAGTAATCCTGTCAACCAGGGCAAATGGAGTTGTTAACAACTTATATCCTGTGATTAGTGATTTTGATTACGTAGTGGCTAAAGTAAACATTGGTGATCAAAGCTACTTGTTGGATGCGTCTCAACCATTATTACCTTTCGGCTTATTGCCGCTGCATTGTATAAACGGAAACGGCAGGGTTATAAATTTGAAAAAACCTTCTTATTGGTATGACTTAAAAGCGAGTCAAAAAGAATCAACCAAGTATATTTTAGATGGTGAATTAACCGGTGAAGGGAAATTAAAAGGGAAATTAACTACTTATTCCTCTGGATATGCTGCCCTTAAAAAGCGTCAACGTATTGTTGCCGCCAATTCTGTTGATGAGTATGTAGAAAAATTGGATGAACAGATGCCGGGAATCAGTATACTGAAACACTCCATAGAAAATGTTGATAGTTTAGATAATCCACTTGTTGAAGTATATGAAATAGAAATGAAGGTATTCGATAATTTAAATGCGGATCAATCATATTTCAATCCTTTCTTTATTGACCGTATTAGTAAAAACCCTTTCAATTTAAATGAAAGAACTTATCCGGTGGATTTAGGAGCCGCAAATGAAGAAAGAATTACGATGATTATCAAACTACCTGCCAATATTAGTGTTGCAGATAAGCCAAAAGATATGTCTATAGCCCTTGCAGACAATGGAGGTAAGTACCTGACTTCAACAGCATTGCAAGATGATTCATTTGTTTTCAATCAGATGATCCAATTCAACAAGCCTATTTATGATCCTGAGGATTATTTGTCATTAAAAGAGTTTTATAGTCGAATTATACAATTGCAAAAAACCGATGTTGTATTTAAAAAAACCAAGTAAATGCTAAAAAGACTATTGGTACTGATTTTTATTGCTGCCGCTTTTAATGGATATACCCAGGAACAAGCTGACTATAATGTTGAAAATATTCCTTCTGCTTTAAAAAGCAGAGCCAATGCGGTAATCAGAAATATGGAGACTACTGTAGATATGCGTGCTCCGGAAAATGTTATCCTTAACGTTAAAAAAGCGATTACAGTTCTGAATAAAAACGGAGAGCAAGCTGCAGGTCTGTTTATTTTTTATAACAAGGCAACTGCTATTAAAAGTGCTAAGGGCGTTATTATGGATGCTTTTGGAAAAGTAACCGGCAAATTTTCACTAAGCAATTTCCTTGATGAAAGTGCTGTAAACGACTTTTCTTTATTTGAAGATGCACGAATTAAAAGATACATTCCCAATGTTTTAGCCTACCCATATACCATTATCTATGAGTATGAAATAAGGTACAAACAAAACTTGATTATTCCGGATTGGTATGCAACTCCTTACTCAGACGTTTCTGTAGAGAAAAACACTTATACCTTTATTTCAAAACCAGATGATAAAATCCGCGTAAAAGAATACAATTATAAGGGTAGTCCGGAAGTAGAAAAAACAGATAAGTTAACTAGTCGGACCTGGAAAGTAAACAACCTGAGTGCCCTTAAACGAGAACCATATGCTCCAGATCCCGACAATTACCTTACCTACGTAAAAATAGCGCCCGAACAATTTACTTATTACGGACACAAAGGCAATTACAGTAATTGGCAGGAATTAGGCAAATGGGTTTATGATGATCTTGTGAAAACCAGGCAAACCCTGTCTCCTGACATCATTCAAGAGATGAATGACCTTGTAAAAGGATTAGATACGGATAAAGAGAAGGCAAAAAAGATTTATGAATATGTTCAAAAGAAAACGCGATACATCAGTGTACAGATTGGTATAGGTGGGTTTCAACCATTTGAAGCTGCAGAAGTACACCGCGTTTCTTATGGCGACTGTAAAGCCCTCGTAAACTATACACAGAGTTTGTTAAAAGCTATAGGTATAAACAGTCTTTATTGCGTGGTATATGGCGATAGCTATAAAAAGAGTATGGATGTTGATTTTGCAAGTATGGACCAGGGTAATCACATCATATTATGTGTACCTCTTAAAAATGATACGACCTGGTTAGAATGTACTAGTCAGGACAGCCCTTTCGGTTATTTAGGAAGCTTTACTGATGATCGTATTGTGTTAGCCTGCACGGAAGAAGGGGGAAAACTACTAAAAACACCAGTATTAACCACTGCTGCAAGCTTGCTAAAGCGCAAAGCAGAACTTAATCTGGACAAAGATGGAAATGTTAATGGTAAGCTTCAAACAGACTTTAGCGGCGCTCAATATGATAATTATCGCAGCATCATTAGCAAACCTTCATCTGAGCAAATAAAACTGTTAAAGGAAGAATACGACATCGACAATATAGATTTTAGTAATCTTAAGCTAGCTCAAAAAAAAGACAATAACCCGGTAACCTCCGAATCATTGGACTTAACCATTCAAAAATATGCACCACGCACCAATAACAGAATTTATTTGGTTCTTAACGCATTCAATAAAACGAACTCAATTCCTGAGGTTCGAAACAGAACATTACCTGTATATGTAAACAGAGGGTTTACTGATGAAGATGAGATCGTTTACAATATTCCTGAAGGATACAGCATTGAAGCAAAACCCGCAGACAGAGAAATTAAATCGCCTTTTGGGAGTTATACTGTAAAAGTGAATATGGAGGGTAAAAAGCTAACTTATAACAGAAAGTTTGTTCTAAATAATGGAATGTATCCTGCTGATTCCTATGAGAGTTTTATGCGCTTTTTTAGTGACGTAAGTAGTTCAGACAATAGCAAGGTAGTTTTTAAAACAGACTAACTCAAGAAAATAATTCCTAACGTGATTCCAATAACCATAATCAAATACATCAGTATTTCGGTTGTTGCAAAGCGCTTGTATTTATTCCAAAAGGAATCTTGTTCTTGTTTTGACATGGTTTAATTTTTAAAAGAACCTGCTTTAACCACTGCTTTTTGATAAGCTGGTAAACTTAAATCATCTATTACTACGCCGCGGGTTGTAGAGGCATGAACAAAATAAGTATCATTAAGATATATACCAACATGATCTACAGTACCTCCGCCAAAAGAAAAGAAGATGAGATCCCCCTCTTTTAATTGGCCAATGCTCTTTTCTTTAATTGTTGTGGCCTGATCACGTGATCTTCTTGGTAGGCTAATTCCATAAATATCCTTTTGCAATAAGAAAGCAAACCCTGAACAATCAATACCACCTTTATCTAATCCTCCCAGTCGGTACCTTACTCCTGTCCAGTCGTTAATAAAGCGATACAATTGCTTGCTTTTTAAATGCGACATGGCATAGGCTACCTTAGAAGATGAATTAGGGCTTACCGTTGGTTTTCTTGAACCACAGGAAGACAATACAATTAACATAAGTATAAAAAGTATGCCTTTAATATTGTTTTTCTGCAGTTTCAAATTCATCATCGCCTTATTGTTTAATTATTCTTTGTATCTCATCGAGCTTCAAGAGCGCCTCAACCGGAGTAAGTATATTTACATCGAGGTTGTTAAGTGTGTCTCTTATTTTAACCAAAACAGGATCATCAATAGCAAACATTTGTAACTGATAAGCCTGATTTTGAACCTTCTTAATGCTATCTTTAATACTCTGACCTTCAGTTCTATCTATTTCAAGTTTTTTAAGAATCTCATTTGCCCTGTTGATCAGTTTAGCAGGCATACCGGCCATTTTAGCAACATGGATACCAAAACTATGCTCACTACCGCCCGGCACAAGTTTCCGTAAGAAAATCACTTTATTTGAAACCTCTTTAATGGACACATTAAAGTTTTTAATACGGCTCATGGTATTTTCCAACTCATTTAATTCATGATAGTGAGTGGCAAATAATGTTTTTGGTCGTGCGGTTGGGTGAGTATGCAAAAACTCTGCAATTGCCCAGGCTATTGAAATACCATCGTAAGTACTGGTTCCTCTACCAATTTCATCCAAAAGAATTAAGCTGTTATCCGATATGTTGTTTAGAATACTAGCCGTTTCATTCATTTCTACCATGAATGTACTCTCTCCGGAAGAAAGGTTATCAGAAGCTCCTACCCTTGTAAAGATCTTATCTATTAATCCGATACTCGCAGCTTTAGCAGGCACAAAACAACCCATTTGAGCCATTAATACGATAAGCCCTGTTTGCCTTAATATAGCTGACTTACCTGACATATTGGGACCGGTAATGATAATGATCTGTTGAGTATCGTTATCTAAGAACACATCATTGGTGATGTATTCTTCTCCCACAGGTAACCTTTTTTCAATAACCGGGTGTCTTCCACCTTTAATATCTAAAGCTTTTCCTGTCGTAATTTCAGGCTTTACATAATGATTTTTAATTGCCAGCTGAGCAAAACACAACAACACATCTAATTGTGCGATCTGGAAAGCATTAAGTTGGATCTGCTTAATGTATGCAGCCACTTGATATACCAATTCATTGTATAAACGAACCTCTATTTGTTGGATTTTTTCTTCAGCACCAAGTATTTGCTCTTCATACTCTTTTAGTTCAGGAGTAATATATCTCTCGGCACTTACCAGTGTTTGTTTTCTAATCCAATCGGTAGGTACTTTATCTTTATGTGTATGGGTAACCTCTAAATAATATCCAAAAACATTATTAAAAGCTATTTTTAAAGAAGGTATACCGGTAATGGCGGCTTCTCTTTTCTGAATTTCAACTAAGTAATCTTTACCTCCAAAGGCTATTTTTCTAAGCCTATCCAGGTCTTCATCAATCCCATCAGCAATTACATTCCCCTTGATTAATAAAGCAGGAGGATCTTGCTGTAATTCTCTTTCGAGTTTTTCTCTGATGGTTAAACATGGATTTAATTGATCTGCGAGAACAGATAGGAAAGGGTTTTTCACCTCTTCTGCTATCTTCTTAACAGATTCTATATGGTATAGCGCTTTTTTTAACTGACAAAGCTCCCGGGGCCCTACCCTTTGTAGCCCTACTTTAGAGATTAGCCTCTCCAAATCACCGATCTGCTTGATATGCGTTAAAAACTCCTCTAAAAGAGATTCTTTTTTAATCAGAAATTCAACAACACCTAGACGCTCTTGAATAGGTTGTAACTCCTTTAGAGGCATTATGATCCATTTGTGTAGCAAACGGGCACCCATTGGGGTTGATGTTTGATCGAGTACCTCAAAAAGCGTAACAGCATTGTCGTTTGTAGAGGTAACCAACTCCAGGTTTCTAATCGTAAAACGATCTAACCATACAAACTTATCTTCCTCTAAACGAGAAATTGATGAGATGTGCTTTAAGTTGCGATGTTCCGTTTCATTTAAATAATGAAGAACCACTCCTGCAGCAACAATGCCGGTTTGTAGTTTATCAACTCCAAATCCTTTTAAAGAGGTTACTTCAAAATGCTTGGTTAAAATTTCATTCGCATAGTCGCTGGTAAATGCCCAATCGTCTAAATGAAAAGTATAAAACTTATCGCCAAAATTCTCAAGAAACTCTTTTCTTTTACTCTTTTGATAAACGACTTCATTTGGCTTAAAGCCTTGTAAAAGTTTATCTATATACTCTGCATCCCCTTGCGCAACAAGAAATTCACCTGTTGAAATATCCGCAAAAGATACACCAATACTATTTTTATCAAAATAAACAGCCGCCAGATAATTGTTAGATTTTTGGCTTAAGATGTTATCACTATAAGCTACACCCGGCGTTACCAATTCGGTAACACCTCTCTTAACAATTGTTTTTGTGGTTTTAGGATCTTCCAGCTGGTCGCAAATTGCCACCCTTTGGCCTGCTCTAACCAATTTTGAAAGATAATTATCTAATGAATGATGAGGGAAGCCGGCTAATTCTAAAGCACCATTTGGTCCTGTACCTCTTCTGGTAAGTACAATACCTAATATCTGTGCTGTTTTAACTGCATCCTCGCCAAATGTTTCATAGAAATCGCCAACCCTAAATAGTAATAATGCTCCCGGATACTTTGCTTTAATAGCATTGTATTGCTGCATTAACGGGGTTTCTTTAGTATTATCTTTAGCCAAAATGATTCTGTTTACAAAATCGTAAAGATACTATCTTGATATATAGGCTTTATGATTTGTTGAAAATTTAAAAAATGTTTATAGGTTTAAAGTTTTGCAATATAGGATAGGAATAAATCCAATGCTTCTCTTTTTTTTTCGGTAAGGTCGAAATCGAGCTTATGGAAAAGGTAATCGTCCAAATCAAAATCATTGCGGACAGGTAAGTCTTTTAACAACTCCGATCGGTGACCTAATCCAAAAGCCAATGCCTTGTTAAATTCGTCAATAAAAGATTGAGAAATAGTTTTATTGGCAACCCAGGCAGCATATACAAATGGTAAACTGGTAAAGTTCATCCATTCTTGGCCCATATCATAAGCAAACAGATAATCCGATTTTTTGCCAAAAGTCCTGTCGCCTATTAACACTATAGCATCCGTTTTTGCATTTATATCAGTAGTAAATTCCACGTCTTGTTTCCAGTGGAATTTCAACAACACTTTTGCCAGGTTATTAGATGTGCGGGAATGACTATCTAATCTTACCGTTTTAATTTCCCAAACCGGAACGTTACTAAAAATAAACACTGAGTTTACTGCTCCAACTGAACCAATACAATAATTTGCTACAATATTGGCATTAGGCACATATGGTATTGCTGCCACCGGAATCAGCCCTATATCAACTTGATTATTAATTAGTTTAGCAGCACAGTCTGAAGGAATATCTAAACTTAGATCTATTTTATTTAAAATTTCCGAATGTTCAATTCCGTAAATGAAGGGCTTAGTATTGGTATAGGAAACTGCAGATATTTTAATATTACTCAAGGGAATTATTTTAAATGGTCGGTATTATTGAACTCAATGATATTAAATTCATCGCCTGTAAGTTCAATTTTATAAAGTGTGGTATTTTGATGAGGAAAATCTCCCATCTCGGATAAAGGCTTGTTCATAAGTAAACAAAGCAATAAACGCATTGCCCGGCCATGCATACAAATTAAGATCAGCTTTTCATCTTTTCTTGATTTGATAAGATCCATAGCTTCTGTAAGTCTCAGCAAAACCTGATTTGGACTCTCTCCTCCTTCAAAATGAGCATCATAATCGCCATCATTCCATGCCTGAACAATTGCTTTAAATGCAGCCATAGCGTTGTCATCATTTGGCTTCCCTTCCCATTTACCCCATGCAAGCTCGTCTAAACCAGCTTCTTGCTCCCATGGAATACCTGCATCAATAAATCCCTGTACGGTTTGATGTGTACGCTTTAGTTTTGAAGTATAAACCTTTTCAAAAGGCACGTCCTTATACATTGCATAAAAGGCAGTGGCCTGCCCCCTTCCGGTATCGTTAAGATCGCTATTAATTCCCCGGCCTTGTACAATTCCTAATTTATTTAATTCCGTTTCACCATGTCTGATGATGTATATTTCCTTATCCATTAGTTAATTACAGGTAATTTGTAGTATTGGGGTTTCACCTCATCCTCAAAAACGAAGTCGGTATAATCTGTTACCACATTATAAAGGGTATCTCTTTCAATAGGTCTGCGTTTTACCTGTTTTATAAGATTTACAAGATCTTGGGTACTCATTGCTGGATGCTGTTCTTCTGCACCTGCCATTGAGTAAATCTTAGTGGTATCATCAAGTGTACCATCAATATCGTCAACTCCAAAGTTCAATGAAAGCTGAGCTGTTTGTCGACTGATCATAGCCCAATAAGCTTTTATGTGATCAAAGTTATCCATGTAAATACGCGCAATTGCATAATTCCTCAGGTCTTCAATTACAGATACCTCTGGCACATCGCTCATTTGATTGTTTTGATTTCTGAACTTTAGCGGAATAAAAGTTTGGAAACCTCCTGTCCTATCTTGCAATTGACGCAATTGCTCCATGTGATCCACACGATGTTCATATTTCTCGATATGACCGTAAAGCATGGTTGCGTTAGAACGCATTCCTAACTTATGCCATTCTTCGTGTATAGCCAACCATTGTTCGCCAGTACATTTATCTTTAGATATAAGGTCTCTGACTTCCGGATGAAAAATTTCTGCTCCTCCTCCTGGAATTGACTCTAATCCGGCTTCTTTCATTAACCTCATACCAGTGGCGTAGTCAATTTTAGCTTTCTTGAAAATATAATGATATTCTACAGGAGTTAACGCCTTAACATGAAGTTCAGGACGATGTTTTTTAATTGCAGTAAATAATCCTGAATAAAAAGCGACATCGTATTGAGGTAAAACCCCTCCAACAATGTGTACTTCGGTAACAGGTTCATCATCATACTTTTTAACAACGTCGAGCATTTCTTCCATTGTTAAGGCCCAGCCTTCTTCTTTCTGCTTAATTAAGCGAGAATAGGAACAGAATTTACAGTCGTAAACACAAAGGTTGGTAGGCTCTAAATGAAAGTTACGGTTAAAATAAGTCTTATCACCGTGTTTTTGTTCTCTTATATAGTTAGCTAAAGTACCAAGATAACCCAATTCGGCGTGCTCATAAAGATAAACACCCTCATTAAAAGTAATCCTTTCTTGATTTTGTACCTTTTTTGCAATTGATTTAAGTGCCTCAGGCAGATCTGGATCGTTTAAAATCAGAGCTAGTTTTGAAGTAGTATCCATTTATAACGTATAATGAACAAAAGTAAGATAAAATCAACAGATAACCCCTTTTTAAGGGACATTACCTGTCAGGGTTATGTAAAGAGCGCTAACCTATATTTACTTTATAATTCTATTTATCAAATCATTTAGCTGCTTGTCAGACAGTTGCTCAGGGCTGTACATTTCCTGATCCTCTGTCCAGGCTTTATCCATTTTAAAATAGTCGGTCAAAGGAGCTTCGGGATTGCTCATTTTTGCGAGTTCCTGTTCAGTAAACTTTTTCCAGCGCGATAAATATAATGAACCTAACAAACCGCCCCATTCTTTGTGAGCATACTCGTGTAGATCAGTTGCAGCGTTATAATCCGGTCCCCAAAAGGTGATCTGAATCTTAGCATTTTTTATGGCATTCGCCTTATCCTGAGCCGTGTTTCCAAAGTTCAAAGCTTGCTTTAACCATGTGTTTAATGAAAAATATTTTGAAGCGCTTAATAACGAATCTTGTTGCATGATCAGTTGTTGAAATTTAGCACTACTGCTTTTAAATTTCACTGCATCTTTAGCTTTAATAGCGTCGGTCATTTCCAGATAAACTTCATCACCAATGTTAGCCTGCAACTGTCTTACAAAATCTATTTTATCAATCTGATATGTTTCATTGTTCTTAAAATCATTAGCTGCTGCTACGAAAAGCTTAACCGCCTCTTTAAACTTTGCCGGATCATAATTTCTTTTCCTTGTTCCCCAGGAAGAAACGCTTTTAATATCAATGCCAGGTCTTGCACAGAATATTGATTCAGAAGGTCCCTCCTGATAAATATCAGGGCTACTATAAGCTGTTTCAAGTAATAACTGCCATGCGCGCGCTAATGTCGGCGTGGTTTTTCCATAACGGAAAGCCTGATACTTTTTAATCCATTGCTTAACATCTACACGCGCTTTATGCCAACCAAGCTCAAGCATCAGATCAAACGTAACCGGGTTATTATAAATACCTTCTGGAATAATACCCACACCTTTTAAAAATGCACCATACTGGCTGTTTTTTGCACGATAAACCTCATCAGCAAATCGTTGAAGTTTACCATATAAACCGTTCTTTTCTCCAAAATTACTTACGTTACTCCAAACAAAAGGAGTTCCATTGTAACCTTTACGCTTTTCCCAGTTGTTGGTATTTTCTCCAAACAATTCTATTACAAGTGTCTTTTTTCTATTTAATCCGTCTAATAATTTAGGAGAAGGATTTTCCTGCCAACCCTGTAACACCCAGGTACTTCCCGGAAAGTTATCCTGCATTACTTTCTGTATCGCTGTTGCCGATGTAGTTACATCTGTTCCTTTTGAACTACCTCCTTCATGAAAAGGATCTCCACCAAAATAACGCAGATCTCTTCCATATAATGTTTTCATTTCACTATAATAAATATCCGCTAACTTCGAGAACGCAGGATCTTCAGTTAAAAGAAAATCAGGGCGCTGAAAACCGCCAGCCCATTTGCCTTGCTCAATCACCTTGATGTCCATTTTAGTTTTTAAGGAAGTTGGTATCATTCCATAAAAACCATGCATTAAGGGTTCTATTTCAAGCTCTTTCATCCTTTTAAGGATTTTCTGTTGAAGCTTTGCTTGTTGATCTATAAAATTCTGACTAACCGGACCACCCCAACCTTCAAGATTCCCCATTAACCACCATGCACTAAAGGCAGGCCCTGCAATGAAATCAAGCGTTTCTTTCTCTGAATACCCTAGCTTTCTTAAGGTGTTTTGCCATACAGCCTCCATACCAACCGGGGCCAACATCAGATTTACTCCATTTAAAGCCATCCAATCCAGTTCTCTTTCCCAATCTTCCCATTGATAGAAACTCATGGAATAGTTTATGGTACAATAGTTTAATGCATAACGAACCGGATATGGTGAAACAATTCTTATTTTCTGTTTTATTACGGGAAGCTTTGTTAGTGATGAAAGGTTATCTCCAAAATGAGACATACTTCGGTTACAATAGTATTTGAGATACCAATTTAAAGCAGATGATGCTGCACTTGCACTTGATGCCCCAATATGTATTTTATTATTTCTCATGGAAAGTTCAAAAACTTCATTCCAATTGTCAGAAGGGATTATACTAAATGATAAAGATGAAGCCAACCATGGCACTCTTCTCTCTGCAATTTGTTTAACTGACTGATAAGTTTGGGCTTTTGATGAAAAGAAAGCGCCTATTGTAAGTAGAGCAACTAAAAAAAACTTTGTTTTTGAAGAGAAATGATTCATTTATTTAGATTAAAAAGGATCACACTTTACCTAAAAAGCAAAACATGAGGTTTACGAGGGATAAATTTAGTAAAAGCAAGCAAATTATGCGCTTCTAAATATTTATAAACTTATCATAACCTAAAAAGCACTCCCAATTCATTAAAAGTATCAATGAATATAGGAGTACANTGGAGCGCGAAGATTATTTTTTCTTACTNCCTTCTATATTTGGTAGAAATGCGGTAAAAATNCCGATTAATGGGAGGAATGCACAAATTTTAAACACATATTCAATACTGGTCTGNTCTGCAAGTTTGCCAAGGATAGCAGACCCCAGGCCTCCCATTCCAAAGGCAAATCCAAAGAATAAGCCGGCAATCATTCCTACTTTCCCTGGTACAAGTTCAGTTGCATATACCAATATTGCTGAAAACGCTGAAGAAATTATCAGACCTATAACCACAGATAAAGCACCTGTCCAGAACAGAGAAACATAAGGCAACAATAAAGTAAATGGTGCAGCACCAAGAATAGAGATCCAGATAATGTATTTGCGACCAAATCTATCTCCCAATGGGCCTCCAATTAACGTACCGGCAGCAACAGCCCCTAAAAAAGCAAATAGGTAGACCTGGGACTGCTGCACCGACACATTGAATTTTTCCATTAGGTAGAAGGTATAATAACTAGTCATACTAGCCATATAAAAGTATTTTGAAAAGATCAGTACCAATAAAATACCAAGAGAAATCACTACACGATTTTTAGATAGATGATGATGAACTTCCTCTTTAACAACACTTTTATTTAATGCTTTTAATTCCAATTGTTCTTGATACCACTTTGCAACTCTCGACAATACGGCGATACCTAAAATTGCCGCTAACGAGAACCATATGATATAAAATTGTCCGTAAGGGACAACTATAATTGCTGCCAAAAGTGGACCTATTGCGCTTCCAGCATTACCTCCCAATTGAAAAATAGACTGTGCCAGTCCCTTTTTTCCGCCTGAAGCTAAATGTGCAACACGGGATGACTCCGGATGAAATATAGAAGAGCCTACTCCTATTAAACTTACAGCAAGAAGAATATTAATAAAACTAGATGCAAAAGATACGGCGACTAGGCCTAATAGTGTAAAACCCATTGCTATGGCAAGAGAATACGGACGTGGTTTTTTATCTGTATAAAATCCAATAAAAGGTTGAAGTATTGATGCCGTTAACTGATAAGTTAAAGTAATAAGACCGATTTGGGTAAATGTAAGATTAAACTTTTCTTTCATTACGGGATATACCGCAGGAATTACAGCCTGAAGCATATCATTAAGTAAATGGGTAAAGCTTATGGTAAATAAGATAGAGAAAACCGTTTGTTGGGCAATCTTTTTTGAATCAATAACGGCTGTATTTGTATAAGATGTTTTTTCCATTGTTTTAGATCAGATCATCTGATGTATTGTGATAAATTTTTACTGAGATACGTGTCCTAATATTTTGGCTGCAATGCTCCATGCTTTTTTAGCATCTCTGGCAATAATACTTTTTAACAGTTGCTCATGATATATATAGGTTTCTTCAAATACCTTGGCATCCGGATGTATTTGAAGAAACCAATTTTTTAAGTGTATGGAGGCAGATTTATATAAATCAGCCAGTATTTCGTTCTTTGATGCCAGCGCTATTGCAATATGAAATTGAACATCAGCTTCTATGCATTCGTCAATCAAGCCCTGTTTAGCAGCCCTTTTTCTGTTTTCCAGATGAGCTCTTATCGCTATGATATCACTTTCAGTTCGGTTAAGCGCGGCTAGCTCCGCAATTTTCATTTCGAGTAACTGTCTAACCTCATCAAGGTCTTTTACATTTGCTCGTTTTAACCTAAGATCCATGGGCTCCCTGTTTGCTATAGCCTGATCTACAAAGGTTCCAATTCCCTGTTGCACTCTAAGTAGCCCTGAGTTTGCTAATATCTTAATAGCTTCCCTTATGGTTGAACGCCCAACTCCAAAGTTTTTCATCAACTCCGGTTCTATCGGCAATTGTTCATTCACTTTGTATTGTCCAAGTGAAATCTGCTCACTTAATCGCGAGGCCACTTCGTCTGCCAAAGACTTTTTTTGTATAAGATTCTTCATGCTAATTCATCATATCATCAGATGAATTCAAATGTAAAAATTAAAACCCGTTTAGCAAATAAAACCACAAAAAAAGGGTTCAAATCTAATTGAACCCTTTTCCCTAAACCAAACTAACCAAAAACTAGTGAAACACTAGTTTGTTTTTTTACTATTTTGCTGCTTTAACAAAATTCAACACGATGTAAGCAGTTTTCGACCCGTACTCAACCGGCGACTTAATCACCATAGTGTTGCCATCAGTTGAAGACAGAACAGACCTATAACCAGAAGTTACGTTTTTAGCCTTTTCGCCTTCAAAAATCTTTTTGAATTGAAAAGTTTCGTCTGCCGGACTTACTGACCAGTATATTTTCTGAGTTTTGGCCTGGCAAGCACCACCTCCTAGCAATGTATAACTACCGTTACCGCTGTTAGTCAAACTCCAAGTACTACCTTGAAAACAAGAGTAAGAACCTTCATCAAACAATGATTTCACTGCTGCTTGAGGTACACCTTCAAATGTGATGTCATTTAAAACCCAATTACCAGTTACATTACCTTTTTTTAAACTTTGAACTGCTCCGCCTTTAGGCGAGCAACTTTGCAAAACCATTAACGAACTGCATAAAATGGCTGCTATCAGTAATATTCTTTTCATATTCTTCTTTAATTTGATATTTCAATTACATAAATCTTGCCAAAACTTAAGGCTAATAATTTTATACGCTTAACTTTGCTCTATCTAACACCCAATCTTCACTTTTAACCCCGTAATAATGAAGCCAGAAACACTTGCCATACATGCTGGAAATTTATATAAAATCAGCACCAAAGACGTAACCCCTCCGATAAATCTTTCTACCACATTCCTGAGAGATGAAGATGGTGGCTACTCTGGTGGACATATGTATAGTAGAGTAAGTAATCCAAATAGATCGGCGTTGGAAAAAGCACTATCAGAACTCGAAAAAGGCGCAGAAGCTTGTGCATTTTCTTCAGGGAATACTGCAGGCATGGCTGTTTTTCAAGCGTTAAAGCCTGGAAGCCACATCATTGCACCAGATGACATGTATTGGGGCTTTAAAAAACAATTACAAACCATTTTTAAAGATATTCTTGAAATAGATTTCATAGACCTTACCAATCTTGAAAATATTGCGCAGTTCATTAAAAAAAATACTGTTCTTATATGGGTAGAAACCCCTTCTAATCCATTATTAAAAATTACAGACCTAGCAGGAGTATCAAAAATCGCAAAAGAAAACAACCTTATACTTGCTTGTGACAGTACCTTTGCCTCACCATGCTTACAAAATCCAATTGATTTTGGAGCAGACATTGTAATGCACTCATCAACAAAATATATTGGAGGCCACAGTGATGTTCTTGGCGGTGTACTTATTACAGCAGAAAAAAACGAATTCTGGGATAAGATCAGAAATATACAGCAAGTAGGTGGTGCAGTCCCTTCTCCTTTTGATTGCTTCCTTTTGGTAAGAAGCATCAAAACCTTGGCATACCGTATGCGTGGACATTGCGCTAATGGTATGGCCCTAGCATTACACCTTGAAAAACACCCTGCCATTGAAGCGGTATACTACCCTGGTTTAACTACTCACCCTCAGTACGACATAGCAAAAAAACAAATGACTGGTTTTGGAGGAATGCTCTCAATTTTAGTCAAAGGTGGATCTGATGAGGCCAGAAAAGTGGTTAATAAAGTTAAACTTTTTGCACAGGCAACAAGTTTAGGTGGAGTTGAAAGTTTAATTGAACATCGTGCATCAGTTGAGGGTCCAGACACCAAAACTCCACAAAATTTAATTCGGATATCAGTTGGACTAGAGCACATTGACGATTTAATAGCCGATTTAAATCAGGCACTAGCTGGATAAACTAAAATCAATTTTCCAAAAAATAAATATACAACACTGAAATACAGATGGTTAATAAATATTCAAAATTATATTTTGGATATTTATTAACTTAAATCTACATTTGCGTTATCATTTAGCGAAAGCTAATCAAGTCAACCTTCCTTAATAATAAGGTTTGATTTATAAAGAAGTGGCGAGAGACAGGCTCTTTGACCCACTGGCAACCCTCCCAAAATGGAGAAGGTGCCAATTCCTGACCAAAAGACATGGTGTCATTTGGAAAGATAAATTGAAACAAAATGAAAACTGTAAGAATTACTTCGAATCTATTCAATTATTGTTATCCTCAGCAGGCTACTTGCATGTGCTGTTGCATACTATAATTCACAAATCTTCCTTTTGCATTCACATTCATACGGAAGGCCTCTGACAGGGGGTACGCGAAATAACTATATACGTTTCTGAAACTAAAATCACTTAAACGTATCCATTCAAAGAACTTAACAAGAACCACTTAAAACTAAATATAAATGTCACACAAATTCGAAACACTACAAGTCCATGCAGGCCAAGAAATTGATCCTACAACAGGTTCAAGAGCTGTTCCATTATATCAAACTACATCTTACGGTTTTAAGAATTCTGAGCACGGCGCAAACTTATTTGCACTAAAAGAATTCGGCAACATCTATACAAGGATCATGAATCCAACTACAGATGTCTTCGAAAAAAGAGTAGCCGCTCTTGAAGGTGGTGTTGCTGCGTTAGCAGTCGCTTCCGGGCAAGCCGCCCAATTTATTGCACTAAACAACATTCTGCAGGCAGGCGATAACTTCGTTTCATCCTCACATTTATATGGTGGATCATACAACCAATTCAAAGTAAGCTTTAAACGCCTAGGAATTGAGGTTAGATTTGCCAATGGAGATGATGCAAATGATTTTGAATCAAAAATCGATGCAAATACAAAAGCGATATACTTAGAAACTATAGGTAACCCTGCTTTTAGCATTGCTGATTTTGAAAAACTATCTGCAATTGCCAATAAACACGACCTTCCATTAATAGTAGACAATACTTTTGGTGCTGCAGGATACCTATTTAAACCTTTAGAGCATGGTGCACACATCGTTGTTCAATCTGCAACTAAATGGATTGGTGGACACGGAACCAGTATTGGTGGTGTAATAGTTGACGGAGGAAATTACAACTGGGGTAATGGCAAATTCCCTCAATTTACCGACCCATCTGACGGATATCATGGTTTAATTTTTAATGATGTTTTTGGAATTGGTGGTCCTTTTGGAAATATTCAATTCATTATTCGTGCACGTGTTGAAGGATTAAGAGATTTCGGCCCAGCCATCTCCCCTTTCAATTCATTCCTTTTAATTCAGGGATTAGAAACACTGTCATTACGCGTACAACGCCATGTTGACAATACCCTTGCCTTAGCTACCTGGTTAGAGAACCATGAAGCCGTTAAGAGTGTAAACTATCCGGGACTTGAAAGCAGCCCGTATCATGCAAATGCTAAAAAATACTTAAAGAATGGTTTCGGTGCAGTACTATCTTTTGAATTAAAAGGAGACAAAGAAAAGGCAACTGCATTTGTAGACAATCTTAAACTTGTAAGTCACCTTGCAAACCTTGGTGATGCAAAAACTTTGATCATACAACCTTCGGCAACTACACACCAACAATTAAGTGATGCTGAACAAGTTGCAGCAGGTATTACCGCTAGTCAGTTGCGCGTTTCGGTAGGAATTGAGCATATTGATGATATTAAAGCCGATTTCGAACAAGCTTTTGCTGCAATAAACAAATAACAATAAAACGATACAAGAACTAAAGAATGAGCACTACCGCAACATACGCATACACAAAGTTATTTAAACTGGAGAATGGCAAAAAACTGCGCAACCTAGAAATCGCTTATCAAACTTACGGCAAATTAAATGCTAAAAAAGATAATGTAATTTGGGTGTGCCATGCACTTACTGCCAATGCTGATGTTTTAGACTGGTGGAAAGGACTTTTCGGGAATAATGACCTGTTTAATCCTGATGAGCATTTTATCATCTGTGCAAATGTATTAGGTTCTAATTATGGCACCACCAATCCCCTAAGTGTAAATCCGGTAACCGGGCAACCCTATTACCTTGCTTTTCCTGAATTTACCATTAGAGATTTGGTAGCTGCTCATCGTTTACTTGCAACACATCTTGGCATTCAAGATATAAAAGTCTTAATTGGCGGCTCTTTAGGCGGACAGCAGGCNTTAGAATGGGCTATTGTGGACAACAAAAGNATAGAGAATCTAATTTTGGTAGCTACAAATGCCGTACACTCACCATGGGGAATTGCATTTAATGAGAGTCAGCGTTTGGCAATCAGTACTGATCGTACATTTTATGCGCAGCAGCCTGATGGCGGCCTAAAAGGCCTAAAAGCTGCAAGAAGTATTGCTTTATTGTCTTATCGCACTTATGAAGCTTACTCAGCTACTCAATTAGAAAGTGTAAATGACAAAACAGGTTCATTTAGAGCCGCTTCCTATCAGAATTACCAAGGAGAAAAACTGTGTAAACGCTTTAATGCCTATAGCTATTGGTACTTAAGTAAAGCTATGGACAGCCATAACGTTGGCCGCAACAGAAAGAGTATAGTTGATGCTTTAACCCTTGTTAAAGCCAACACCCTAGTGATAGGAATTGAAAACGATGTTCTATTCCCACTTTGTGAACAAGATTTTTTAGCAAAAAATATTCCTGGCGCAGCACTTCAAAGCATTAGCTCTGCGTATGGCCATGATGGTTTTTTAATTGAAACAGACACATTGACTAACATGATTGGCACATTCCTGAAAGAGAGTGCAAATAAGAAAATAATTAAATTACATAAAACAGCATAGTATTTAGATGAGTAAGAAACTTAAGATCGGTTTATTTGGTTTTGGAGTTGTTGGACAAGGACTTCATGATATTATTCGCGGTCAGGATTTAAACCTTGAAATCGTTAAAATAGCCATTAAAAATCCTGAGAAAAAACGTAGCCTTGATGCACATCTTTTCACCACAAATCATGATGAAATATTAGACAATAGTGAGATTAATACTATAGTCGAATTAATTGATGATGCAGAAGTCGCATATAACATTGTAAAAAGAGCATTAATTAGCGGTAAAAATGTAGTTTCTGCCAATAAGAAAATGATTGCTACTCATCTGGCTGAGTTGGTCGAGTTGCAAGAAAAACACAATGCCTCACTATTGTATGAAGGTGCAGTTTGTGGTAGTATACCTATTATCCGTAACCTTGAAGAGTATTACGACAATGAGTTACTTCATGGCATTAGTGGAATATTCAACGGTTCTTCAAACTATATTTTATCTAAAATATTTAATGAGAATCTTGAGTATGGGGTCGCATTAAAGCAAGCTCAAGATCTTGGCTTTGCCGAGTCCAACCCTATTCTTGATGTTGGAGGTTATGATCCTAAATTTAAATTAGCTATAGCAACTGCTCATGCTTACGGATTATTTATCGATCCGAATAAAATACTTAACATAGGAATACAGAACTTATCTGAGCATGACATTAAGTATGCAAGAGAAAAGAACTTTAAGATTAAACTGGTACCTACAGCACGTAAAATAAGTACCAAGCAGATTGTTACTTATGTATTACCAAAATTCGTAAAATCTGATGACTTCCTATACAATGTAGAAAACGAATACAACGGAGTAACTGTTCAAGCCGCCTTTGCTGATAAGCAATTTTTCTTCGGAAAAGGTGCAGGTGGTCACCCTACAGGAGCTGCTGTTTTATCAGATATAGCTGCATTAAGATACGATTATCGCTACGAGTATAAAAAATATCATCAGCATAATGGATTAGTGCACACCGATAATGTAAACATTGAAGTCTATCTTCGCTATACCCATGAGTATACGCTGGACAAGCTTCAGGTAGATAATATTATTGAGCGGTTCTCCCGCAATGATTACAAATATGTAATTGGCAATGTTAGCCTGAAGAATTTATTAGCTAACCGCGACCTTCTGGAGCAAAAGGATATTTTTATTGCTCATACTGGTAGGTACACTTACACAGATCAGCAAATCTTAAAGATTTCTGAAGAGGAAGTGTTATTTAACTAGTTATTATTTTTGCTTTGTTTTGATAGTGAAAAGGCCCCTTAAGGGGCCTTTTACTTTATCTTATATTTCTCTGTTCAAATCCCAATTCTCAAGGTAGTCTGCTACCCTTCTAACAAAAGAGCCACCTAACGCTCCATCTACAACCCTGTGGTCATAGGAAAGTGAAAGAAACATCATATGGCGTATAGCTATCACATCACCAAATTCCGTCTCCAACACTGCAGGTTTCTTTTTAATTGCCCCTACAGCTAAAATAGCTACCTGTGGCTGATTAATAATAGGCGTACCCATCACATTACCAAAAGAGCCTACGTTAGTTAATGTAAACGTCCCATTTTGGGTTTCATCAGGTTTAAGCTTAGAAATGCGCGCTCGTTTCGCCAAATCGTTTACCGACTTAGTTAAACCAACCAAATTAAACTGATCAGCATTCTTAATAACAGGAACAATCAGATTACCACTAGGCAAAGCAGCTGCCATTCCAATATTTATATCTTTCTTTTTAATAATCTGGTTTCCATTTACAGAAACATTGATCATTGGATAATCTTTTATTGCTTTAGCAACAGCCTCTATAAACAATGGAGTAAAAGTAATCTTCTCATTCTCTCTTTTTTCGAAGCTGTTTTTTACTTTTTCACGCCATAGAACCAAATTAGTTACATCTGCCTCAACAAATGATGTTACATGAGGAGAAGTCTGCTTACTCATTACCATATGCTCAGCAATTAGCTTACGCATTCTATCCATCTCTATAATCTCATCACCACCACTTACACTCGTCAATGGTTGAGATGCAGGTTTAGCTGGCTGCGCACCCGAATTGTTTGCAGGTACATTGACAACAGCCACTGGTTCTCCAGTTTTAGCTGTCTGTGAAACAGAAGGCATCGATGATACTCCTCCTTTTTTATTTTGAATATAGTTTAACAAATCATCCTTAGTTAAACGTCCTTCCGCACCAGTACCGGATATGGTATCTAATTCACTTATATCAATATTTTCCTGCGTAGCGATATTTTTTACCAAAGGAGAATAAAAACGATCGGAACTACTATCTTTCACGGCACTTCTAACGGCATCAGTTGATACCAATTGTTCAGTTCCCGGGATACTTTCAATAACAGGTTCTTCAGTTGTCTGTGTAACAACTGCAGCATCTTCAGTCGCCGAAGAATCGGTTTCTATAATTGCAATAACAGTACCTACCTGTACAACTTCATCTTCCTTAAATAACTGTTTAATTAGCTTACCCGCTATTGGCGAAGGAACTTCAGAATCAACCTTATCTGTCGCAATTTCCAGAACCGTATCATCCATCTCTATCATATCTCCGGGCTGTTTAACCCATTTAATGATGGTTGCTTCCGCAACACTTTCCCCCATTTTAGGTAACAATAATTCGTATTGAGCCATTTTTTATTTTATGATTGATATCGGATGCAAAAGTAAAGTATTTTGAACACTTAATCCCCATATTGGTTAAGTTCGTTCAAAATCATGGTCAAAGCCGCTATGGCTGAACGCTCTATGTTTTGAGCTCTTTTGTTTCCAAAATTATAAACCTTTGCAACAACCCCATTTTTACTAGCCACTGCAATCCACACTGTACCAACAGGTTTACCTGGCATACCGCCATCCGGACCGGCAATTCCACTTACAGCTACAGCATAATCTGTCTTAAAATGATCTATTGCTCCCTGAGCCATTTCTTTTACAGTCTGCTCACTCACCGCGCCATAATTATTTAGCGTTTCCGAACTAACACCTAATACAGATTCCTTAAGTTCATAAGAATATACAACTGCTCCGCCAACATAAACTGAAGAACAACCGGGATGTTGGGTAATGAGATGTGCAATATAACCACCTGTGCAACTTTCAGCAGTCGAAAGCGTAAGCTTTCTCTTATCCATTATATTTAGAATTGCTTTTTCAAGAGCAATGTCTTCTTCTACAACAACGTTTTTCTTTACCCTGGCAATAATCTGTTGCGCATATACTTCAACTTCTTCCTTCAATATTGTTTCATCTGTACCTGTACTGCTCAACCTTAAACGCACCTGTCCTAGTCTGGGTAAGTAAGCAAGTTTGATATGTTCAGGTAAGCTATTTTCAATATCTTCAATTTCAGCAGCAAGAAACGACTCTCCTATATTCGCTGTAAGTATTGTTTTATGAACTATAAAAGGAAGCTTAAATGAACTTTTTAAACGTGGAAGAATTTGTTCCTCCATCAAATACATCATCTCGAATGGAACTCCAGGCATAGATACAATGATGTTGCCATTATGCTCAAACCACATGCAAGGCGCTGTTCCATTTTCATTTTTGATAACAATACAACCATCGGGTACATCAGCTTGTTTCCTATTGGATTCAATCATTGGCTTGTTAAAACGCTCAAAGATCTCAGTAATATGTACTAGAGTTGCTTCATCCCTCCTGAGGCCCATGTTAAAGTACCTGGCTAAGGTTATTTTAGTAATATCGTCTTTGGTTGGCCCCAAGCCGCCTGTAATTAGGATTATTTCGGCTCTTTTCTCTGCAAGAGTTAAAGCTTCAATAATATGATCAGCATCATCAGACACTGAAGTAATTTGTTTTACTTTAATACCAATCAGGTTAAGTTCTTTAGCCATCCAGGCTGAATTGGTATCTACAATCTGACCAATAAGAATCTCATCTCCTATAGTTATGATTTCAGCTAGCATAAATTCAAATATTAGAATCGGGTATAGTAATTCTTTCTCTTGCTCAGTTTTAGATCCTGAAGTACGGACGCTTTTACTTTGATATCTACAGAATAAAACTGATAAGCACCAAATGGAATCCAGCTAAAACTCATATCCCAACAATGCAAATCCCTATAGATTGACAAAGAGGTTTGAGAGAAAGTGCTCGCTTTAAAATCCCAGCCCGAGTTGAATTGAACTTTCCATTTTGTGGTGATGTTTGCATCACCATTAAAATTCAATGTATTGGTTATTGTTGAGTTCTGTCCCAGCCTATCTGTATTGTAATTAAAAGTGTAGCTAAAAGCAAAATTCCATGGAATTTTAAAATCTACAAATGCATTAGGATCACGGCTCACTTTAGCAAGCTCTTCAGATTGCTCTGGGGTCATACCGGTTTTAGCTGCCTTATCCTTTAAATTTTGCTCATTCTCATTCTTCTTTTTTAAAGCCTCAGGATTTAGACTGTAGTTAAAGGAGAATCCAAAATTGGTAAGCCGGGGCAATTTACCAACATTCCAAACGTAATCATCAAGTAGTTTTCTACTTACCTTTCCTGAAATAGCATCTACAGTATCAGTATACCTGTATGGATCTAAAGTACCATAATAATTAACCCCTAATTTATCAGTAAACTGTGACCTTCCACTAAACCCTAGCGTCGACAACTTAAAGCTTGGCGCAAGGAAATTGTATGAACCACTGATACTTAAGCCTTGTATGATTGGAATCTTTTTGTCACCCTTCCCAGTAGTATCTTTTGGAGTTAAAACTTTAGCTTCTATCGTATTATCTAAACTGAAAGAAATTGCAGCACTACGGCCCGATCCAGGAAATCCAAAAGGCGCCTGCTCAAAAATTGAATACTTCTGTTGCTTTCCATCAAAACCGATCTTTGGACTACCATCTGTATAAAAAGCATTTTTGTAATATCCTTTCTCTATACTGGAAAAATCGGGTCTGTAACTAAAGCTCATTTGAGGTGTCATCACATGCCTCAATGCTTTAAAATTACCAAATTTGGTAAACTGAGCAGTACTGTAAACCTTTGTAGAAATACCCATATTCAGGCTGTATTCACCATTACGTTTAAAACCAGGTACTGTATCTACAATTTCCTGATCAGGACTATTCAGAACTTTCAAATAAGATTTTCGTATAGTTTGAAATTGCCACCTCTCTGTATAAGACACGCCCGTATTGAAATTAAAAAATTTCATGATATTAAACGCCACATTAGGGCTTACCTGGTGCTGAAAACCACTTTTAAATTTACTAAGCGAGCCTTTCTTAAACAACTGATCTTCGGTTGTCGATATAGAATTAGTTCCCTGCATAGTATAGCCGACTGATATTTTTTGATACCATTTTTGTTCACCTAACCTATCCTTTGAATCAAACGGATTAAAAGTTGGCACACTTAAATTAATATCCGGTAACTGCAATCCTACGGTTTTGTTTTGCGTTTCCTGAGATCCACTTGCAACAAGGCTAAAGTTAATGCCATTACCAAAAACCTTCCCATAGGATATGGACGATCTCATTGTATTTTTGGTAAACTGATTATAGTCATAGCTGCTACCTCCTGCAGTATTTTGATTAAATGAACTTGTACCCGCATCAACTGAGGCAGAAAACGTAGTACCAGGTCTGGCATTCGCATTCTGGGTATGCGACCACTGTAAGTTAAAATCCTTCTTCGGTTCATACTCAGGAGTCCCCTCTAAGCCATACCTTGAATTTGAATACCTAAAGTTGATATTTCCGTTATACTTATATCTTTTAGTGTAATTAGACAATAGAGTTCCCTCATAAGAGCCCCTGGTATAAATTGTTGCAAGCATTTTTGCATCCCAATAATCATTTAAGCCCAGGTAATATCCTCCCTCCCTAAGAAAGAAACCTCTCGTATAATCTTCTCCCGGACTAGGTAAAATAACTCCAGATGACTTTTTATTAGGCTTGGGGAAAAATGCAAAAGGCAGACCAAGCGGCAAAGGAATATCTTCTATCTTTAAATAAACCGGCCCTGTAATGATCTGCTTTTCTGTAACGATACCTTTTGTAATATAAATCCCAAAGTGTGGGTGAGGCAAGTTACAGGTACTATATGTTTGTCCCTTACTATGAATTTCATCATCTGGTTGTTTCTTTGCTTTACCTCCGGTAAAGAAACCACCCTCCTGTTCAGTAAACACTCCCCATATACGACCAACACTAGTTTCTGTATTATAAAATATGGAATCAGCAAGCGAGGTGGATTGTCCTGTCATTTTAAAGATCGGCCTGCCTACATACTTTCCTTTAGCATCCGTTCTTCCACTTGCATAAATCAGCTTCGTTTTAGAATTATAGGTAATATAGTCTGCATCCAATTCAATACCCTGATATTTAACCCTGGCATTTCCATACAGATAAACCATTTCATTTTCCTTATCAAAGTAACTGGAGTCCCGAGCAGAGTATTCAATTTTCTCGCTAGCTACCGTATCTTTTGGCCCGCTTTGTGCGTTACCTTTTTTAGTTGTATCTACTTGCTTAGTGATTTGCTGCCATGAAAAACTGTTCAATGCAAGTGCCCGATTATCAACAGATGTTAATAAAACAAGTAAGTTTAAAAAAATGATGTACCGTAAAAGTTTCAAATTCGTGTGTGAATGTTATTTTTGCATTAATGTTTAATCCAAAACGTTCAAAATTAATGAAAAATATACCATTGCTCAGACCAAATGCAATTTTGATTGTATTTATTTCTGCAGTTATTATTACTCTATCTAATTATCAGGCATTTACGCAAGAATATAAAATAAAAACTATCGTTATTGATGCCGGTCACGGCGGAAAAGACGGGAGTACAAGAGGCGCCTACTCCACTGAAAAAGATGTTGCCCTCAAAACTGCGTTACACCTTGGTGCAGCAATTGAAGCCAACATGAAGGATGTAAAAGTGATTTACACTCGAACTGAAGACGTGTTTATTCCACTTTATGAGCGTATTGCCATTGCGAACAACGCAAAAGCAGACCTTTTCATTTCTATTCACTGTAACGATATGCCTGTATACAGGTCAACTGTGGTAACCGGCTATAGAAAAAATAGCAGAGGAAAAAGAGTTCCTATAACAAGTACAGTTAGCAGAAAAAGTACATCGACAAGGGGCGTTGAAACATTTGTTTCAGGTATGGGTCGCGTAAATGAGCAGGATGAAGCAATTAAGCGAGAGAATGCCTCTATATTTTTAGAGGAGAACTATAAGGAAAACTATGAAGGTTTCGACCCGAATAATCCTGAAAACTTTATCATCCTATCTTTAATGAAAAATACTTTCAGAACCCAAAGCTTAAAATTGGCGAAGTTAGTACAAGACCAATATGTTAACGTTGGCCGTATCGATCGTGGGGTTCAGGAAAAAAGTCTTGCAGTTCTGGCACGTGCAGGTATGCCTGCAATATTAACCGAAATTGGCTTTATCAGTAACCCTGACGAAGAGGATTACATGAATTCTGAAGCCGGACAAAAAGAAATTACCGATTGCCTGTTAAAGGCCATCGAAAACTACAAAAAGAGCATAGAAGGATAAATAAGTTAAATCAATAACTATTACTAGATGAGTGTAAAGAAAAATGCAACCCTGTTACTATTATTATGTTTATTTAGCGCTCAACTAATATTTGCCCAAACTTACAAGGTTAAAACCATTGTTATTGATGCCGGACATGGCGGCAGTAAACCCGGTGCCAGAGGAAGTTTTTCATTGGAGAAAAATGTAGCACTAAAAGTGGCCTTAAAACTAGGGAGAAAACTTGAAGACGAATTGCCTGGAGTAAAAATCCTTTATACCAGAAAAATCGATGTGGATGTAGATTTTTACAAAAGAGCAGCGCTGGCAAATGACAATAAAGCAGATCTTTTCATTTCTATTCACTGTAATTCAATGCCAGANAAAAGGGTTGTTACGGGTTACACAAAAACTAGAAAAGGTAAGAAAACCCCAAAATACTCCTATGTAAAAAACAAATCCACAAGTGGTACCGAAACATTTGTGGCAGGATCTCACCGCTTAAATGAACAAGATGCTGCGATTAGGGAGAATGAAGATATTAAGCTTGAAAAGAATTACAAGCAAAACTATAACGGATATGATCCAAATGATCCCGAAACATTTATTATACTATCTTTGTTCAAAAATATATTTAGGGATAAAAGTCTGAAACTAGCTAAATTGATTCAAGACAATTATACCCATGATGACAATAGAGTAAACAGGGGAGTTAAAGAACAAGGAGTTTTAATTCTTCAAAGATGTGGGATGCCGGCGGTACTAACAGAAATTGGATTTATTTCTAACCCTACCGAAGAAGAGTATATGAATTCAGCGCATGGACAGGATGAGATTGTTAATTCAATCTATAAGGCAATAAAGACTTACAAAAAGGAAACTGAAACAAATTAAGTAAATACATACCAAGAACATACACTGAATGAAAATAGCAAACGAAACCAAAGTAGGCATATTAGCTGCCTTTTCTATTGCCCTGTTAATTATAGGTTATAACTTTTTAAAAGGAAATGCCATTTTTTCAAGTGAAACTGTTTTGTATGCGAAATATTCACGTGTTGATGGACTCGCGGTATCTAAACCTGTTTTAATTAATGGTTATCAGATTGGTCGCGTAGATAAATTACAACTGTTAACTGACGGATCAATCTTAGCCACACTTAAAATTAAAGGTAAATACGAAATTCCAAGAAATAGTATAGCTAAACTTGAAAGTACAGACCTTCTGGGTAGTAAAGCTATTGTTATGGCTTTGGGTTCTGGGAATGACTTTGCCCAAGATGGTGACACACTAAATGCTAACGTACAAAAAGGCATTCTTGAAACAGTACAACCTGTTCAGAAAAAAGCTGAATTAATTATCGGTAAGATGGATTCTATCCTTACAAGTGTAAACTCCATTTTAAACCCTAATTTCCAAAAGAATGTAGACAAAAGCTTTAACAGTATTGCTTCTACGCTTTCTTCTTTAGAATCTACCTCTAAAAAGGTAGATAATCTGGTAGGCTCTGAAGGTACTCGTATCTCTGCAATTCTTGCTAACGTTGAAGCGATTTCTGGCAACCTTAAACAGAACAACGCTAAAATATCTGCTATATTAAACAATATCAATTCAATTACAGATCAGGTGGCTGCTGCTAATTTCAAGCAAACTATAGACAATGCAAACAAAGCTGTTGTAGATCTTCAAAGCATCGTTGGTAAAATTAATAATGGCGAAGGAACACTGGGCTTGTTAGTTAACGATACAAAAATGTACGATAATTTAAACAATGCTTCGAAAAGTCTGGATAACCTGATGATAGATTTAAAAGCAAATCCTAAACGCTATGTTCACTTCTCAGTATTTGGTGGTGGTGGTAGCAAAAAAGATAAATAACCAAAATAAAAGTTAACAAAAAAGCCACTTCATCAATTGAAGTGGCTTTTTTGTTAATGCTGTATCGTCCTAAAATAAGTTGACAGCTAAATCAACTTATTATGAAAAATGCGGAAAAGAATCCAGTCAGACGTAGTCAGCGAGATTATAGTTTGGCCTTTAAATTACATGTT
>Ga0065714_10002283_pt1 | contig 38052 bp, 40 predicted proteins | sample MisRhiReplicate2_FD_59101 | JGI IMG/M metagenome (GOLD analysis project Ga0065714, IMG submission 59101) | Miscanthus rhizosphere microbial communities from Kellogg Biological Station, MSU, sample Rhizosphere Soil Replicate 2: eDNA_1 v2... | ecosystem: Host-associated > Plants > Roots >... | reverse complement strand
GCTGTCTTAGTTTTTTTTATTTCTTTAGAAAAATATTTATAAATTTCTAAAAAAACATCATCATAACCTCTTGCAGAATATCTTTCAATAGCAAACCATAAACTTATATATGAGTTAGGATTTTTCTTTGTATAGTTTAATATATATTCAAGTTTCTTTTTTCTAAACTCTTCTCTTATTTTCACATAATCTTTTTCATCAACAACGTCTTTATTGGAAACTTTCAGTTCTTCTTGTTCTATAATTTTATTGTAATCTGGCAAAAATTTTTCAGTCAACTCAATATTAATATCAGAATTTGAGAGCGAATAAAATTTATCTGCTGTAAATTCATTAATAAGAAGTTTATGGCTTCCTTTGTCTAAGAATACCATTTGTGTCATAACATAAGTGTTATCAGGTTGCTGAAATGATAAAAACAAAGCAGTAGGATAATTAACCGTTCCTGAAAAATAAAATTTCCCTTTTTCGATCTTAGACGAGAATAAATTTTTATCATAAAATAGTGGGTCAACAAAAGCAGATTCCAAATAAATGGAATCCGCTTTTGCTACTGACTGATTTATATCTCCTTTAACTTCAAATACATTTGAATTATTTTGAGCAGACAAAAATCCACTTATAAGCATCAGTAAAAAAAATACTTTCATTAGTTCCAACAATAATAATGTTTATGTACACTACAATCAATACAAGTAAGACCAGCACAACAACCTTTGCCATCAGTAGTAGAACTGCTACAGGCTGCACCTTTTGCAGCGCAAGTTCCGTTGCCACTACCTTCCGCAAAAAGATCGATATTTGACATTTGTTTTCCTCCAAATACATCTTTCAAATATTGTCTCGAAAGTTTTTTCAAATTTTTCATCTTTAATGATTTTTAAATTTAGTAATTAATTTTGTCATACAATCCCTGACATGGGATTTTTTGCTGATCAGCAGTAAACATTTATTTTCTTGCACTGTACACATACAAAAAAACAACTATTTATGACTTCAAAACTAAAAATTAAACTCAAAAAAGAATGGGATATCTTTTGCGATTTTTTGGTAATTTTATTGCAAAATTTGCGCAAAATTTGCGTAATTTTGTTTAAAACATAATCGATGATTCAGGAAAAACTTAAAAATTTAAGAAAACAGAAAGGGATGTCTCAAGAAAAAATGGCAAAAATACTATCTACAGATACTTCTAATTACTCTCGAAAAGAACGGGGTGAAACAAGAATTCATGATGAAGAATGGCAAAAAATTGCTGATGCTTTAGATGTTCCTGTTGAGGAAATAAAAGAAGAAAAACCTTCCGGTATTGTTCACAACGACAACTCTACTTTTAATGATAATTCTGGAAATTATTATAATCAAAATTTTAACATTCCAAATTCTATTGTAGAAAATCTTCAGGATTATATTTCACTTCTCAAAAAAGAAATTGAAAATCTAAAAGAAGAGAATGCAGCTTTGAAAGCTCAGAAATAAATTTTATAATCCTACAACAAATACAAAGTTGAGAAACGTAATGCTTCTCAACTTTTTTTAATACACTACGATTTAACTTTATAGTTATTAAAAAACAAATGTATTTTTATTGACTTGGTTTGCCAGCTTTTGTGAGTTTTTAGGAACCTAGACAGGAGTTAAAACTCTAAGACAATATGGATTTGTTGGACAAGTTCTTTCTTTACAACATCTTACAATTTGTGGCAATATTCCACCACTAAAAGATTTTAGTTCTTTTCTTGTTAGCTTCTTTAAATTTTTCATAATAAATAATTTAAAATTTAATCCACATTACAATAGTAAGCGTTTGGTACTGTTCCACCTGCTCCAGACATTGTTCTACATCCTTTTCCATTATTGTAATCTAATGAACAACAAAATCCAGGACCACAATCTGCAGCTGTATCACAGTACTTATAACCACCCTTGATTGTTTTTAAACTTTCTCTTGATAAATTTTTCAAATTTTTCATAATGATTTTAAATTAAAAACATACTTCACCAATAAGTTTACAAACACCGTTGCAATTGAAATGAGTGTGAGGATTACATGGACAGTTCTCTGCTGGCTTTGTACCCGTAATATTAGTTGTACAACCTGCAATACCTCCATTTACAGACTTTAATTCTTGTCTTGATAATTTTTTTAGATTTTTCATATTTCTCTATTTATTTTATGTTAACATCCACTAGGAAAACTGCCTTCTACCCAAGGTGGGGGACAACTCATACTAGAAGGGGTATTACAACATCTTGCCAATGATGGAGGATAAGTAGTACAACATTTGATCATTCCACCACTAATTGATTTTAAATCCTGTTTTGATAATTTTTTTAGATTTTTCATAACAATTTATTTTTTATGAGTATTATTAACAAAACTGGTTAATAGGAATACATGTTCCATTAGGACACAATTGCTCTCCTCTTTTACATTTACAAATTGCTGGCGGAAATGGACCGCTGCAGTCGTACCATCCGCCACTAATAGATTTCAAATTTTCTCTTGATAGTTGTTTTAATTTTTTCATAATAATTGTTTTAATTTTTCCTACTCTCTCTAAGCTTTTCGGATTTCGCTTGTAACCATTATTACGGATGTGAATTATTTTTAAAAATGATTTATATAGATTGGCATTTGTATGTTTTTTGAATAATAAATCCTCACGGAATTAGTATGCGGTTGATCATTAACTTTATATTCTAACAAATAATTTAGTCACAATTGCAGATGGTGATACTGCCTCCACTTTAATTAAATAGTTTCCAGGAGCCAAATTAGACACATCAATAGAATAAGAATTTGTTGGAGAAATTTGCTGAGTTTTTTTTAAGTTCCCTGATAAATCATAAATGGTGTACTTGGTAAACTGCACTTCTGCTGGCATTAAATAGATATTTAAATCATTTTTTGCCGATTGATTAATCATTATACCAAAAGGATCAGTTCCGCTTCCTTGTCCACTGGAACTCTTCACCTTCGTACCATCACCATCTAAAGTAGATATTGATGTCGCACTAATCTGCCCAAAATATAGTGAGCATCCAAATAAAAAAAATATTAAAGTTTTTAGCATAATTATATAGTTTTATTCAACAAAAGTATTATTAATACATATTGCACACTATCCCATAAATATGGTATATTTACTTCTATGATGAAATATTTTATATTGCTTTGTCTGTTCAGCAGTATTTTTTTTATGGGTCAGAAGAAAGATCCGGAGATTGAAAAAATGCTTGTAAAATACAGAAGTAATCTAAACGAAAATTTAGATTCTTCCATCTATTATATTAACAAAATTAAAATTATCAGTAAAAAAAAAGGAGATAATTTTTACTTATCAAAGGGGTATTATGGATTAGGATATTGTTTTTATCAAAAGGGAGATATAAAGAAAGCTCAAAATTATATTAATACATCTATCCCCATTGCCTACAAATCAAATAATTTTCAAACGCTTGCTCTAGCTTACAATCAATTAGGCTTGATAAAAAATAACGAGAGTAATTATCAGGTTGCAATACAATTATTCCTGAAATCATTAAAAATATCCGAAAAAAATGGACTTAATGAAAAAAGCATCACTTTAAAAAATTTAGGAAACCTATTTTTATCCCAAAACGATACCGTTCAAGCCATTAAATATTATATGGAAGATTATCAATTTACGAAAGACCGAGAATTGATCGCCGATCATTTCGGAAGCTGTAATAATCTAGCGATAATTGAGAGAAAGAAAAATCCTGATTTGGCTTTACAACATTTCAATACCGCTCTTTCAATTGCCAAACAACTTAATAATAAAAGATGGCAGTATGATGTTCATATTAACTTATCAATTCTTTATATGAGTGATAATCAATATAAGAACCTTAACAAAACTTTATTCCATCTTGATGCTGCAAAAAAACTGATCGAAGATATTGGTGATTCAAATCTGTATTTTTTATATTATTATAACTGTGGAGGATATTATTATAAAAAAGATCAATATTCCGACGCTATCGATTATTATTTTAAAGCTGAGAAGATTGCCCAAAATTCTTCTATTCCTTTAGACTATAAAATCTCTCTGATGGATGATCTGAATACCGTTCTTGAAAAAAACGGAGATTATAAGAAAGCTTACCAATACCAGAAAATTTATCACAAGCTCAATGACAGTATTTTCAGTGTAGAAAAAGCCAAAAACATCAACGAAATTATCACCAAATATGAAGTTAACAAAAAAAACAATCAGATTCTATTACTCAATCAGCAGAAAGAATTTCAGGAAAAGAAAAGCAAATTAGTATTGGTTAGTTCTCTTTTATTTATATTGATATTGATCGGAATCTTGTATTTTGTTTATAAAAAGTCACAGTTTCAGAAAAAGCTGAGACATCAGGAAAACATCAATCATGAGCAGGAAAAAGAAAAATTATTACAGGAACAGGAAATCAAAGAAATGAATGCCCTTATAAAAGGAACAGATTCTGAACGAAACAGAATTGCCAAAGATCTGCACGATGGGATTGCGGGAGATTTGGCAGGGATAAAACTTTTATTAGCTAAAGAAAACTTAGATCTTAACAATAAAAATCTAGAAAAAATTCAGGACAATCTTTCTGATGTATTTCAGGAAATAAGACAAATCTCGCATAATCTGAGCATTAGTAATCTTAAAGATAAAAATCTTAAAAATCTTCTATCAGATTTAGAAGCTAATTACCGGAAAAGAAATGAATTCAATTTTGATGTTCATATTTATCCGGAAGATGCTCTTGATGATTTAAGTGAAATAAAAAAAATAAATATCTATCGGGTTTTACAGGAGTTGCTCAATAATATTTCCAAACATGCTAAGGCGACTGAGGTAGAATTATCTGTTAACAGACATCTTGATGACATTAATTTTATTATCACTGATAATGGAATAGGGTTTTCTATCGATGAAAAAGGAATAGGATTAAAGAATATTCAGGAAAGATTAGAAATCATATCCGGAGTAATTAATATACATTCTAACAAAACTAAAGGAACTTCCGTAATTATTGAACTGAAATCATGAAAAATACAATAAAAATTGCGATTATAGATGACCATCTCCTTTTTTTGAAGGGTCTTAGAATGCTTTTAGAACAAGATGGAGATTTTGAAATAGTACATGCTTATGACAATTATTCTGATTTGCTAAAAAATATAAAACTTCAGGAGCCGGATATATTAATTACAGACATATCAATGCCCGAAATCAATGGGATTGAACTTTCTAAAATGGTGCGTCAGATTTATCCTTCCGTAAAAATAATGGTCATGAGTTCTTATTCTAACATGATGTCACCTACAGATGTCGATGGTTATTTGCTTAAAGATACAGAGTCTGAAGTACTGATTGAAAGCATCAAAAAAATAGTATGGAATAACGATAAAGTATTTCACAAAGACTTTCAAACAGTAAAATTTGATTTTAATAAAAGTATCGTAAGCAAAAGGGAAAAAGAAATTATTGATTTTATCAGTAAAGGCTTTACCACTGACGAAATTGCAGAAAAACTCTGCATCAGCAAACATACCGTTGAAACACACCGTAAAAATATTTTTAATAAACTTTATGTAAATAATATTGCAGCTCTCGTAAAAACATCAATTATGTTGGGGCTAATTGACGTTTAGCAGAACTTAAACAAGTTGGGGTATTGATATTCAAAAAAAATAAAAGCAACATAAAAAAATTTTAATTATCTTTACTAAACCATCAAAATTTAAAACAAAACTTTATGAAAAATCTAAAAAAACTCAGCAAAAACCAGTTAAAATCAATTTCCGGAGCAGGAGGAATCAAAGATCTTCCTGAACCAGACTTCTGTATGTATTACTGTAACGGTGTTGTCATCTGTGCAACCTGCAGCAAAGATTTCAAATGTCCGGATGATTCTATGTAAAGAAATTGTCAAAAATGACAGAAAACCGTTCCTGATTGGAGCGGTTTTTTATTTTTAAAACAACCTCAACTGCTGTTCCCTCGTTCCGGTGAACCCATCGGTAGAAAGCTTGGGAAATTCTTTACCTTCGAAATATTTCTTCCTTCCTATTTTAAAAGTATTGTGAATCATTTCTGCTATATTCCCTTCCCCTTTCTGTCTGTCAAAATATCTTTTATCACCCAATTTTCCGCCACGCATCGATTTGATTAAATTTAAAACTTTCTGTGCCCTGTCCGGAAAACTTGATTCGATCCATTTCACAAAAACCGGTTCGACCGTATCATTCAGTCTCACCAAAGTATAACCAAAGCTCTGAGCTCCGGCTTCAGAAATAGCTTTTAAGATACCTAAAGGCTCATCACTGTTCAGTCCGGGAATAATCGGAGCAACCATAACGTTGACGGGGATTTTATTTTCAGACAGAATTTCCACCGCCTTCAGTTTATTCTTGGAAGAGCTCGTTCTCGGTTCCATCTTTCTGCGCAGATCTTCATTGATTGTCGGAATACTTAAAGAAACCGAAACCAAATTCTGTTCTGCCATAGGTTTTAAAATATCTAAATCTCTCAACACCAAAGCATTTTTTGTCAGAACATTGACAGGATGTCTGTAATCAAGACAAATTTGCAGCAGTTGTCTCGTAATTTCAAATTGTCTTTCGGCAGGTTGATAACAATCTGTGTTTCCTGAGAGTAAAATAGGTTCGGGTTTGTAACCTCTTTTTCTGAAAAATTTCTCCAATAATTCAGGAGCATTTTTCTTAACCATAATTTTTCTTTCAAAGTCAATTCCTGCACTGTATCCCCAATATTCGTGTGTAGGTCTGGCAAAGCAATAGGAACATCCGTGCTCACAACCCTGATAAGGATTCATAGAATATTCCATCGGCAAATCTTCACTTTTTACCTGATTGACAATGGTTTTAGGAAAAACTTCGGTGAATGTGGTTTTTACAGTTTCAAAATCTTCATCTTCAGGCTCAAAGGTGAATCTGTCGAAACGGTTGATAACATTTCGCTGAGCTCCCTGGCCTTTTATGATATTTTCGTTCTGCATTTATAATGTAAAATTATAACGGTTTGTTTTTAAAATAATGAGTTTTAACACTAAAGTTTTCCACAAAAAAATCCGTCATCAAAATATGATGCCGGACTTTTTTAAATATTTATTTCTTTTTACTACTTCTTATTATTTGAAAGCATAGAATTCTATACCATGATCGTCGTCGTCATATTTTTTATCAAAATGTCTGTGATGATCAGAATAATAATCAGTATATTTTTTATGTTTTTTACTTAATATTTTTTTTACGCTTAAAAAGCTAAGCACTGCCAAAAGACCTACTCCTCCTGCCAGTAAAACTCCTACTTCTTTTTTCATATTTAGTACAATTTTGTAAATAGATTAAGCAAATAGTATACCTTTTTTTATTCGTCTCATGATAATTTTTGTTAATCTCAATATCAATTTTTAAGTCGAAATATCCCTATACTCGTAAAATTGTGGTTTGAAAATTGTAGTATTTAAAACGGAAACAAATCAAAAAAAGATAATATTATGGAAAACCCAGACAACATTGACAGAATGACCACTTTAAGTCAGGTAATGGAAAGACTCAGAGAAAGGGGCATTCACAGAGAATTCAGAATGAACGAAGCTTGCGAAATGAAATATGAAGATTCAGAAAAAAACTATAAGCCCGATGAATTGACAATTTTAAAAACTTATCGATTTGAAGGAGACAGCAATCCGGATGACAGCGCAGTACTTTATCTTGTAGAAGACAACTCCGGAAACAAAGGCATTATCATCGATTCTTATGGTGCAGACAGCAATTATCCCGGTCACGAATTTGATACTTTTCTAAGAGATATTCCTATTAACGAAAGTGATGAATATGATTTTTAATTAAATAATTCTCAAAAAAATATAAAAATCCGAAACTTACTGAGTCTCGGTTTTTTCTTTTTTATTAAATATTTTTCTGAAGATTCCTTTCTTTTCCTCTGTCTTTTCAGGTTCCTTTTTTGGCGTTGATACTGCTTTGGAAATATCTTTTCCAGCTTCTTTCACAGATTTCTTCACATCTTTTACTGTGCTTTTTACTTCTTTGACAGATTCTTTCGTTTTTTCAACGGTCTTTTTAGCTTTGTCTACATTGATTCCGATCAGCGTTTTCTTCAGACCGTCTTCAATTCCCTTCCAGAAAAGATTAAAGAATGACTTTGTAGGATCTCTTTCCACATCTTCCACGATCACAGATTCCGGAAATTTTCCCGAATCTGATTTAACGAAAATATTGACCACAGCGCTCAAAACACCTTTCTTCTCCTTGCTGTTTTTATCTAAAATTGAAACTTTTAAGTCTTTATGTTTAAGATTAAAAGTTCCGCCAATTCCTTTAGGATTTCCTTTAAAATTAAACAACATTTCCTGAATCGTTCCCGTGGCAGTAATACTCATATAAGGAACAACAAAAGCATTCAATGCCACCGCAGGAATATTGCTCAGCTTACCCGCAATCGTAAAACGGTCGCTCTGATCCGCAGTATTAAATCCCCAATTAACAGAAAGCGGCGAAGATTTCATAAATGTACAGTCTATTTTAATATCAACCTGAGTTGGCTTCCCTTTCATCTTTGCCGAATTCAGATTTTTTACGTTCATATTAAAATTAGTAAAAGTCAGCTTTCCGGGTCCGCTGCTTTTTGGCGTATCTTCTTCATATTCTAAAACTGAATTTTTTAGCTGGAAAACATCAATGAACATTGGGATTTTTATATTCCTCAAAAGCCTTGAGTACAATAATTTTTCCTTCGGATCATCTGCCGGAATTTTACTTCTGAAAATATTGGCATTGGCTGATAAAATCGTCATGTTGTTTGCATGAAGAAATTTGTTTTCAGAGAAAAAATCCCATTGTCCGACTGCGGTTATCTGATGGGCTTTCAGATCATACAAATCGCTTTCTACCGGGATCATTCTGATAAACTGAGCTCTTGAAACAAGAGGTTTCATTGCAACTTGATCAAGCTTTATCTTATTTTTACCAAATGCTAAAGCATCGACTGTCATGTTATAAAACTTTGTTTTGTATGCAAAATTTTTAGTTGTCAGATTATAATCTTTCACTTCGACAGCCAAACCTCCATTCTTTGATTTTTCTTTCAATTCAATATCTTTTATTGAAGCATTCAGATCATTAAATTGTAATGGTTGATTTTCTTTGTCGTAAATGATATTTGAATTTTTCAGTGTTACATTTCGAACCAAAACAGGAAACTGAATTCCATTAAAATTTGATTTTTTATCAGATTTAATAGTTCCTGCCGTGATTTTACCATTGACCTGATTGACCAGAACATCTTTTACATCCAGACTAAGTTTTTTATCTATAATTTCCCATTTATTGATGTTAAATGCAATTTGATTTGCTTTTAAATCCATCGTTGTTTTACCGGAACGTGAATCATTAGGAACAACCGATATACTCCTGATATCACCTTTTTTTGGAGTCATCGCAATGCTTCCGATTTTGATATCCTGATGATTAAAATACTCAATTTCTTTTCCTGAAAAACTGAAATCCTTATATCTCAAAGGAATAATTTCTGCAGAAGTTTCTTTGCTGAATTCAATATTTTTAATATTTAAATTGACATCCTTAGCAAAAAGCATTTTGTTTCCATCTGCTTTATTGACCTGAATAACAGCATTATTTAATTTGAAATCTCCTAAATTTAATTCAAAATTGAGAGGTTTTTTAACTTCATCAGGAATTGCATTAGTAGTATAAATTAAAATATTAGGATTCTGGAAAGTCGCATTGGTCAAAGAAACTTTGTTATCCTTTAAAACAACATCTTTAAAATCAATTTTCTGAATAGACGCCGAGATCAGTTGCTTTTTCTTTGGGTATGATTTTTTAAAATTTTCAAAATCAATAATAGGAGCAAGCTGAAATTGATCAATTGAAACCTGTCCGTTTGTCGTTGTGATTTTTGCAATTTTTAAATTATAAATATTATCAGGCTGAAAGAAAATATCTTTTCCTTTAATGCTGTAGTGATCAAACGTCACAGGAAGTTTATTTTCTACCGTTTCTTCGTTCAACTGAAGATTTTCTACAATCAGATCTAAATCATTTACACTTAATAATTTTTGTTTGGTATATTTAAAAACCTGAATGGTTCCGTTGCTGATTCTGATATTTTCAAAACTGATCGGATTTGTCTTCTTATCCGTTTTTTTGTCTTTAGGTTTTGCCAGAATAATATTCAGATTTGGTTTCGCCAACAACAAATCATTTGAACTGATTGTCTTGTTAAAAATAGCATCGTAAATTCCAAAACGGCTGATTTTCAACGTATCGATTGTACCTTGAAGTCCTATTACTTTTGTGTTTTGAGGATTTTTATTATTAACGGTGATTCCTGTAGCGAAAATATTTCCTGTTCCCAAGTCTACATTCAGCGACTTGTAAGAAACTTTATAATCCGTATTTTTCTTAATATAATCCGGAAGCTGGGTTTTGAGCCAGATATTGATTGCTAAATTTGCAATCAGAATAAGTCCCAAAAAAATTCCAAGACCTATTAAAAGCTTTTTAACCCACGGTTTTTTCATAAATTATATTTGAATTAGTTCTTCACATTCATTTCAATCACGTATCCTTCATGCCCTCTCACATTCATAAAATTACCACCTTCGAAACCTAAATACTGACCTTTAATTCCTGTCAGTCTTCCTGCAAATTCAGGTTTTTTATCCAGAGTGAAAGAAGTCACTTTTTCAGGCTTTGAAAAAGGATAATCAAACTTCCACATATTTTCACCTTCAGAATAGAACTTTTGGAAATCTTCAGGAAAATACTCTTTTATTTTCTGCTGAAAATCTGCCAAATCAACTTCATCTTCAAAATCATCCTGCAGCATTTTTCTCCAATTTGTTTTATCAGCAAGATGTTCTTTCAATGCGACTTCGATCATTCCGGCTTCGTAGCGGTTTTCAGTTCTTGCAATCGGTAAAGCAAATGTTGCGCCCTGATCAATCCATCGGGTCGGAATCTGTGTATTTCTCGTCACTCCTACTTTCACGTCTCCTGTGTATGCTAAATATACGGTGTGTGGCTGCAATTGGATTTCTTTCTCAACATCAAGATCACGTTCACCAATTCCCAGATGGGCCGTAGAAAGCTCTGGTCGGATAATAGTGTCACTTGCATACGGACTTTCAAAAAAACAGCTTTTACAGAAACCCATTCTGTAAATCGTTTTATCTAATCCGCAATTTACGCACTGGAAACCAACATGCTTAATACTCAACTCCTTTCCAAGCAATTCATTCATATGAATAAGGTCGCCAGAAAGATTCAGATAATATTGAATCGGCTGATCATTGAAACTCGTCATTTTTAAAATTTGTCCTTGAAACTGCATGTGTGATAACTTTTTAGTAAATATAAAATTTTAGAATCAGTTATTGTTGTTTTTAGTTTTTATTCGTTCTATTTCCTGTTTTAATTCAGAAATCTGCGTCTGCATATCTTTCATTTGCGGAGATTCTGTTTTTTGCTGTTTTGGTGAATACTGCCAAATTAAATGAATATCTTTAACAAGACTGTTATGTTCTTCTAACCGCTCTTTACTGATGGCTAAACTATCATTCAACAATGTTATTTTCAAAAATCTCCCTCCCTTTTCTTCAAAAATTTCGCGATTGATAATCGCTAATTCAGGATGGTTTTCTTTGATTGTTTTAATATAATTCTCAGATCTTTCTTTCAGCTTTTCTTTATCCCATTTCTTTTTGGTGAGCCAAATACTTGGAATAAGGATCAAGACAGAGATCAAACTTATAAAGAGTGATATTTTATGGTTTTTGATTTTGTTTTTCTGAAGATAATATTTTTGATAGCCAAGTACAATGCTGAGTATCCACGTTCCAACCCCGATAAAAAAACAATTGATAAGATAAAAATAAAATCCTCCCCAGAAATATTCCCAATTGCCATTTGCAATCCCAAATCCGGCGGTACAAAGAGGCGGAATGCATGCTGTGGAAACTGCAACACCCGCTATTACTTTGATGGCTTCTTTTCTTACAATACCTAAAAACCAGGCAAAACCTCCCAATATGGCTAAAAAACAATCAAAAACAGTAGCCGTTTTAAAGCTTTCGAGTTGAGCGGTTTCTGAATGAAAAGGAGTGATAAAAAAATAAAGTGTAGATGAGCAAAGTGCCACAACAATCATTAATGCCCAATTGATAATACCCAACTTTATAAGATGCCTGTTGCCAATCGAAAAACCAAAGGCAGCCCCCACAATCGGTCCCATCAACGGTGATATAAGCATTGCGCCGATTACCGCCGCCGGACTATTAATATTAAGACCTATACAAGCAATGCCCATTGAGATGACCAAAAGCCAAAGATTATGACCCCGAAAATAAATTCCTTCCTCAATTTCATTAAAGGTAAAATCTTCTTCCTCTTCTTTGGGTAAACTTAAAAGTTTCTGAAAATTAATCATCTATCATATTTAAAAAACAAAAGTAAGAAAACAGCTTTCAACTATTATTAATAAATTTGTGGTCTAAAAAAAAATACACATGACGTATCTCGTTACGGGAGGAAGCGGATTTATTGGTTCCCACTTGGTAGAAGAATTATTGAAACACGGACATTCTGTCATAAACATTGACAATTTTGATGATTTTTACGATTATAAAATAAAAATTAAAAATACTTTAGAATCTGTCGGAAAAAACACTGACTTTAAATTCAGTGATAAAAAATCAGATATTGAAAATTTAATTCAACACTCAAAATCAGACAATTACACATTATATTTTCAGGACATCCGGAATAAGGAAGATTTAAAAAACATTTTTACTGATCATCATATTGATTTTGTCATTCATTTAGCAGCTTTGGCGGGAGTCCGCCCTTCCATCGAAAGACCTTTGGAATATGAAGAAGTGAACGTTAGAGGCACTATGAATCTTTGGGAGCTTTGTACTGAATTCAATATAAAAAAATTTATTTGCGCCTCATCATCAAGCGTTTACGGGAACAACGAAAAAATTCCTTTTTCAGAAACTGACAACGTAGATCATCCTATTTCACCCTATGCTGCCACAAAGAGATCCGGAGAAATTTTAGGTCACGTTTACCACAATCTTTATCATATCGATATGATTCAGTTGAGGTTTTTCACGGTTTATGGACCGAGACAAAGACCTGATCTGGCGATACATAAATTCACTAAGTTGATTTCTGAAGACAAAGAAATTCCTTTCTACGGTGACGGAAATACCGCAAGAGATTATACATATATAGACGACATTATTGACGGAATTGTAAAATCTATCGCTTACTTAGAAAAAAACTCGAAGGTATATGAAATTATAAATTTAGGCGAAAGCGAAGTGATCAAGCTTTCTGAAATGTTGTCAGTTATCGAAAAAAATCTTGACAAAATTGCCACAAAAAAAATGCTGCCACTACAGCAGGGAGATGTGCAGAAAACCAACGCAGATATTACAAAAGCCCGAGATTTAATCGGTTACAAGCCAATTACAAACTTCCAAAATGGCACAAAAAAATTTGTGGAATGGTTTTTGAGAAAATGACATCAATCTATCGCAATCACGCTCACAAAAGCATTTGCAGTAAATATAGACGAAATTTAATAAAAGAATTGAAAATCAAGTCATAAAAAAAGTTTATAATATAACCTATTTTTATACTTTTGCAAAAAATAATAAATTATGTACTGGACATTAGAATTAGCTTCATACCTAAGCGACGCACCTTGGCCGATGACAAAAGCAGAACTTATCGACTACGCAATCAGAACTGGTGCACCAATGGAAGTTGTAGAAAACCTTCAGGCAATCGAGGATGAAGGTGAAGTTTACGACGCAATTGATGAGATCTGGAGCGATTATCCTACGGACGAAGATTATCTTTGGAACGAGGACGAATATTAATAAAAAAGCATTAAGCTTTAAGCAACACGCTTAAAGCTTTTTCAATAATAACATACACCCATTAGGTGTAATTTTAATATGCTTAAAGCCCTAGGTTTTGAGCTTAAAACAAATTCTATGAGTTTTTTAAATAAAGTTCTTAAAGGGTTTTTGGGAGACAAGAAAGCGCAGGACCTTAAGGAAGTAAAAAAAGTTGTAACAAAAATCAAAGCTGTTGAACCAAGCATCGGAGAATTATCTGATGATGGTTTAAGAGAAAAGACTGCTGAATTTAAATCTAAAATTAAAGCAGCGACAAATACTATTACAACTCAGATAGAACAAATCAAAGAGCAGATCAAGAATTCAAAAAATGTTGATGAAAAAGAAGCTCTTTTCTCTAAAATAGAAACTTTGAAAAAAGAATCTTACGAGATTGAAGAAAAAGTTCTTTTGCAGGTTCTTCCTGAAGCTTTTGCGTTGATCAAAGAAACCTCAAGAAGATGGGCTCAAAACGGAGAAATCCGTGTAAAAGCTACTGATTGGGACAGAGAACTTGCTTCAACTAAAGATTTCGTTGAGATCCAAGGTGAGGAAGCAGTCTGGAAAAACTCATGGAATGCAGCCGGAACTCCTATTTTATGGGACATGGTGCATTACGACACTCAGTTTATTGGTGGTGTGATTCTTCACAGCGGTAAAATTGCCGAAATGGCAACGGGTGAAGGTAAAACTTTGGTAGGAACACTTCCAATTTACTTAAACGCTCTTCCTGAAAGAGGAGTACATGTTGTAACGGTGAATGATTATTTGGCGAAACGTGACTCTGCTTGGATGGGACCATTGTACCAATTCCACGGAATGTCAATTGACTGTATTGACAATCATCAGCCAAACTCAGACGGAAGAAGAAAAGCATACAATTCAGATATCACTTACGGAACCAATAACGAATTTGGTTTTGATTATCTCAGAGACAATATGGTAACTTCACCTACAGAATTAGTGCAAAGAGAATTAAACTTTGCCATTGTAGATGAGGTTGACTCTGTATTGGTGGATGACGCAAGAACACCTTTGATCATTTCCGGTCCGGTTCCTCAGGGAGACAGACAGGAATTTGATGTTCTTAAACCTTCTATCGACAGAATTGTTGAAGTTCAGAAAAAAACAGTTTCTGCAATTTTTAATGAAGCTAAAAAATTAATTGCAGCAGGAAACACCAAAGAAGGAGGATTTAAATTACTTCAGGCTTACAGAGGTTTACCAAAAAACAGACAATTAATCAAGTTTTTATCTGAAAGCGGAAACAGAGCATTACTTCAAAAAGTAGAAGCTCAGTACATGCAGGATAACAACCGTGATATGCCAATCGTTGATAAAGATTTGTATTTCGTTATCGAAGAGAAAAACAATCAGGTTGATTTGACGGATAAAGGTGTTGAATATATGTCTCAGGGGAATTCTGACAACAACTTCTTTGTTCTTCCTGACATCGGAACAGAAATCGCTGAAGTGGAAGCTAAAAATTTATCTAAAGAAGAAGAATTTGAAGCTAAAGAAAAGCTTTTCGCAGAATTTGCCGAAAAATCTGAGCGTGTTCACACAATGAGCCAGCTATTGAAAGCATATACATTGTTTGAGAAAGATGATGAATATGTTGTTATTGACGGCGAAGTAAAAATTGTTGATGAGCAGACAGGTCGTATCATGGAAGGAAGACGTTATTCAGACGGTCTTCACCAGGCGATCGAAGCTAAAGAAAGCGTAAAAATAGAAGCTGCTACACAAACTTTTGCAACGGTAACTCTCCAAAACTATTTCCGTATGTACAACAAACTTGCAGGTATGACAGGTACAGCAGAAACTGAAGCGGGAGAACTTTGGCAGATTTATAAATTAGACGTTGTAGTAATTCCTACCAACCGTCCGATTCAGAGACATGACAAACAGGATTTGGTTTTCAAAACCAACAGGGAAAAATATAACGCAGTAATTGAAGAGATTGAAAAATTAACAGCAGCAGGAAGACCTGTATTGGTGGGTACGACTTCTGTGGAGATTTCACAGTTGCTTTCAAAAGCACTTCAGTTAAGAAAAATTCAGCACCAGGTATTGAATGCGAAGCTTCACAAAAAAGAAGCAGAGATCGTTGCCGGAGCAGGTCAGCCAGGAGTTGTGACCATTGCAACCAACATGGCAGGTCGTGGTACCGATATTAAGCTTACCAAAGAAGTAAAAGAAGCCGGAGGTTTAGCGATCATCGGAACAGAAAGACATGATTCCAGACGTGTTGACAGACAGTTGAGGGGTAGAGCAGGACGTCAGGGAGATCCTGGAAGTTCACAGTTCTATGTTTCTTTGGAAGATAATCTGATGCGTTTGTTCGGTTCTGAAAGAATTGCTAAAATGATGGACAGAATGGGTCATAAGGAAGGTGAAGTAATTCAGCATTCTATGATTTCCAAATCTATCGAAAGAGCTCAGAAGAAAGTAGAAGAAAACAACTTCGGTACAAGAAAGAGACTTCTTGAGTACGATGATGTAATGAATAAGCAGCGTGATGTAATCTATAAAAGAAGAAAGAATGCATTATTCGGAGATCACCTGAAATACGATATTACAAACATGATCTTTGATGTATCGAATTCTATTGTAGCAAAAGGTAAAGCAACCGGAAACTATAAAGATTTTGAATTTGAAGTGATTAAAAACTTCACTATGGAATCTCCTATTTCTGAAAGTGATTTTAAATCAAAACAAATTCCTGAGCTTACAGACATTCTTTTCAAAGCAGCTCAAGCTGACTATGATATGAAACTGAATCTTCTGAAAGAAAAATCATTCCCTATTATTGAGAATGTTTATCAGAACCAGGGTTCGATGTTTAAAATGATCCAGGTTCCTTTCACAGACGGTGTTAAAACATTAACAATCGTTACCGATCTGAAAGAAGCTCACGATACAAACTGCGATAGTCTGATCAATGATTTTGAAAAGAACATCACTTTATCAATCATCGACGAAAACTGGAAACTTCACCTTCGTGAAATGGATGATTTGAGAAAATCTTCTCAGGGAGCTGTTTACGAACAAAAGGATCCTTTGGTGATTTACAAACAGGAATCTTTCCATTTGTTCAGCGAAATGGTTGACAAAATGAACAAAGAAATTATTTCTTTCTTATACAGAGGAGAGATTCCCGCATAAGAGATAAATTACAGATATGATAAAAACCGCTTCAGTTGAAGCGGTTTTTTTGTTATTCAATAAATAACACTTTGCTCATAACATGACAAATGTCAATTTTTGTATTTTATTTAGAATAATTAAAAACAATATATTTGCAAAAATTTATCTTCATGAAAAAACTATTGGTTTGCGCATCGCTGTTAGGTTCAATGATAACGTTTGCCCAAGAAAAAGATTCGGCACAAACAAAAAATATTGAAGAAGTAATAATCAATACAATATCTAAGAAAGACAGTGATTATTCAAATAAAATGCCTTTAAGAGCCATTGAAGACCCACAGGTTTTATCATCGGTAAACAGAGTGGTCTTAGAAAATCAGGCACTTTTTACTGTTGATGATGCATACAGAAACGTTACAGGTTTACAGAAAATGTGGTCTGCAACAGGTAGAGCAGGAGATGGAGGGGCATTTGTTATTTTAAGAGGTTTTGTCTCAAGCAGCTCTCTTAGAAATGGTTTAGTATCACCAGTTACGACAACGATTGATGCGGTAAATCTTGAGAAACTTGAGGTTTTAAAAGGACCATCAGGAACTTTATATGGAAGTAATGTTGCCTCATACGGAGGTCTTATCAATAGAGTAACTAAAAGACCATACGAAACTTTCGGTGGAAATGTTTCTTTAATGGGAGGAAGTTACAATACATACAGAGCGCAGGCTGACCTGAATGCTCCGCTTACAAAAGATAATAAACTTTTATTAAGATTAAATACAGCTTATACTAACGAAGGAACATTCCAGAAGTCAGACGCGAAAAATTCTTATTTTGCATTCACTCCTGCAATTACTTATAATGCTTCAGACAAATTACAGTTCAACGTAGAATATGAAATGTTTAATACAAGAGCAATAGGGGAGCAATTGTTTTTTTATCTTTCACCTGCAGGACTTGGTGGTATTGACAATATGAGAGACCTTGAAAAGAAAGGTTTAGATTACAGACAGTCTTATCTGGGTGACGATTTGTATACGACTTCCAGAGTAAATAATATCTTTGGTCAAATTAATTATAAAATTAACGATAATATAAAATCGTCAACCAATATCAATAATTCTCATAGTTATTCTAATGGTTTCGGACCTTATTTTGGTGCAGGTGTAAATCCTGCTGACAATATGCTTTATATTCAGAGATACGATCAGGGAACAAAAGACAGTAAAAAATCTTGGTTTCAGGTTCAGCAGAATTTCAACTTTGATTATACTTTCGGAAACGGAATGAGAAACAGAACAGTAGCCGGTTTTGATTTCTTAAAAACCAAAGACAGATCAAGATTTATTTATTTAGCAACGGGAGCGTTTGATACAGTTCCTGCAAATGGTGTAGATTACTCAGGATTCAATGGTGATGCTATGGGTGCGCTTTACAATAATCCTGCTAATTTAAGTAATTATGACATTGATGCAGATACAAATACATACAGTGGATATGTATCTAACGTTTTTACTCCTGTTACAGGCTTAAATGTGGTTGTCGGAGTTCGTTACGAGAGCAACGACTTTAAGGGAGGAAAAGTATGGATCAATGATACTGCAGCATATAATCAGTCAGCATGGTCTCCAAAAGCAGGTTTAGTTTATGAAATTTTAAAAGACAGATTCTCTGTTTTTGGAAATTATCAGAACAGTTTCAAAAGCAATGGGTATTACACGTATAATGCTACAGGCGACATCGCATTATCTGATCCTGAAAGAGCTAATCAGTTTGAAGGAGGTTTTAAAACAAATCTTATCAACGGAAAAATCAATGCTACGGTAAGCTACTACGATATCAAAGCTAAAAATTATCTTGTAACAACAGGATATTTCGGAAATATTGCNATTCAAAACCAAACTGGTGAAATACACAGTAAAGGAGTNGAATTAGAAGTAAATGCTTATTTAGTAAAAGGNTTCTCTCTAATCGGAGGTATTGCATATAATGACACCACTGATTTATCAACNGGTCTTAGACCAACTACTGCAGGATCTTACTGGTTAGGAAACTTTAATGCAAGCTATCAGTTCTTAGACGGAGATCTTAGAGGTTTAGGCTTCGGTGTAGGTGGAAACTATGCGAGCGATAATAATGTAACCGGAAACTTTATTCTTCCTAAATATTTCGTAATGAATGCCAATGCATTTTATGATGCAAAAAAATTCAGAATAGGAGTTAAAGTTGACAACTTTACCAACGAACATTACTGGACAGGATATTCTACAGCAAATCCACAGAAATTAATCAATGCTCTTGGAACAGTAACTTACAAATTCTAATCAGAGTATAAATTAAAAACCATCTGCCAAACTGCATGAGTAGTTTGGCAGATTTGTTTAGATTAAAACCATTTGATTCGCTAATTATAATTAATCTAAATAAAAATGGAAAATCTTATATTTGCACAACTTTAGAAATTCATGAAGAAAAAACATCACCACAAAAAGAAACCAAGTCTCTTCAAAAAATGGACTGGCAAAATACATTTATGGTTCGGTTTGGGAATAGGATTTTTGATTTTCATCATCTCAATTACCGGTGCTCTATACGTATTCAAAGATGAAGTGGAAAATTACACGAGAAAAGATGTTATCTATCATAACGAGCAAAATATTGATCAAAAACAGATTCTTCCGATAAGAGTTTTAGAAAAATCAGTTGTAGCACAGGTAAAAGAAAAATATCCTGTACACTGGGTCAATATTCCTATCGATAAAAAAATGTCGTACCAGTTTTATTGGTATGAGCACGATCCTAAAGCGTGGAATTATTTTGATGAATTTCCCATCTATAAACTAGCCTACGTCAATCCTTATAACGGTAAAGTTCTAAGGACTTATAATGAAAAAAACGGCTTTTTTCAAATTGTAAAAATGATTCACTGGAGTTATTTACTAAAACAGGAATGGGGAACTTATGTGGTCGGAATTCCAGTAATCATTTTCATTATCATGTTGATTTCAGGAATAATTTTATGGTGGCCTAAAAATAAAGCAGCCAGAAAACAGCGTTTCTCATTCAAATGGAAAAATGTAAAAAGCTGGAAAAGAAAGAATTATGATCTTCACAATGTTTTAGGTTTCTACGCATCAATTTTTGCATTGATTTTTTCACTAACTGGTTTATTTTACGCATTCTTTGTTGTTCAGGCGGCATTTTATTTTATTTTCTCAGGTGGAAGCACGGTTTATCCTGACTTTTCATCCATTAAAACAAAAGCTCCGATTGAATTAAGAACAGAAGGAACTTTAGATAAAATCAGCAACACCGTAAAAGAAAAATATCCGGATTCTTATGGCTTTGCAATCGACTTAGGACATCCTCACATCGATGATCATGAGCATCCCAATTTTGAAGTTTATGTAAAACACCTCTCCTATTCTTATCACAAAAGCAGCAGTTTGATTTTTGATGAAAACTCCGGAGAATTGCTTCATACACATGATATGAAAGATAAAAATTTCGGTGAAAAAGCCGTGGGGGCCAATTACGACATTCACGTAGGTTCTATTTTAGGCTTGCCAACCAAAATTATTGCATTTATTGTAAGTTTAATTTGTGCTTCATTACCCGTAACAGGATTTTTAGTCTGGTGGGGAAGAAGAAAAAAAGCTAAAAAAGCAATCTCATAATTTTTTAATAATATTCTATATTAAGCAGTATTAATACAATCTTTTTTATAAATTTATTGCCTCGAAATTATACAATAAGAAAATGTCAGTAGTAGATTTGTCAAAACAGGTTGCATTAGGTATCGATATCGGTGGAACCAATACTAAATTTGGTTTAGTAAACCACCGAGGTGAAATTTTAGCAAAAGGCTCAATTCCCACCGACCAATATGCTACTCCGGAAGCATTTATTGATGCACTGTACACACAAATTAAACCGTTAATCGATGAACATGGCGTAGGAAAAATGATTGAAGGAATTGGTGTAGGTGCTCCCAATGCCAACTACTACAGAGGAACAATCGAGCTGGCTCCCAATCTTCCGTGGAAAGGCGTGATCAATTTTGCAGATTTAATGACTGAAAAATTCGGACATCCATGCAAAATGACCAATGATGCCAATGCTGCAGCTCTTGGTGAAATGATGTATGGCGCTGCAAGAGGCATGAAAGATTTTATCATGATTACTTTGGGAACAGGTGTAGGAAGCGGAATCGTTTCCGGCGGACATCTTATCTACGGTCATGACGGTTTTGCCGGAGAATTGGGACATACAATTGTAAAACCAGGTGGCAGAAAACACTGGAGTACAGGTTCTGAAGGAAGCCTTGAATCTTATGCATCTGCAACCGGAATTGCAATTACGGCAAAAAAAATGAGAGCAGAATTCCCAGACTCGATGCTGAATCAATATCCTGAAGATACCATCAATTCTAAAACAGTACATGAATGTGCTTTGAAAGGAGATCCTGTAGCGATAGAGGTTTTCAGATATACAGGTCAGAAATTGGGTGAAGCTTTGGCTAATTTTGTCATGTTCTCTTCGCCAGAAGCAATCTTGTTGTTTGGAGGGGTGATCAAAGCGGGAGATTTTATTTTAAAGCCTGCCAAACTTCACATGGAAAGAAATCTTTTACCGATTTTCAGAAACAAAGTTAGATTGGTTTTCAGTGAACTTGATGAAGCAGATGCTGCTATTTTAGGAGCAAGTGCTTTGGTTTGGGAAAAATAATTCAAAACAAATAAAAAATATTAAGCATTCTCTTTCGAGGATGCTTTTTTTGTTTAATCATTAAATCAAATTCATTAGTGATTATTTGTGAAATCTATTAGTGCGATTTGTGTTTAAGCAATTGCTTCATCCGCTTTTGGCTCAATTTTTTCTTATTTTTGATAAGTTTTTCAACGACTTGAAATAAGTTTGAAAAGAAAATATTTAAATATAAAATCAATCTAAAATGGATAAAAATAATTTACAGCAAATCACCTTCGGAGGCGGATGTTTCTGGTGTGTAGAAAGCTGTTTTAATATGTTAAAAGGTGTAGAATCTGCAATTTCCGGATATTCGGGTGGTCACACAGACAATCCGACTTATGAGGAAATTTGTACTGGACAAACAGGTCATGCAGAAGTTGTACAAATCACTTACGATCCCGCAATCATTTCTTATGATCAGTTGATGGATGTATTTTTTTTCCTTCATGATCCTACTCAACTTAACAGACAGGGAAATGACATCGGAACTCAATACCGTTCGGTAATTTTCTATAAAGATGATGCTGAAAAACAAAGAGCAGAAAATTCTATCAAAGAATCTGAAGCTTCAGGAAAATGGTCAGGAAAATATGTGACAGAATTGGCACCATTTGAAAAATTCTGGTCTGCAGAACAATATCACCAAGGATATTATCACGTCAATCCAAATCAACCTTACTGCAGTGCGGTAGTTGGTCCAAAAATTCAGAAATTCAAAAAACATTTCGGAGAACTGGGAATGTTGACAGATTCAGAATAAAAAAAGCGAAGAGAAATCTTCGCTTTTTTTGTTTTTACTCATCTTCTAATCCCGCATGATTATTAATGATTCTTTCACTAATATCTTTTAGTGCTTTTCCATTTTCAGGATGTATTCCCGGACTGGTAAAAAATTCTACATTATTATCACTTTTATCATACCAAACTTTTCCTTTTGAATTTTCTATGGTTAAAGTATCTGGTCGCATTATTTTTTTGAAGTCTGAAATTTTTTCTTTGTTCATCGCAATTACTTCTACCTCGGGACTTATGTGGGCAGCATTGGTTCCAATATATTTTTCGCCATTCCAATACATATATTTATTTTCACCAAATAACTCTCCTCCTCCTCCATAAGCCAAACCAAAAGCCAGCGTCAACACCATAGCTCCGATTCCCATACCATTTTTTGCTAACTGAGGTACATTAAAAATGGGCTGATTAGTAATGTTTATAATTATTTTAGACAGCTTTTCAGAAAGAGACTCTTCATCTTGATCTATTTTAAGTTCTATTTTCGTATCTCCCTTCTCTTTTTCGATCACAGCATTTTTACAAAAGTCTTCAAAATTAATATATCCTACATACCAACTTATTTGATCTAATGTAATTTCATCTATTTCATAATCTCTATTTTCTTTAATGAGTCTTTTGTGATATCTCACATAGGTTCTTACATCTTTGGAATACCCAAACTTACTTTCTAGTTCTAAGGCTAAATAAGTTAAAACAGAAACATCACTAGAATTAGATCTGTTAAGTTCTTTTTTTGCTTTTTCGTGTGCTTTTTTTAGCAACAATTTCTTCTTGTCATACATGGAATTAGTTTAAAGGGATTAGTGTTGTCTAAATTAGACAAAATGCAGACAACAGCATTGCGGATTCCCGTAAAAACCAATTATTTACAGCATTTCATCTGTCCTTCCACTGTCTAGGAATGACACCCATTTCCGTCTTTACTTTGTCCTCAGAGATCAGCAAGAAATAAACAAAAAAAATAAGGTTTTAAAACTGATTTCAAAATCACCTAAGAAAACGGAAGAAAACTCCGGGTTGGGAAGCAGATGTTTCTCTTCCGTTTTTGAAGGTTCACTTCCCAAAAAATTTTAGAAGCGCTTCGAAATTTTAAATGTGTACAGCTCACGATAAATACTTCGCGAGAGGAAGAAAACAATTTCAACTTCAAATTTTTTAAACAATGTTACAATTAATATTGATGCTATTGGGAATAGCATTCGGAAACAATAATGCAAATACAATATGCGATAGCAACAACGGAAACAACATAACAACGCTGGATACAGGAAGCGGAACAGGTTTTGATCCGGGAAGTGGAACAGATCCTGGAGATCCACCAGGTAGCGGAGGTAATACAGGAGGCAATACTGGTCAAACTCCACCTCCAACTCCTAGACCTTAACATAATCATAGAGCAGATTGCATAAATCTGCTCTTTTTTATTAACTTGTAAGGCAAAACTAATCCAACCATGAAAAACTATTTTTTACTGATTTTATTAATATTACTATCTTCTTGTGAGAAAAAAAATCATTTAAACCATAAAGAAAGTATTGCAGATATTTACTATAAAAAAGCAAAAGAAAAAGACCAAGATTCGGCATTTTACTATTTCAACTTAGCAAAAAATTCTTTTTTAGAAAAATCTGATTCTGTCGGAGTTGGAAAATCCTTAGTTAACATGGCTATTATACAGCATGATAAAGGTGATTATTACGGAAGTATAGAAACTTCTATTGAAGCAAATAAATTTCTTAAAAATATTAAAGACAGTATTATCAAAAGTACCTTAGCTTCAAGCTATAATAATATGGGAATATGCTCTTCATATCTTTATGATTTTGATAATTCAATAAAATTTTACAAAGCAGCGATTAAGTATACAAATGTTCCAGAAAACAAATATACGTACCATAATAACATTGGTAATGTATTGACAACTGTAAAAAAATATAATGAGGCAAAAATAAATCTCAAATATGCCCTTAATACAAAAAACAATATTACTTACGCAAAAGCTTTAAATAACTTAGCAAGAGCAAAATTCAATGAAAATCCAGAATACAATGCTTTACCTGAACTTTATGAAGCTTTAAAAATTCGATTAGAAGAAAATAATCTTTACGAAGAAAATTCAAGTTATGCTACATTATCTAATTATTTTTTAAAAAAAGATCCTAATAAAGCCCTTAATTATGCTAAAAAAATGCTGGAAGTTTCAACTAAAAACAATAGTAAAGAAGACCAACTACAAGCATTACAAAAAATTATAAATTTAGATAAGGAAAATTATTTTAAATATTTTGTGAGATTTCAAACATTAAATGACAGTTTACAGATTGTAAAAAATAAAGCTAAAAATCAATTTGCTGTTGTAAGGTATGATGTAGAACAAAAAAATGCGGAAAACCAAAGATTAATCTCAGCCAATCTTAAAAAGAATGTTGGAATAACAGCTTTATTCATAATACTAATCGGCGGCACTTACTGGTACATAAAAAGACAAAAACAATTAAAACAAGAAAAAGAGCTCGAAGTAAAAAACACAGAACTCAGATACTCCAAAAAAATTCACGACGTCGTTGCTAACGGAATTTATCAAGTAATGACAAAGATTGAAAATCAGGAAAGCTTTAATAAAGATGAAGCACTTGATGAATTAGAATTTGTTTATGAGAAATCAAGAGATATTTCTTACGAAAAAGTCAATGAAGAAAAAGAATTCAGCAAAGAAATTTCTACACTTATTGCTTCATATAATAATACAACGGTCAAAACTTTTACAGCAGGAAATAATCCCACAATTTGGGAAACTATTTCACCAACAGTAAAGGAGGAAGTTTTTCAGATGATCCGTGAACTAATGGTGAATATGAAAAAGCATAGTCAAGCAAGCCATGTTGCTCTTAAATTTGAAAAGATAAATAATACAATTGAAGTTCAATATAAAGACAATGGGGTCGGAATTTCCGGAGAACTTATTTATAAAAATGGATTACGGAATACGGCTTTCCGTATTGAAGGGATAGGAGGGACAATTATTTTTGACACGAAAATCGAAAAAGGATTGAAGATAAATTTTTCATTCCCTATTTCTTAACTATTAAATTATGTTCAAAAAAATTCTAATCGCTGAAGATCAAGAAGTAGCGAATTTAGGAATCATTGCTACCCTTAAAAATTTACACATTCAAGATTTCGATTTTGTAAGTTATTGCGACGAAGCATTGCAAAGATTGAAAATGGCAGCTAAAGAAAACAAACCATACGATCTATTAATTGCCGACCTTTCTTTTAAAAAAGATCATATTCCTCAGAGATTAAATACTGGGCAAGAATTAATCAGTGAATCGAAAAAAGTTCAGCCTGATATAAAAGTAATTGTATTCTCTGTTGAAAAAAAAGCTAAAATTATTGACGACCTCTATAAAATTTACAACATTAACGGATTTGTTAGTAAAACAAGAAATGACAGCAAAGAATTAAGAAATACTATGCGAAAAGTTTTCGATGGTGAGACTGTAATTCCACAAGAAATCTTAAATGCTATACGCAATCTTCCTGGTGATCTTAGTGAATATGAAATCAAATTGCTCGAGTTACTTGCTAAAGGATATAAGCAAAATGAAATACGTACAATTCTGAAAGAAAACCATATGCAGCCTTATAGCATTCGCTCTATTGAGAAGAAACTAAATGAACTTCGAGAAATCTTTGATGCAAAAAATAATATTGAGATGATTGTTATATGCAAGGATATTGGTCTAATCTGATTTTATATATTAAAAAATATCCTTTTTTATTGCTTTACGTGAAACCGTAATGATGAAATAGTAAATGAATATACTTTTGAGGTCTTAAATTTATTTTTAATTAAAACGCATAACCATGTTCAAAAAAATTTTAATCGCCGAAGACCACGAAAGCATCAATTTATCTGTACAAAAAACATTGGAGGATCTCAACATTCCGAATGTTGATTACGTATATTATTGCGATGATGCATTGGCAAAAATCCAAAAATCAATCAGAGAGAATGAACCTTATGACCTTCTGATCACCGATCTGTATTATGAGGAAGATCATCGGAAACAGGAAATTAAAGACGGAAGAGAATTAATTCAGAAAATAAAAGAAATTCAGCCTTCTTTAAAAATCATCGTTTTTTCTGCCGAACACAAATCAGGAGTTATTGATTCACTTTTCAAGGAATATGAAATCAACGGCTATGTTCGAAAAGCCAGAAATGATTCTAAAGAGCTGAAAAAATCTATTGCCTCAGTTTATATCAACGAAAATTATTTATCTCTCGATATGAAACAGGAAATGAAAAAACTGAATAGTTATGAGTTTTCAGCTTATGATATTACATTAGTTTCTCTTTTATCTAAAGGAATTTTACAGAAAAACATTCCTATTCACCTTCAGGAAAAAGACATAAAGCCTTATAGTTTGAGCAGTGTTGAGAAAAAGCTTAACAGTTTAAAAGAAGATCTTGAGGTTACAAGCAATGAGCAATTAGTAGCTTTCTGCAAAGACATTGGAATTATTTAAGACAAATTTTTCAAGCATATTTAAATAGAAGCCTTTCAATTTTTTGGAAGGTTTTTTTATTTTTTGCCCATTTTACGGAAACCCGTAAGGATTGAAATTTAAAGGGTTATACTTTTGGAGTGTTAAATAAAAAACAATCATGGGAAAATTTGTAATCACTCAGAGAATTAATAATGAGTATCAATTCAGTCTTAAAGCCGGAAACGGAGAAATTATTTTAACCAGCGAAGGCTATGTTCAAAAAGCATCTTGCCAAAAAGGAATAGAATCTGTGAAGATCAATTCTCAGGATGATTCGAGATATGACAAAAGAGTGGCAGTAAATGGTAAAGATTACTTTGTTCTTAAAGCCAGAAACGGAGAAATTATCGGCAGAAGCCAATTTTACAGTTCAAAAACAGCAATGGAAAACGGAATTCACTCTGTGAAATCCAATGCTCCAAACGCAGAAATCATGGACGAAACTCTTAAAAACTAAAAACTATGGATCTTAAAATTAAACTTGAGCAATTACATCAAAAGGTTGTTGGCTTAAAAGACCAGATCGGAACTGAAGAAGCCACAAAGAATGCTTTTGTAATGCCTTTCATTCAGATTTTGGGTTATGATATTTTTAATCCTACAGAAGTAATCCCGGAACACATTTGTGATATCGGAACCAAAAAAGGAGAAAAAATAGATTATGTTATTAAAAAAAATGATGAACCTATTTTTATCATAGAATGCAAACATTGGAAAGAAAGTGCAGATGCTCACAACTCACAGCTTCATCGTTATTTTCATGTGTCAAAATCAAGATTTGGAGTTCTTACCAACGGAATTGTCTATAATTTTTATACTGATCTTGAAAAACCAAATATCATGGATGAAAAACCTTTTTTCACCATTAATATTGAAGATATTAAAGACAGTTCGATAAAAATTCTTGAAAGCTTTACCAAAAATGAATACAATTTGGAAAGTATTTTAGATTCCGCAGAAGCCTTAAAATACATTAAGGCCATTAGAAAAGAATTTGAAAAAGAAATCGAAACTCCTTCTGATGAAATGGTAAAAATGTTGGTAAGCAGATTTTTTGACAAACCTTTAACAGCAAACCGAATGATTGCCTTTAAGGAATATTCTAAAAAAGCATTGACTACATCGATCAACGAATCTATTAGTTTTAGACTAAAATCAGCATTAAGCATCAACGAACAGATCGAAAAACAGGAAGAAAAAGTAAAAAATGCCTCTCCTATTGATGAGAATAATGATTCTAAAATCGTAACAACCGAAGAAGAACTGGAAGCTTTTCAAATTGTAAAAGCCATTTTAAGAGAAAAAATTCCTTCCGAAAGAATTGCTCACAGAGATACTTTGTCTTATTTCGGAGTTTTGCTTGATGACAACAACAGAAAACCGCTTTGCAGATTCCATTTTAATACTGCAAATAAATATTTGGAAACTTTTCATCATGGTAAAGACGCAGGAGAAAAAGTTTTGCTGAATAGTCTTGATGATATTTATAATTTCAGGAATGAACTTCACAAAACATTAGAAAACTATTCATAAAACTTATAACCATGAAAACATTTATATCCATCTTAATTATCTTCTTTGGAGTATTGATGTCCGGTTCTTTTTCTTCATCAAAAGAAAAAAGTCTGCATAATGGCGGAAGATGTACCGGATCTTCAAACTGTTCTGCATGCTCAAATTGTTCTGGCTGCGCACATTGTGCAAGCGGAGGCGGAAGTTGTGGTGTTTGCGGAGGCGGTTCTTACAAGAAAAAACCTTCGGCAAAGCACTTATCTTCAAAACATCAAAAATCTAAAACTCCGAACACTTCACCTTCCTATCGTTCTAAAAAAAGCAAAATTTCAGAACCTCCAAAAATTCGTATTGATGAAGTGAATATCAAAACCGACAAACGATACATTGCTAATATTTCTGTGATTAAAATTTATGAAAAACCATCTCTTCAATCCGCAGTAATTGAAAAAGTCTCGAAAACCACAAAATTAATTCTAATATCCAAACAAAAGTATTGGCAGAAAGTGAAAGTGCAGAAATCCTGGAAAACAGGATATGTTTATTATAAAGATGTAAAATAACAAAAACAAAATATCATGAATTTAAAACAATTTTTAAACGAAGAGCAAGATCCGAAAGCCGTTGAAAAACTACTGGATAGAATCAATAGCCTTCTGACTTCACAAGAGTTTGTAGAATACATTGCAGTTCAGAAAAAACCTGCATTGAATCTTTCTCCGGACTGTATTGCACTTACCAACAGAAGAATTATTTTCTGCAGACCTAAAAACTTCGGTTTCTCTATGGATTTTCAGGATTACAGCTGGGTAGATGTTGCGGATTGTCATATTAAGGAAGGAATTTTGGGCTCTACTTTTATAATGAGAACCGTAAGTAATCTCAATAATATGATGGATTATCTTCCGAAAGCACAAGCAAGAAAGCTGTATCAGTTTGCTCAGGAAATAGAAGAACAAATGAGAGGAGTGCGCAGAGAAAAAGATCTTGAAGTAAGAAGAGCTTCCGCGGGAGGCGGCGTCACAGTTAATAATACAACACCGATAATTGCACATCCTTTACAGACACAACAGTCAACACCAAAGCTTATAGAAGCAGAAGATCCGTTTGCTGTTTTACAAAAACTAAAAGGTTTAGTAGAAAACGGAATCATTTCTCCGGAAGAATTTGAAAATAAAAAGAACGAAATATTATCAAGAGTTTAATTATGAAATCAAAATTTACAACCGCAATGCTTGCTCTTATCTTAGGAGGACTAGGCATTCACAGATTTTATTTAGGGCAAAATACAATGGGAATATTTTATCTCTTGTTTTGTTGGACACTCATTCCTGCATTGATTGCATGTATTGATTTCTTTGTCTTCCTCTTTATGTCTGAAGATAATTTTAATTACAAATACAATCTCAGAACCGGATTTTAAAAAACTTTAAACCATGAAACCTTTTCTCACATTTTGTGCGCTATGTTGTTTCGCTGGTATTTTCAGGCTTCCCATAGAATATTATACTTTTCTGAGAATTCTTGTTTTTATTGGAGCTTCAATTGTTATTTATAATTTTTTGAGCTTTAAGCAATATTATTTCAGTATAATTTTTCTGGTCATTCTCATTATTTTCAATCCTTTTATTCCCATTTACTTATATCGAAAAAGTCTATGGATACCGATTGACACTATAACGGGAATTCTCTTTTTACTCATTGCTTTTGCCGAAAAGCTGGAACAAAAAAAAGAAGAAGAAATTATCGAAGAATCGTCAGAATATTCAATACAGCCTAAAGCATATCTGCGAGATAAAATTATTAATCCCAAAAAACCAAAAGAAGACTAAAACCAACTATGGAAAATACTCAAATCACTGAAAATCTCAAGGCTCACTTTCTAAGATTGTACCAAATGGCAATTTGTGATGACGATTTCAGCACCTTAGAACTGAAAATGCTTTATGAATGTGCAGAAGAAAGAGGTATTTCATCTAAAAATCTGGACGAAATATTACTAAACCCTATCAACTTTAAATCTCTCGTCCCTCAAACTATTGAAGAAAAAGTAGACTATCTGTATGATCTCACGGTCATGATCTGGGCAGATGGTGTTGTTTCTCCAAACGAATATTCTGCAATGCAAAAATATGTTCTGATGTTTGGCTTTCTGGAAGAAAATGTAAAATCAATCGTCGATTATCTTATTGAATCTGTGAAATTGGGAAAGAATAAAACAGATATTTTATATGAATTAAAAAACTAAAATACCATGACAACAAATATTAAAAACTTATTCAAATTAAAATCAGTTCCTATTGAAACTCCGAAAGAAGAAGAAAAAGAAGTTTCAAAAACCGAATTTGATCCCAACGGAGAATCTCCCGAAGAAAGCAGAAAAAGAACTTATCACGAATCGGGATACAGAGACAGCTCCCGAACCAATGGAAACCATTCTACGTTATCAATTTGTCTCGATGCAGTTTATTCAAAATTTCAGAATGAGGAAAAAGAAATGGTTGAAAAACAGCAGAAACTGAAAGAATCATACGTGAATGAACAGAAGAACAAGGAAACAGAAATTAAAGCTTTGACTGTATCTGTAGAAACAAAAGAAGATCAGTTAAAAAATAAAAATAAAGAAATTGAAAATCACCAAAATCAGATTCAGGTTTTAAAAGCTGAGATCAACGATTTACCCAGAAACCCGGAAAAATATAATGTAAAAGCCACAAGAGGTGCATCTACAAAGTTTTGGATCGGTGCTGTTCTTCTTGTTCCGATTACGTTATATCTGTTAACTTTTTATATTTCAACTTCTTACTCAGCATTTTTTAAAAGTTTTGATGCAAAAGTTACTGTTATACAAAGCGTTTTAGATGCAAGAGCTTGGGAAAGAGCCTGGTCGGAAGGCTTTATCGAAGGTGCATTTGTAACCTTCATTCCTTTTGTATTTTTAGGATTAGGATTTTTGATTCACATGTTTAATGAAACTAAAACTTGGGTAAATTATGTGAAATTGGGTTTGCTTTTTATTGTTACTTTCATTTTCGATGCCATTTTAGCCTATCAAATTGAGTCTAAATTATATGAATTAAACAAAACGTTTGATTCTCCGCCATTTGATCTAAAAATAGCCTTTATCACTATTCAATTTTGGGGAATAATCTTCGCAGGATTCATTGTCTATATTATTTGGGGACTTGTTTTTGACTTTGTCATGAAGGAACACAAAGAAAAAGATAAGATTAAGAACGAACAGGAAATCAGACAGAAAAATGTGCTTTTCCTTTTAGAGAAAATCAATGTTCTCAAAAAAGAAATTGAAGAAATTTTTGCAAACATCGGAAGTACAAAAGAGATTGTCATAAAAACACGTGGCAGAATCGAAGAACTTCAGAATATTATCGATGGAGTAATTATTCCAACTAAAGATTATAAACTATATGCTTCGGAATATGTTCAGGGCTGGATAACATTTATTGGTGAAAAAATAGCGGTATCGAAAACCGAAAAACAAAATATGATCGATGGCTGCATTGAAACATACAATATCAATTTGGAACGTGTGGGAGCCAACTCAGACAGTCAAAATTTAGTTTATTTATCATCTTTATAATTTACAACCATGAAAAAAATATTTTACTTGTTACTAATTATTTCTTTGGCTTCCTGTTGTAAAGAAAAACCTCAAACTCTAGATTGTGGTGAAAAGGACTCAATTATTGTTGATTCAAATAATATCAATGTCAGTATTTTAATTGATTTATCAGACAGAATCGACCCTAAAACCAATCCAAATCCGACCATGGAATATTTCCAACGAGATACGGAATATATTAAAGCCATTGAAAAAGGATTTTTAAATCATATTAAATCGAAAAAGATCATTACTTATGACGATCAAATGCAGGTTTTCTTTAATCCTGAACCTTCTGATCCGAAAATGAATGAATTTACAAAAGAGCTTAAAGTTTCTTTTGATAAAAATACGAGCAAAAACTATTTCAGTTCTGTAGAAAAAAAGTATTCTGAAATTCCTTTAAATATTTATCAGTCAGCTATCCATGACGGAAATTATGTAGGTTCTGATATTTGGGAATTTTTCAAAAACAGAGTCAATGATTATTGTGTAAAAACTGATAAAAGAAACATTTTATTCATCTTAACAGATGGATATATGTATCATCAAAACACCAAATTCGCAGAAGCAAATAAAACTTCTTATCTGACAACCAAATTAATTAAATCAAATAATCTTACCACTTCTGCTTTTAAAGATACCATTAAAAAAAACAAATTTGGTTTTGTAAAAGCAAATGACAATCTGAATAATCTTAAAGTTATCGTTTTGGGAATCAACCCTGAAAAAGGTAATCCTTTTGAAGAAGGAGTCATCAAAGAATATTGGGAAAACTGGTTCAAAGAAATGAAAATCAAAAACTATCAGATAAAATCTGCCGATTTGCCATCGAATTTAGAACCTATTATTCTGAAAGCAATTTCGGGTAAAAACTAAAAAACACTACATTATATTTTAAGGCGAGAAGAAATTTTCGTCTTTTTCTTTGTTTAGATTTATTTAGTTTTGAATTCTAATACTATTCGCAGTTTCAAAGTAATGTTTGTCATTCCGGAGGAATCTCAACATAGCAATTTAAACTTATTTAGATTCCTTCGGAATGACAAAGACACTTTTTTGACCTATAAGAGTGATATGAAAATTTAAATTTGAGTATTCCTTAACTCCTAATCCTATCTTAATGCTCAATTCACTTATTCCCCATTAATATTCTTTTCCCTATTTTTGTGAAATTCGTTGCATTATGAAAAAAATTGTTCTGATCGAAGATGAAACCAGCGTAGTTTCTTTTATCAAAAAAGGACTTCAGGAAAAAGGATATGAAATTTCCGTAGCTTTTGACGGCCGTACCGGAGTCAGCCTGGTACAGGAAAATGATTTTGATTTGGTCATTTTAGACATCATGCTACCGGAAATGAACGGATTGGATGTCTGCAAAGAGATCAGAAAAACCAACAAACATGTTCCGATTCTTTTTTTAACCGCTTTGGGAAGTTCAGAAAATATCGTTCTCGGTCTGGAAAGCGGTGGCGATGATTATCTGGTAAAACCTTTTAAGTTTATCGAATTGGTTGCAAGGGTAAAATCATTATTGAGAAGAAGCGTTCCTATTACTCCGGAAGTGGAAGAAGAGGAAGACTATAACGAATATCTTTTTAAATTTTCAGATTTGACGGTGAATGATTACACGAAAAAAGTGACCCGCTCCGGAGAAGAAATTTCACTGACAACTACAGAATACAAACTTTTGATGTACTTTCTCAACAATCCTGAAAAAGTAATCTCCAGAGCCGAAATTCTTGATGCAGTTTGGGGAGTAAACTATGAATTGGGAACCAATGTTGTAGATGTTTACGTTAATTATTTAAGAAAGAAAATTGACAATCAGGACGATAAAAAACTTATTCACACCGTAATCGGAATGGGTTATGTGCTGAAAAAACCATAGAAAATGTTTAATAGAGTAATGACAAATCAGACCAAAACGATGGTACTTTTGATGGTTGTTTTTATAACCGTTATTTCACTTTTCGGAGGACTGGTTTATTTTTCTATTGTTAATTTTTCGCACCAGAGGTTTTATGAATTATTAAAAATCCGTACCACTACGATTGTTCAGATCGAGAAAAGTAAAGAACGTCTTGATCTTCCTGAAAATCATATTTTAAACAGTCTTAATGACGAAGAGCTTCCGATGGAACGCGATTATGTTTTCGCAGTTCCTACAGATTCAAATTTTAAAAATATTTCGAAGGAAGTACACATTCCTGATACTTTTTTTAAAAATATAATCAGAAAAGGTGAAGCTAATTATAACGATAAAGAGTTTTATTACATCGGGCAGTCTTTTAAGTTTAATAATAAAGAGTATATTGCAATTGCCTCTGCACAAAATCATTACGTAATTTATTATCTGGGATTTCTCAAGAGAACCATCATTACGTGTATGGTTCTTGCCATTTTCTTCAGTATGATTTTTTCCTTTTATCTGTCTAAAACTTTATTTAAACCGATCCTGAAAATCACCGGAAAAGTGAAACAGATCAGCTCAGAAAATTTACATTTAAGGCTAGAGCCTCAACCCGACAATAAGGAACTTAATGAATTGGTTGACACCTTCAACACTATGCTGACCAGAATTGAAACTTCTTTTGAAACCCAAAATCACCTGATCGGAAATGTTTCTCACGAGCTCAGAACTCCGCTTACTTCGATTATGGGCGAAGCTGACGTGGCACTTTCTATCAACAGAACCGCAGAAGAATACAAAGAAACTCTGGAAATTATTCTGGACGAAGCCGAAAAGCTTGACAAAAAGATCAAAGCCCTTTTAATTATTGCTCAAACCGGTTTTGACGGAAAAATTCAGAAGATCGACAGAGTAAGAATCGATCAATTGTTATGGGACGTTATTGAAACCATCAGAAAAATTGATTCACGCAATAATATTTATCTTGATATAAGCATGCTTCCTGACAATCCTAAAAAACTGAAAGTTCAGGGGAATGAGCAGCTTCTTCATCTCGCCGTTGCCAACATTGTAAATAACGGTTGTAAATATTCTAATTTCCAACAGGTAAAAGTTTCGTTGGGCGCAACAGATACAGATGTGTACATCATTGTAAAAGACACAGGAATCGGTATCCCCGAATCTGAAATGGACAAAATCTACGATCCTTTTTTCAGAGCTTCCAACACCCGGAATTATGAAGGTTACGGCATCGGTCTTCCTCTCGCCCGAAATATTGTAAGAATGCACAATGGTGAGCTGATTGTAAGTTCACACGAAAATCAAGGTACAACTGTACAACTTCGTTTTCCTACTATTTATGGCACTCATCAGGCGGAAAAACAATCTTAGCTTCAAAACGAAGCATTTTAAAATAGAATTCTAATCTCATTTTAATCTCTTTAATTACATTTTAATTTTATTCCAAAGGTCTTCTAATCTGACAGATATAGTTTTGTATTATCAAAATAGGTAATCACTAAATCTAAAAGATATGATCAAGACCATTTTAATTGCAACAGACTATTCTCTTGAATCTTTAAACATATTAAAGAAAGTATTAAAAGAGAAAAATTCTCAGAAGGAAGATACTAAATACAATATTTTGCTTGTATCGGGTTATGACCTTGGAGATTCTATCAAAGATCTTTTATTCAATACCAAAGGAACGATTTTCAACAAAATAAGATCAAAAGAATTCTGCGATGCGTACAGCATTATTAAAAACAAATATCCGCACTTGGTCAATAAAATCGTTTGCGATGTGTTCAGCGGAAGTTTCCAGAGAGCTTTCAACAATTATCTGAAAGCAGAAAACATCGAAGAAGCTTATTACACATCATCTTTAAAAGACAAAAACAGCAAAGGAAAATTTGATCTGGCCCCTTATATCAAAAAAGCCAAAGATATCAAAGCACGAGAAATTGCGCTTGACGTTCCTGAATTCATGCCTGAAAGAGGAAGGCTTGCAGAAGTTTTTGTTGAAGTTTAAGCTTAAATATTAACTATTTAAAATTAGAAAAATGTTAAGAAATTATAGTAACAGCAGGACATTGGGAGACAATATAAAACTGGGGACGCTGACTGCCTTCACGGCAGGAACTATAAACATTGCATCTCTATTGATCTTTCTTTCCTTTACCTCAAACGTAACAGGGCATTACGCCGTATTTGCAGCCGAAATCAGCAAAGGAAACTGGTCGCAGGTCGCTGTTGTAGGCGCATGGATCTTTCTGTTTTTCTTCGGAAGCTTTACAGCAAATTTTTTTGTGATCAACTTTAATAAAAAAAGTAAATATTTTGCCCACGCAATGCCGCTTATCCTAGAGATTTTATGTCTCGTTGGTGTTGGTTTTTACGGACAGTTCTATTACCGGAAAACGTTGGAAGAAGCAGAGGTTCTGGTAGCCTTAATGCTTTTTGCAACGGGTCTGCAGAATGGTTTAACAGCAAGTATATCCAACTTTTTGGTAAAAACTACTCACCTCACAGGAACAACAACTGATCTGGGAATTCTGATGTCAATGTTTACCCACAAAAACTACAGGAAAAACCCCGAATTGATCGCAAGAGCAAAGCTTTTATCAAGCATCATGTTTTCGTATGTCTTAGGAGCTGTTTTTTCAGGATTGGTTTATTATTCATTAGAATTCAGTGTATTTTATATTATCAGTTTATGTTTATTGGTCGTAATCGGCTATGATTTTTATAAAATCAACATAAGACACTTCAGAACCAATTACCGATATGCAAAAATTTATAACAAGCCGAATTTTATGGCATTTATGTATGACAAAATCCACGGTAACGGTGAAGTACCGGTAAAAGAAACCAGGAAAGAAAAATCTAAGCTTGTCCTGGAAGAAACTTAATCATATTAAAAAAATAAAAGCATTAATCGTATATACTTAGTTTTGTAGCCTCTGTTTGTTTTGCAAATGGAGGCTTTTCATTAGATTTAATTTATTAAGGATTGCAATCTGACCTAAGAAGATGGAGCGTTAAGAAAATTAAAATTTAATCCGTGAAAAAATTCCCACTGTTTGAAGCACGACATAAAACTGTCAACTAAAGACCATATCATGAATTCGTGCAAGTTTTGGGAATTTTAGAATTAAATTTCAATTTTTAGCGGAAGATTCTAAGTCTTGAATTTTTGGTACTTTTTGCTTCAAGGCAAAAGTACATTAATGAAAGTTTCAATAAAAAAGCTTTGATCAAGAAGTTAATTTTTAATTCATCATCTAATTATTTTAATTCTTATTTCCTTTGACTATTTTTGTAAGTTCATTCATCATTTTATGTCAGATATCATTCAGCTTTTACCGGATCATGTAGCCAACCAAATTGCAGCAGGTGAAGTGGTACAACGTCCTGCATCCATCGTAAAAGAACTTCTGGAAAACGCAATCGATGCCGGAGCTTCAAAAATTGAACTGATCATAAGAGATGCCGGAAAAAATCTCATTCAGGTAGTTGATGATGGAAAAGGAATGTCTGAAACTGATGCGAGAATGGCATTTGAAAGACACGCCACTTCAAAAATCCGTGCGACTGACGATATTTTTAAAATTTCAACAAAAGGTTTTCGTGGTGAAGCTTTGGCTTCCATTGCTGCTGTTTCTCAGGTAGAATTAAGAACAAAACAGCCGGAATCACCTTTAGGAACAAATATTTATATAGAAGGTGGTATTTTTCAGTTTCAGGAACCGATGCAAACTGCGGAAGGATC
>Ga0065714_10002240_pt1 | contig 38072 bp, 49 predicted proteins | sample MisRhiReplicate2_FD_59101 | JGI IMG/M metagenome (GOLD analysis project Ga0065714, IMG submission 59101) | Miscanthus rhizosphere microbial communities from Kellogg Biological Station, MSU, sample Rhizosphere Soil Replicate 2: eDNA_1 v2... | ecosystem: Host-associated > Plants > Roots >... | reverse complement strand
GATCTGGTAGCGAATCATGGCCCAGTTCTGCTGACTTGCCTGAATGAAGCATTGAGCCTGTTTGCTAAAGGACTATTTGCAGCTAAGCCTAGCGAGTGGGATTTTAGCCCAACCCTAGATGACTTGAGTCTGGAAGCTCTAGCAGCTAGTTTCGAGTCGGTAACTCGTGGGCGCATGCTCACTCTTGAAAATGCTACTAAGCTTGCCACTTGGATTCAAAAGAACTTGGCAGCAATTGTCACTGGCATTCAAGTAAGCGAACCAGCCTTTCAAGCAACTCAAGCCAGTGCAATCATTGGCGTAATTGCGAAGTACACAATGTATGAAGGTAAAGGCGCTGAGTTCGCTGATAAGGTTATTATGCGCCTGAACCAGATTATGGAAGCTGTAGCAGATAGTGAAGAGTTGCTGAGTTCCTTTATGGAAGAACCTGTGCTGGCCGGGATCATGGAAGCATTGGTTAAGAAATTCAGTAAGTCGATTGAGGAAGAGATCACAGTTGATGCGCTGTAATTGATCAGTTTCTAACTAACTCGCCCAGTGTAATAGCTGGGCTTTTTACTAAGTCTCAGGAGTTATTAATATGGGCCAGTTTGCACTAGATCAAGATTACGACGATCCGGCATTTGATGCTGATATGCGCCAGTTGCGTAAAGAGCAATTAGCTGCTGATATCTCGCCAGAAGAGGTAGCAGAAGAATGCAGAGATCTAGACAATGATGATTGGTATTTTGAGGATGAAATCTAATGACCGGATACTTCCTAATCATCTTGTTCCTAGATACTGGCGTCACACAAAAATACACATTTGCTAGTAAGGCTGAATGCGAATCAGTTAAGCCAGCAGTCGCTAGACTATATGAAGGCTTGCGCAGTCCAGTTACTTTGGAATGCAAGAGTCGCAAGATAACTGATGAGCAGATAAAGGAAAGTGTGAAATATGGAAGTGTAACAACTAAGCAAAGTATCAGCATTAAAACTAGTTATAAGTTTTAAGCTTAACTAACTAATTAAAAAGGTGCAACAATGAAACACTTGAAACAAGCCCTAGATACAAAGAATGACTCTTTCAGTTATACAGTTTTAGGTGAAGAGTCTCCTATTTATCTTGTAGACAGCTTTGGTTACTTATTAAAAACTGGTAAACAAATTGGTAACTTTCGCCTGACTGATAAACAGTGGCATTTATATATCGATGATACTCTGTTTATGAGTGGTCCAGAAAACAGCTTGTTTGGCTTACCTGAGTTTGAATTAAAAGCATTAACTAAGTTGATAAACCAATAAGTTTTAGATTCAAATTACTAACAGCCTCCTTAATCGGAGGCTTTTTTATGCTCACAGGTTCACCCTGGCTTAACGTGTGGTACGTCATGACGCACCGACATCATCGTGACGTGGAGGCATTCAAAAACAGTGCCTCACATGCCGCACCCCTCCCCCTGATCCCCCTCACACTCTCCTACTATCTATCCTCCCCTAACTAACCCACTCCCTAACTATCTCTACCTATCCTATGCTATCTAACTCTCCTTACCTACCCATGTAATTTTAAGTTAAATGAAATTCTTTTAAGTCATAACTTTTTAGAGGCCCTATAAAAATGCACGCAATCCAGTATAAGCTTAGTTAGCAGAGTTTCTTAAGTTATAAAGCTTCATTTAGTACAAGGGTACAGATAGGTAGAGATATAGTGATAGGTAGTTAGGAGTAGTTAGGCAGTAATAGGTAGTTAGTTAGTAGGATGCGGGTCGAGGGGGAGGGGGAGGGGGCAAAGTGAGGCACACTTTTTGGTTGACGGCGCGTCAAAAAACTGACACACTGTCGCGTCACGCACACACTCAATAACTAAGGATTACACACAATGGCACGTTCAGAACCTAAGCTACGACCTAGCATCAGTTGGTCGGACTTGGAACTAATGGTTAATGCTGCTGAGCATTTCATTCAACATACTGTAGCAAGTAACCAAGTGACATTAGAAACTGTTAAGCTAATGGAAGTTAAAAAGTACTTCGAAACATTTAAACCAGTTAACGTGCAATCAAGTGCCTTAACTGAGTTCATGGCTAAGTATGGAACACTTCCACAAACTAATGGGGAATCATTAGCGAGTAATATAGAACTGTCGTTACCAGAAGCATCTGCCGCAACTAATCTAGAATCTGTTTCCCCACTAGATATGGCTGATCTAACTAATGAACAGAAATACGATATGATTAAGTTGCGTAAGGAGGTTACTTACACTGAAGCAGAAAACGCATTCATGCTTAATACAGGCACAATGATTATGATGCAACGTGCTAGAATCAAACCAGTTAAAGCAGAGGACTTATAATGGAAAACATAACTAAGGCTGAAACTATTGAATACTATCCCACATTCTATCTAGTCCACTATGGTAAACGCCTAACAGAGATAGAACGTTGTGATGCTGAACAGCTAGCTAAATGGCTAGATAAAGGTTATCAAGTAGTGGACCAGCGTACGCATTATGATTGCAAAGATAGTTTCTATGATTGGCATCAAGCTAGGATTAGAAAGACTCATTTGCAAAAACTAAGAAGACTTCAAGGATTTTCTCCAGCCAATACTAGGAAACCATCAAAAGTTAAAAGCAAAGGAGCTAAAGCTCCTAAGATTCAAACTTCTAAACCTAAGTCACTAGCTGAGATACTTAAGGAGGATTCTAATATAGAGGATTGAAGCTAACCTAAATGATAATCATTCCCAATAACTTTGCAAATCCCTCATCACACGCTTGTCCAGGCTTATCGGCGCTGCCCGCCGAGCTAGCTTAATTTAGCCGCCCCTAAAGTCAAACACCCACCTGCATAAAATTCGCTACGGCCGCAAGCGGCCTGTGCTATAATTTTAATTGGCTAGGGCACTTTGACTTCAGTGCTCCCGGCTAAAAGGCTAACGCCCCGTCGGCAACCCGATGGCGCCCGGACCGCTCCACCAGTAGTAAGTAACTCACATACTAACTAAGCAATAGAGGACACTAAAATGGGAAATACTAACGGACGCACTAATCCAGCGCCTAGGAAACTAGAAGTGGGAATGGCAGTAGTTGTGTGGATTAAGCCGGGAACGCATTTGTTTGATTTTGAGCTAGCTGCGGGGGCAAAAGTAGGAGTCTGGTTTAAAGCTGAGTTACTAGGTTGGTGGATGGAAGACAATAGATATAAAAGGCCCATTTGCTATAGAATATCGTACAATGATGTAACTAGTGCAATATCTAACGTGATTATCATTCGCTCTACTGCAATAGCAGATAACTTGCAACCTAGTGAAGTTAAGTTGCGAATGAAAAGAGCAGCAGATAGACAACACACTAGACTAGTATCCGAACAATAACTAACAATACAAACCTGAAAGTGATGAAAGTGAGGAAACAAAAATGAAAGTGACTTGCCCAATAAGCGGGATAGTATCTGTACTAACTACTCCCATACGCGGCCATGCTATCCACCCGCACGCAATGCTGAGTTCTAGTATCAAGTGCCAGCAACTAAATGAATGGTATCTAGAGACATGGGCAGCAGGTGATCTCCCAGTAGTAGAGACTCATTTGCTAGGCTGTGCTTATCTCTTAAAGCTCCCAATTGAAAGTATTGGCTTACCTCAGATGGATGATTTGAAACTAGCTCAATGGGATAAGTTCTGGGCTGCGAATATGGAGAAGCTTGCTAAACTAGCAGCTAGGTTAGAAGGGAAAAACAGTACTTTCAAGTATCTTCCTAAACTGGTAGTATCCGTTGACACAATTGAAGTGTTGCCAGAATGGATTAAGGATTTAGAACAAGAAATTCGCACCAGTTCTGCATCTGTAAGTGAGAAAGCAAAGGAGCTGAATCGGGCCAGTTACAAAGCTAATACTGAAACTGCTAACAATCCTAGCAAGTATCTGGCAGAGGATCAAATAGAGCAGGTAGTTAGGAGAGCACTTAATAAGTCTCCACTCAGCAACAATGAAGCTAAAGCACTTCCTGTTATACTTAGCGATTGGGCTCTGAAAGTAACTGAGTTCCCAGAACATACTAAGATGCGCTGGCAGCGGATTGTGCAAACTATCTTTGATGCTGACTACATCAATAAAATCCTGATGAGCGATATTAAGCTAGAGCAAGTTAAAGCTCTAGAATCTCACTTGCTAGTAAATACCCCTCCTCATGCAGTAGGTACTAGCCACAGCTCAATACTGATGGCCAGACTTGCAATGGTGATTCCAGTCTTTGAGGACTTTAGTCCGGAGATTAGTAGCCGTAAGATGGGTAGCCAAGATGAATTGCTAGCAGCACTAGACGGTAATAGCGATTCGCCAGCGCCTCAGCAGAGAGCGAGCGCAGCGAGCGGGACAATAACAGCAAATACAGGCTCTAAACTAACACTAGGTCAGAGACTTGCAGCTCGTATGCAAGAAATGGCCCTGAAGAAAGCAGGTGGCCAATAATGAAAGCCTTTAAATATAAGCCAACTCCTAACCTGACTGCGGAACAAGCTAAAGTGTATCAAGATAACTGGAACCTTTCAGAAGTAGAAAGGGAAAACTTAGACAATTACTTTTTGCGCCAGTGGAGTGAAATAGAGCTAGTAAGTAATATAGGTATTAACCATAAAGGCATGCCAGTCATTAGTATATGGAACACGGATTACATTCCTGTATTCACTGGTAAGGACATGGCAATTTGGGATAGGATTTGCTATCTAGCAGCTAATGGTTATGATCCTAAGCCTGACCCAATCAATAACAAGTACCCAATGTATTGGTGTAGTTTCCGGTCTGGGCTAGTAGAAGGGAAACGATTTAGCTATGTGATTATTCAGGAGGACAGGAAATGAGGAGTTTTGAGACTTGCCATTTGCCAGTAAGCTCTAAGGATTTGAATGCAGCGCTTAAATGGTTTGGAAGTAAGCGGACAACTCAGCAGGATGCATTAGTTAAAAAGCATAAGATTATAACCTATGCTGACTTGATTAAAGCATTTAAGGAAGGTAATTAGATATGAGCCGGAAACAGATGTTTATAGCCAGCTATATAGCAATCAGCCACAGGCCTTGGAAACCCGGTAAAGTGTCAGTTAATTTGTGGGGAGAAGTACAGGCTCGGGCGATAGAGTTGGCTAAAATAAGAAATGTACGGGACGTTGAGCACTACCGGCATATATACGAAGGTTGTAAAGTTTCACTTGGTACAGCTTCTACAGAATCAGATGAAATCATCTATAATATGATGTTAGGCGACTAAAGGAATCTTGAAAGTGAGCGCATACGAATCCCCACTAGAGCGACTTAAGAGATTAGGTCGTGAAGCTAAGGCACGAGCCTTAGGAGTTCCAGCCAGTCCACTAGATAATAAAGTAATAGAATCAAATCTAGAAGTATTGCCTAATCCCATAGCTGCCAGTATCAATGAATTCAATGGAGTAGTGCTTACTAGTGAGCAAGCATTAGGAGTTAACTACGCTCTCCAAGGTTCCAGTTTCTGCATGACTGGCGCTGCTGGCACTGGTAAGACCACAACTACGCGGAACATAGTCTCTTCCCTGATTCAAAGTAACAAGATTCCAATGCTTACAATCACGCATCGCTATCTCAGTTCTGGCGCCCCAGGAATTGTAGGCTGTGCGTTTACTAACAAAGCAGTTCAAAACATCAAGCGTGTGATGCCTAAGGATTTGCAATCTAACTTCCTTACCATTCACAAGCTACTGGAATTCGAGCCAGTATATTATGAAGCTTGGGATGAGAAAGATCACAAGTATAAAACTAAGATGGAATTCAGGCCGGGACGCCATGGAGTTAACCCACTGCCAGAAAGCATAAAGGTACTGATAATTGAAGAAGCAACTATGGTTTCTATTGAGCTTTGGAATCAGTTGTTTGACGCTCTCCCCATTGGGGGTAATATTCAAATCATTCTCATTGGAGATATTCAACAGTTACCACCAGTTTTTGGTAAGTCTATCTTCATTCATGCTATGCAAGTTGGTATTAAAGTAGTAGAACTTACGCAAGTTCACAGGCAAGCATTAGATAGCCCCATCCTAGAACTAGCTCACAGGGTTCTATCCGGTAAAATCATCCCAAGCGTAGAACTTCCTGACTGGAATAAAGAGACTGCTAGTGGCAAGCTCACTATCGTGCCATGGAAAGCAGCTCTGACTCCTGAAATGGCAGTGCGTAAAGTTGGCAAAGACTACTTGCCCAAGTCAATTGATAGTGGTGCATATCATCCATTTGAGGATGTGATACTTTGCCCATTTAACGTAAGCTTCGGATGTGATGAACTAAATCGCCATGTAGCAACCTATTTGGCACAAAGCGATAAGTGGAATCCAGCAGGCAATCTGGTTCACGAAGTTATCGGAGGTATGAATACTAAATACTTTCGCATAGGTGATAAGGTTCTCTGGAATAAGACTGAGCATGTAATCACCGATATCAAAGTTAATCCAAAGTATTATGAAAAAGATCCTCAGTTGCCTAGTCAGACTCTAGACTATTGGGGATGTGAAACTGATGAGCATGCTGGCGATATCATGGCAGCTATGCTAGATGGCAGTACTGATGAGTTATCAGAAGCACACTCTGCTAAGATGGACTTGTTACTTAAAACCTTCAGTGACTTAAGTGATGGCGATAGTGAGAAGTCTACTAGCAGGCAATGCTCACATATCATAAAGGTAGATAGTGATGAGTTTGGCGATTCTAGTATTGAGACTAGTGGTGACCTTGCTCTTCTCACACTTGCTTATGCTATTACTGTACATAAGTCTCAAGGGTCTGAGTATAGAAGAGTTATTTTTTATTACTCATAAATCTCACGCTACCATGCTATTTAGGGAGCTTGTATACACTGGCATTACTCGGGCGAAAGAAGAGTTAGTTATAATTTGCCCAGCTAGCCTGTTTGTCCAAGGCATCACAAGTCAACGCTTACCGGGCAAGACACTAATAGAAAAGATTGCAGCATTTCAGCGATATCTAGAAATCAGCAAGGTTAGTGAAACAGAATTGCCTAGGGGCATGAACATTCTTACTAGAGATATGGGAGTAGCATGATATGAGTAATGAAGCTAATGAACGTCGTGCATATTATGGGTTGCTGAATAGTCAGTACCTAGATTGTATACGGGCTGGAAGATCCCCTAAAACAGGTAGACGTGTTCGTACTAGTAGACCTTCAGCATTAGAACTGCGGGCTAAGAAAGTCAACTGGGCTAAGCTGCAAGTTAAAGGCGCAGCAGTTGGACTATGCCAAGCAGTAAACCAAATGGTACTTAGGCCAGGAGAGTACTTAGAGCTAACTAAAACTATAGTGAAGCTTGAGCGGCTAATGTTGAATTACTTAACAGAAGGGTATGAAGTAACAAAACTGTCTTACCAGCGAGATACAGATACTAGCAAAAAATAATCGCATTGACGTGAGGGGCCATTTTTGAGACCATAGGCCCCTCGAAGCGGCAAGCCTCGAACGAATCATTCACCGCATTACACACTCTCTTAAAGGATACAAATTATGTCCCTCGTAGATCTGACCAAAACTGCTGCTGTTAAATTCAACTACCGCGAAAACAAAGAAACTAAAGTTAAGCGCCCTTCGGTAGAGTTGGAAGTTCCAGAAGTTACTGTGAATGCAGTAGCATCTTATCTGACTCACGAAGATCCTAAAGTAGTTTCCCTGATTCTGGAAACTCTGCAAGGTTCGCTGAACAGCTACATTCGTGGCTTCGTGGATAGCAAAGAAGACTTCACCCAAGCTGATCTGGATGCACTGATTGCAGAAGGTAAGATTGGTTTCGAAGCTCTGGCTAACTTGCCACGTTCGGAACGTAACACTCTCACTAATGAAGAACTGGCCGAGTTCAGCAAGACTTATTTTGTTCTGGCTCAGGAACTGCTGGGTAAAAATGAAGGCCAAGCTACTGCTGCTGCCGCTGTATTCAACAGCCGTATTAAGAAGATTGCTGGTGCAGTACCAGCACTTACCAAGATCAAAGGCGATCTGGAGAAATTCCTGGAACTGGCTAGCGATGACGTTGTTGCTGAACACAATAAGGCTTTGAGCTATCTGACTGCTAAGATTGATGAGTATCTGGCTGAAGATATCACCGCTGATAGCCTGTAAATTGTACTGACTTCGCTACCTTGCGGAAGTCTGGCGAAGTTCTTAACCCGCATCTGCTAACATAGAGATTGCGGGTTAAGTCAGTAGTAAGGTTGGTCTAGAATTGACCCTACTTCTCTAGAATAGATGCGCAAGGCTACTAGTCAAATTGCCTTAAGAGTCCAATTGTTGTATGACTCAAGCACGGATCGTACCGTGGAGTGGCTTTAATCGACGGGATAACTGTCAGAGGCGCTGCTAAAAACTCTACAAAGATTTAAAGGTTAGCCAGTTCCCTAGGTTGTTCGCCGTGTCTAACATGCGCGCCTAAAATACTGGCACTTCGTAGCGTTGTGGGATAGGATGGAGAGAACTCCAGTCAGCTAAGGCCGACGTAAACTATCCTGCTACATGGTGGACGCGGCGCCACAGTAAATCCAGCCGCACTTATTTTAAAAGGTACGCCATACGAATATTGGCTATCTCAAACTGCCCAGTTAGCTGGTAGGTATATTACCTATCGGCGCTGGGTTTTTTATGCTCAGGAGAAAAGTAATGCTGGCAATTGGAATGAGTTGGGCAGAAGACGCAACTGCGATTAACGAAGCTGAGCTAGTAGCAACTAGTAAATCAGCCAAACCATTCCCACACAAGGGAGACACCGTAACTATCAAGCATCAAGTTAAGCGTACCCCTGCTGGCGACGTGCTTGGCTTGCAGCGTGCAGATGGTAAGGGCTATCAAGCTACTATCACTGCTGTATACATGGATGGCACCGTGCGTACTGGGCATTCAGATATCTGGGAAGTTAAGCCAGGTACTACAGGTCACTGGGAAACAGTTAATCCAATGCATGAACGTAAATAAATAAGTAAGAGAGTAACATGGCTACTTTAATCACAGCAGAACGAGCATTTGCGCTGGCTAATCCTAGCGATGCAGAAGGCCTTGCGCGATATCAGGATAGTATCTCAGATGCTATTACTGAGGCTGCAATGGCACAGATTGTGACCATTAACTTGAGAGTTCCTGTGCAATATAGTGGAACAATTCAGTGTTGGCTTGCAGACGCAGGTTACAATACAACTGTAGTCCCAGATGAACTTGAAGACTGGGCATTCCTTAATGTAAGTTGGGGCCGGAGTTAAGAGCATGAAATCTGTTAAACAATTCGCATTTACTGAAGCTCAAGTATCTAAGCTGATGACTATGCAGGATGAGCTGAATACCTATATTCACCCGGAGTGGAAGTCCCAAAGATTTGATTGGAACTTAGCAATCATTGATGAGTGTATGGAAATTCATGGCCATCTAGGTTGGAAGTGGTGGAAGAAAGATTACAAAGTTGGGATGACTGCTAGTAACGCAGCTCAGATTAAGCTAGAAGTAATTGATATCTTGCACTTTATATTGAGTAGCTGGATTGAAACTGGTAATGGACATTACTTGCTAGAAAACTTTAATTCACCTTGCAGTTCTGCATTGCCACTAGAGTTCACAGTATCTAAGATGCTGGACTTTGCTGGACAAGGCAGAGCTGTCATGTTCATGGAATGCTGGACACGGTTAGCTATTGGTACTGGACTGACTGAGGTAGAAATTCTAGAAACATACACTCAGAAATACGTACTTAATAAGTTCCGTCAGGATCATGGATATAAAGACGGTAGCTATGTTAAGGAATGGCAGCGTTGTAAACCTGGGCTGTATGATACTGAAGATGGAATCAAATGTTTCCTAGAAGATAACGAAGTCCTTGCCGAAACTGTAGCTCGCTTTAAACTAAGTGGGCTCGATAGCACAGACGAAACAGCGCTTTACAACTCGCTTGAGCTGAGCTATAATTCTCGCCTGAATAAGTGATTCTTTAACTCTTGCAGGAGATACCAAAATGGCTGAGTCGCCACTAGATAGATTGAAAAGACTGGCAGCAGAGAAAAAACTAGCGGCAGCAGCTCAGCCAGTAGCTCCAGTTGTAAATGTGCAAGCGGAAACAGCGAGCGCCGAAGGCGGAGCGTCCGTAGCAGTTGTTGTTATCTCTGAGGAACCTAACAATGAATCAGAAAGAGTTGGAAGCGTTACCAATAGAAACAGTCAGGCAGTTGTACTTAACAGCGAGCCGAGACAGCTATCAGTACAGCCGGATGTTTTGGGAAGTGAAAGCGGAAGTATCCCTACTGAAATGGGCCTTAGCGCTGAGCCTAGTAGCCAACTTGATTCTGCTAATAGCGGTTCTAGTAACCTAAGCACTCATCCGCTAGCAATGCAATTCGCTGAGCTGGAAGCCGCACTACTTGCCCAGCAACCTGAGTTTAAAACTATCTTGCGCCAGATTCACCGGCACTTAGGTCAGGAACCTGAACTAGTAACTAAGATGACTGAGCAAGAGATTCAGCTAATTGTGTCCGGTCTAGTAGTATTTGCTAATGCTGAGATCGTTGCACCAGCAGTAGCGAAAAGTACAAAGGCTAAGATTGCAGCAGCTAAAAAAGTTCCAATTAGCGCAGATGATCTCTGAGGATTAAGTACTTGAGCCAGTTTAAGCGAGGGCTGTGGGATGCAGGTGATGACATTAAGCCTCAGGATCAGCTCTTGCTTGCTGTTACTATCTGGCTACGTACTTACAGTTGTGATGATCAGTATCTAATTGGTCTGGACAATCTGATAAAAATTTTGGTGCCGTTTACCACTGAATTAAAGTTAGGCCTTGGCGTTCCCACTCTGCCAGCAGACAGGATTGTTAGTAGCGAAGGTGATATCTGGCGAGTGGTTGGGCCAGGCAAGTTTGTATACAGCAGTTCCAATTGGGCTAGAGAGTTTGAATTGCAAGGCTATTATGATACTAGCATCCAGCTTAGCGTGCATAGAAGCTGGCTAGAGTGGGCAGTAATGAATGCCATTCTAAATCTAGATCATGCAGGCAAGCCTTGGCTCAGAGATAACAAGCGCTCAGTGCCTACTACCATTGGCGGAATAGAATTAGCGGAGTTTTTAAAATGAACATACTTGATAGTCTAGATAAGCTTCCAAACTTCCTAGACGAACTAGCCCCCACTGCATTGCTGATCCCAGTAGTAGATCTATTACCGGGCCAGATTGATCCACGCTATACTCGCCTTAGTTACTCTGGCAATACAACTCTCCATGCTTGCCCACGTAAGTTTCAGCTAGAGAAACTGCAAGCTGAGCGACCTGAACAAGACACTTCTACTAGTGTGACGTTTGCATTCGGGCATTCAGTTGGTGAGGGTATCCAGCAATACCTTATCGGACGGGGCCTATTTGATGAGCAGCTGGCATTTGATACTGCTATATGGAAAATGTTCTTAGCTTGGGACTGTGACTTGCTAGCAGAGAATGACAAGCAGAAGAAGAGTTTCCTTAGGGCAGTAGCTGCATTGCTATTGTTCCGAGGCATATGCCAAGATGGATTGATTGGCGATGATTGGGAAGTAGCAAGCTTTAATGGTAAGCCAGCAGCTGAACTTAGTTTTCGCATTGATCTGGGTGATGGATTCTATTTCCGTGGATACGTTGACTTGGTATTACGGAATAAGATCACAGGTGAATTCCTGATCCTAGAACTTAAAACTTCTAGTGCAAACTATGTCAACACAGCTAGCTATAAGAACTCAGCTCAGGCAATTGGATATAGCGTAGTTCTAGATACCATTGCCCCAGGCACTAGCAGTTATAGCGTACAGTACCTAGTATATATGACTAAGGCTGAGCGCTATGAAGTGTTTGATTTCCCCAAAACATTTAGGCAGCGTGTGCAGTGGCTGCAAGATTTGATGTGGGATAAGAAACAGATAGTAGATATGGTTAGTTTCTATGGCAATGACGGAGTCTGGCAAGTTCGTGGTGAATCTTGTACAGATTTTGGAAGGCCTTGCGATTTTATGGACATGTGCGGAATGGAAACTGTAAGGTTAGCGAGTCCGCTATTAGAATCACATCTAACTGAAGACAAAGAATACGAATTCGAATTCACAATACAGGAGCTATTATCCTAATGGCTAAGCTCAGCAGCTTAAAAGAAACTAAGATCAAGCATGTAATGATCTTTGGCCCACCCAAATCTGGTAAGACTCTGCACGTAGGTAAGTTAGCAAAGTACAAGAAGCTAGTCTGGTTTGACGTGGAGAACGGTTTCGGCACACTCTTTCAACTAGATCAGGAACTACAAGATAAGATTGAGCTGATACATATTCCAGATACTCGTGGCATTCCCATGGCTATTGAGACCATGCTCAAAGTTATAAAGGGAGTTAAGTGTGTGATCTGTGATGAGCATGGCAAGGTATTGCCATGTCCAACATGCGTTAAACTTTATCCCCCTCCTGCTGTGATACCTTCCACTACTGTAGAATTAAANGCCCCTTGACAATGACTCGGCTGTGGTAGTAGACTCCTGTACTCAGCTGACGAATAGTGCAATCGCACACATCACCAAACTTAAGCCAGATGATTATAAGCTTGAGTATGATGACTGGGCATATCTTGGTAAGCTAATGGATACATTCTTTAGTTATGTCCAAGCAGCTAGCTTTAACGTGATTTGCATTAGCCACGAAGCTGAAGTTAAGATGGTAGATAAATCAGCTAAGCTTGTTCCAGTTGGCGGCACTAGCAATTTTAACCGGAACGTGGCTAAGTACTTTGATGAAGTAATTTATGCTAGAGTGCAGAATGGTAAGCATACTCTAGCATCTAGCACAGCAACTGACAACAATATCCTGACAGGATCACGAGCGAATGTGGATCTTGGTAAGACTCCAGATGCTAACCTAATAGTATTGTGGGGGCAGACAGCATGAAGTTTGCAAAGCGTGAGATAGAAAGTATTAAAATTAGTATGCTGGAAGGTGGCAGCACTAGCTTCCCAGTAGTAGGTATGGAGAGAGGTGAGAATCAAATTCTAACTGTCTATGCCCACGAAGATAAGTTCAATGGTGGCCAGACATTCTGCATTGAGCTGGTAAATAAAACTACTGGAGAAGTGTTTACTAACCAGTACAGACTGGCAGCTGATCAGTCGCATGAAGTAAAGATCAAAGAGATTCTGTTAGTTGATGTAGCAGAAAAGATGTAACCAGTAATACCAGCAACAAACCAAATCTAAATACTTAAGTGAGAAATACTATGTCCTTTGATAACTTGCTCGACATGAACCTTGATGACTTGGCTGATCTGCAAAAGTTTGAGCCACTACCTAAAGGTTCTTACAAATTTGGTATGAGCTGGGAAATGCCAGACCATGAAGAGTTCCGTATCGTTCAGCTTAAACTGACTATGATGGAAGTGTTGGACCTGCCTGGCGTAGCAGAAGAGAACTTCCCTGCTATTGGTAAAGCAGCTACATTCTACATGCGCATCCAGCGTCTGGATGGTGAGCCAATGGTTTGGGCAGATGGCACTCCTAATACTCAGGATCAAGGCCGACTCAAGGAAGTTCTGAAAGCAATCGCTCCAGTATTTAATCCAGAAGGTACACTGACTATTCAGGGTATGATTGAAGCATCTGAAGGCGCTGAAGTCGTAGCAACTCTGGGCGTTCGTGCTAGCAAGAAAGATCCAGACAGCAAGTTTAACGAGATCAAACTCCTTACTCTAGCTTAACAAGCTGATAGCTCAAGCTCAGGCCAACTAAGCTAAGCAACACAAGCCCCGGTTAGATTAAAAGTCTGCCGGGGTTTTTTAGATTACGGGGAATGGAAAATGAATCAGCAGGTAGCAGACACTAAGTTATCAGCGTCAAGCATAGCAATTACTAGAGAGCATAAGACTGTTATCAAGCAGAACATAGTTCTGTGGATCAGTCATGAGGATAAGCCTCACTGCGCTAAGCTCTCAGCTATGTTTGCCAGTGCTAACCTCCGTGTATACGATGGCAACGATGTAAGTTCTATTGCGGTATTAGCAACTCAGTGCAAGAATGCTGGGTTCAATACCATTGTTACTACAAGACTAGATGTGTTGCTGGCTCTGCTCCCACAAGGGCGGATTAAGAAAGCAAACATAGCTAACTATACTGGCAGCATTATCCCATTCCATGGTGTAGAGTTCCTGTTTGTTCCAGCACTTAAGCAACTGGTCTCAATTGAATACGCACCGTGGATGTTTAAGCAAATCATTCGCAAAGTAACTGAGCCTGATTCGTGGCGCAAGACTTCTGAGTTTCGCTGGTGGTTACTTAAGCCAGGTCGGGACATGGAAGATGCACGTAAATTGCTGGCTACCTGTGATCTAATTGCAGTGGATACTGAAACACAAAAGCCCAATGCAACTTGCAAGTGGCCGCGCATAGAACTACTGCAATACACTGGATTCAAATTCGATACTAATGAGTCTTGGACTTATGTAGTGACCATGGATAGCATGGATGCAGTTCAGTTCATGCGCTCTGTTAATGCTAATGATGTTCGGAAGGTATTGCAAAATGGCAAGTATGATTGCGCATATTTCTTTATGTATAACGCGCCTCTCAGTGCCTACTATCACGATCTTAAAAATGGAATGCATAGCCAGTATTGCGAACTTCCCAAGGATCTTGCATTCTCGTCTGCCTTGTGGTTGCGAGATATTATGTACTGGAAAGACTTATCGTCGTCCGGAGATAGTCAGGACAAGTTCAGGTACGGCGCTCTTGATACGTGGGCTACAGGGGAAGCTTATATTAGCTGGCTCCAGCAAGCGCCGGACTGGGCAAAGACAAACTATGTAACTGAGTTCGCATTGGTTCCTTCTCTGCATATGGTAGAGATGCGCGGTATTCGCCGTGACATGCCAAGGCTACGTGAAGTAAACGCACGCAAGCAAGAGGAACTGAAAGGAATTCTAGCTACATGTCAGGCTATGGTAGGCTCACCTAAATTTAATCCTTCCTCACCAGATCAAGTTGTGAAACTTATCTGTGTGCTTACAGGAACTAAACCTCCTAGTAAGGAAGTGAAAGTTAAGGACATGACTGAGCAAGAGAAGCGTGCTCGGCAAGCAGCAGATAAGAAAGCAATGGAGAAAGCTTCATATGCTCACCCACTTAATGAGCGAATCCTCACTGCTATTAAAGAGTATCGTGAATTGCGCAAGGAGATCAGTACATATCTCCCAGTTGGTGCAGCACTGAAGTCCACTGCTAAAGTAAAGAAAGGGGAATCGCTAGGCAAAGAGTTCGGGCCACCAGGCTTTGAGCGAGTTCTGGCTAGCCTTAACCCAGATGCCACTGACAGCGGAAGGCTAGCCAGTAAGGAGCATCATTTCTGGTGCGGTATCAATATCCAGAATATGAAGTCTAGTGGCGATGTGAAGACAACTTATATAGCTGATGAGGGATTTGAACTATTTGAAGCTGACTTCTCCCAGGCTGAAGACAGAGGCGTTGCGTATAGTTCTGGTGATCCAACTCTGCTTGATATCTTTGAGCGCGGTGTAGATAGCCATAGCTATAAAGCTGCAATGTTCTTTGGTATCCCTTATGAGGATATTTATAAGGAAGGTAAACAAGCTTATATCGATGGCGAGACTGGCCTGCATGTGCCAGCAACTGAGGGGAAGATTCTTCTCAAACCTATTCGCCAACTTGGTAAACGAATTAACCACGGTGCAAACTACAACATGGGTGCCCAAGTATTGTTGGAAACAATGGGTATCAAAGCTGTACGTGAAGCACAACGAGTTCTTAAACTTAAGTCCTCAATGACCTTGATTCAAGTATGCCAGTACCTGCTAGACTGTTATGCCCGAGCGTTCCCAACTGTTAAGAAAGAATACTATAAATCTATTGTACTGGAAATTAAAAGAACTAATAAGATGGTATCAGATACTGGTTGGGTACGGTATTGTTTTGGTAATCCCGAAACATCCAAGCCAGCACTCAATAAGTATGTGGCACACAAGACTCAGAATCTCAATGCAATGAACTTGAATAAGGCTTGGCTTAGAGTCAACGCTAAGTTTATGTTCAATCCCAATATACGCCTCCTAGCTCAAATCCACGACTCCATACTTGGACAGACTCGTATCGGCCACCGATACCTCATTCAAGAAGTCAAGGAACTAATGACATTCCCCGTACCAATTAGAGACTGTGCGGGAATCACAAGAGACTTAATAGTCCCGGTAGATATTAAAATACTCGGACGTACTTGGGCAGGTACAGATGAATGAGCCAGCTAAACTCACACTCGCTAGTTCCAGGGAGTATGATCCCCATATCAATCCAGACGGAACACAAGACTTCTTTGCGCATTACTTGGAGTATACTTCCGGCACAGAAGTTCCAGCCCATGCCAATCGCTGGTCTGCCATCGGCATGCTGGGTGCTTGGCTTGGAAGAGATGTCCACGTTAAGTTTGGATCGGCTAAACTATATGCTAACCAGTACATTATGTTGCTGGGAGAAGCTGGTAGCAAGAAATCCACAGCTATTAAAACAGCTAAGAAGTTACTTGCTAAAGCAGGCTACGAGAATTTCTCGGCTGAAAAGATTTCCAAAGAGAAATTCCTTTCTGAACTTGCCAAGCAAAATGGGGCAGGAGCAACGGGCGGACTTAATAATATTCTTGACCAACAACTCTTTGGCGAGATAGATGACTGTGATTACCGAGAGACTTGGGTAGTGGCAGATGAGTTCAATGAGTTCTTTGCTAATAACATTTTTGAATTCTGTAGTACCTTAGGGAACCTATGGGATTACGAGGGCAAATATGAAAACTCTGTTAAGCACGGGGAGTCAGTTGTTATCCCCAATCCATACGTTAACATCCTTAGCGGGAATACCCCGACTACTTTCTCAACCACCTTTCCAGTTGAAAGCATTGGCCAGGGATTCTTTAGCCGAATCTTGGCAGTACACATTAAAGCTAGTGGACGAAAGATCACTAGGCCAAAGAATCCTAGCGAGGAGGAGACTCAGCTCGTACTGGACAGACTATTGGAGATCAGAAACTATCACTCCGGAGAAGTGGAAATCACCGAGGACAGCTGGAACCTCATTGATAGGATCTACCAAAACTGGAAAGGAATCCCAGATAGCAGGTTTGAATCGTATAGTAATAGACGACTTACTCACTTGCTCAAGATCGCACTTATCCATGCCGCTAGCAGACTATCACCTACCATTGATGCCATTGATATCAAGCGGGCAAATACGATCATGGATTACACAGAACACTTTATGCCAGATGCATACGGGGAGTTTGGTACGGCACGTAACTCTGGCATGACCCATAAGATTATTAAGGAGCTAGAGCTTAGCAAAGAACTTCTTAATATTCATGATCTGTGGAGTAAGGTTCAGCTAGACTTTGACAAGATGGAAAGTTTCCAGAACCATATCATGGGCATGGTGCAAGCACAGAAGCTTCAGTTCAGTGGCGATAAGTTATTGCCGATGAAGAGAGTATTAGAAACTCCAACTAATGAGTATCTGGATTACAGATACATGAGTTCAGAAGAGAGAGGGGAATAGAGATGAATAGCGGAAATGAAATTTACAGTGCACAAATTGCTAAAGACCGTTTGCTGGCATTGAAAGATAAGCCAGTATATATAGAAGCAAAGCTAGTTGACCCTAGCGTAGAGCAACCGGATCAAGTGATTAAAGTTCCTGAGCCAGTCGTAGCTGATTCAGTTGCAGCTACATTAGCGCAACGAGGTTCTCGCTATGGGGACTTCACTGATCATGCTAGAGTTTGCCAGAGTTTTAAATCATGCGCTATCATAGCCATGCCTGCAAATAGTGGCAGAGGTTTTGAAAACCTAGACGATGTAGCTAAGCAGGCAATTGAAGTTATCTTTGATAAGATTGCTCGTATCCTCACTGGTGATCCTAACTACGATGACAACTGGCATGACATTCAAGGCTATGCGAAACTTGTAGAAGATCGTCTCCCTAAGAGTAGTTAATGCCATGTACAAACCAGAGCCAATTCTAATCTTAGCTAAGCGCTACAATCAATTCAAAGCTGGCGAAGGTTGGCTTTGGGAAAATGGTTATTTTAAATCCAAACGGCCTATACGGATAACACAAGGTTACCAGCTGAGAGGTCTTAGAAATCTCAGACTATTCATAATGGACGAAGCAGAGAGTACTGAGTTTGCAATAGAGTTAGCGCATAGTAACTTTAAACTCCGTAACAAAGTCTTTGACATGAATGACTTGCGAGATTCCCAAGAACTTAAATTCAAAATCACAGAGAGAATCTGATGGCTAGCACAACCCCAGTTAAAACTTATAAAGCTAAAGTCAATATTGTAGTAGATACTGAAACACTGGCACTAGATTCCAAGGCAGCAGTCGTGGACATTGGTGCCGTAATGGCAATGGGTAAGTTTGAGCCTTGCCAATTTCAGCTCTATATTAAACCATCCAGTTATGTTGGCACTCCATTTGAGATTGATGCTGACACACTAGAATGGCATGAGAAACAGAATCCAGGTTATCTAGATAAGTGTGAAGAACTAGGCGTATCATTTCAGGAAGCGGCTCACGAATTCCATACATGGCTCAGTGGATTCGCAGCTAATGCTGAGCTACATATGTGGGCACAGGGTAAAGACTTTGACCAAACCATTCTTGGCTATCTATTCAAAACTAGCGGAATTGAAAAGACTGCTTACAGTTACCGGAACTTTCATTGTACACGAGATCTATTGTTTCTTAATCCTGGGGCACGTATCAAAGGTGGCCAGGACGAAGCAGCGCATACAGCTTTAGCTGATGCAATCTGGGCAGCAAAGCAATTCAATGCTATTGTTGATAAGTCTTCTTGGTATCAGAGGTTATTTGCCTAATGGTCCAGATCGTAATGCTAGACCAGCGAATCATTAATATGGTTCAGGAAATTCCTAATCACCCTAAGCTATTTGCTAGAATGAAACAGGCTGAGCTAGATGGAGCTAATGCTCACGCTACTCTATTCACCATGGATGAAGACACAGATCAGGCATTGATTCAAAACTTTGAGCAAGCTATTGGATTCCTAGCTGCTGAGGTTGGTATCTTAATGGATGGAATCTACTCGCACGAATCTCTCTGCAATGTATGCAATATCATTAGAGAGAAACTTGAGGAAAGGAGAAGTGTGATTGTTAACAACCGTGTTAACACTGGCGAAACTGGGCTAAGACAAGAGTCCAGAATCATTATGCAATCTGACTACAAGCACTAGGAATTAAATATGGAAAAAGATAACTGCTTAACAGATGAGCAAGAACTAGAAAAGGCAATTAAGGCTAAAGGCCTTACCGCGCCAAGGCTTACTCCTGAATGGATTGACAGCGTAATCAAAGGACAAACATTCACAGTGCTTCCTAGTGGGCGCACCATGGTATGTGAGATGGAACTTAAGAACGGATTCACAGTTCTAGGAGTATCCTCTTGTGTGAGCAAGGAAAACTTTAACCAAGAAATTGGTGAGAAGATCTCAAGGGAGAATGCACGAGATAAGATCTGGGAGCTGGAAGGCTACTTGCTCAAGCAACATTTGCATGACGCAAGTAAGTCACTTAAAGTCTAGGAGCTAACATGACTTTTAAATACCGCAAGAAGCCTGTCGTAATTGAAGCTTACCAACTCGTTGACAATGGCGAAGAAACTACAGCTATTCCCCAGTGGTTTATGCAAGAGATTACTGCTGGAAAAATCTCGCCCACTATTGACGGAGGTCTAAACATTTACACACTTGAAGGCATAATGAATGCAGCTCCTGGGGATTACATTATTCGAGGAGTTAAAGGAGAAATCTATCCTTGCAAGCCTGACATCTTTGAGCTGACTTACGATAAAGCTTAAGGCAAAAGAAAGCCCCAGTCTAGTTTCCTAGCTGGGGCATTTTTGTATCTAGTGAAAATGCATGAAACTAGCGATGGCGTATACTAACGCACATGGCGCGGAAGGCCCGTTACCCAGCTGCCGATGGAGCGTAGCGTCGCAACCGGGATAGCACTAAGTCAATCATGCCTAGCGAGGCCGAAGGCCGAGTGGCTGATTGATCTTAGGGCCCGGTTGTGGTAAGCTAGCTCAGCGGCTACGCTGGGTAGGGACTGTAGCGCCTAGAATGTATCCACACTATCTTGTCCTAAACTATCCCTACCTCCCATAATTTCCTGCATGTATCTGGAGTAACTAGAACTAAGTCCATTAGCTAAAGCCTCTGCTCTACTCCTATCAGTGTTTTTATACTGCTCCATAAACCAACTATTAAAGCCTTTCTGCCTTCCTCCTTGTTCCACATATTTCTGTGCGAACTGTCCGATCTGTTCATGATCAACTTGCCCACCTCCCTGAAGATTTAACTTAAGCGCAGTTCCTAACTTCTCACGCTTAACTCTATCAGCAGCCATATATCCTTGGACTCTGAAATAAGCATTAGAAGTAATTGCCTCATCAATGGGCTTAGCACCAGCGAGCCTGGTCATAGTTGCCCAGCTAGCAAGATCATTAGTTCCCAGAATAGTTCCATTAGCCTGAGTACTTGTAACCTTACCATCTTCATTCGTAAATGCTCTAGCAGTCTGAGCCATGCCAGCAAGTGGACGACTTAATCCCATGTGCTCAATGCCATTTAAGAAACTATTCCATACAGGAGCACCGCCAGCTACATCACTAAGACTCTGCTTAGTACTTGCAAACACTTTACCAAATGCACTTATAAACGGAATGTCTCCCGGATTAGTTGGATTAGGTACGATACTCCATGTACGCGGGTTGGTATCGCCACGGGTAAAGAGACTAGCTTTTAAGATATTACTAGGCGCACCGAACATAAGCCAGTCTGCACCGGACTTACCGAACAATGTATTAGTTGCACTATATAGATCCTTATGTTCAGAGTTCCCATTAGCATTGCCAATCAGGGAACTATTGATTAAATTGAATCCCGGTAAGCTACTAGCTCCATATACAGATCCTTGCAAACCAGCAGCCATTGCAACTGCCTTACCATTTCCTTCACCAATGTATCGGAACATTTGCTGCATCAAGTTAAACTGGTAACTTTGGAACAAACCAATAGCCTGACCAACTGGACCTTGGAACATCAGTGGCCTTTCAGCTGCACGGATAACCCCGTTCACTCGGTTAGTGAAAGTATTCACATAAGCCCAAGCAAGTTTCTCATCAATCACACCATGCTTAACTCCCACTTCAGTAATCTGTTTCATTACGTCAGCAGAGATCAGTCTGTTAAATTGCTCAGTCCAACGGTTACCAGTAAACTTCTCACCAGCTTTACCAAATGCTTCCCAAGCTGCACTAAGCTGCTCAGACTTCTTGCTCATGTCATGAACACCTTCCTTGCCGGTAAGTGTCATAGCATCCAGTGATTTATAATACTGATCACTAAGATCAGGCAATAAACCTCTGAGCTTATACTGTGATAGCAAGGCCTCCTTACCTTCACCGTGCAATCTAGCCAAACTATTACTGATCAGTTTACTAGGACTAGTAATTAGATCTCCATCAACTCCTGGGATACCAATCTTCATAATCTTAGCTAGCTCACCTGCACCGTCAGCACTTCCTTTGCTAATGGCGCCAGTAAGGTTTTTCAACTCTGCACTGAACAAAACAGTGTTCCCGAGCAAGTTGTTCAGTGCGTTAAAGGGATCAAGCCTGAGAATTGTTGTGGTGAGAAATGCGTTAGACTTCCGAATAAAGTTAGTAAGAACCCCTCGTGGCACAGAGCTATTTGCCATAAGGTTCGTTGCTGCATCATAATAAGCTGTCTTGAAACCAAGCTCTTCAAAGACATTATTAATCTCATCAGACTTTTCCTGAGTAAATTTACCCCCTTGTCTTTCAAAGATTTCAGTTGCTTTGTTCCAAGCTCTAGAGGCATAACGATCCAGAGTCTGGTTAAGCGTGTTAAGCAATGGTACCTCATCCGTCTTCGTGATGTTTAGCATTGCCTTAACCTGAGCCAGATACGGGTTCTTATCAGAGGATGTTACTACATCCGTAACAGAGTCCTTACCTGTTTTACTGCCTGCTACGTTAGTAAACTGATCTCCTAGCCGCTTCAGTTCATTTGTTTCCTTTTCATATTTAGCCAAGACCATTTGCTTAATCAGCGTGCTCTCTTTAGCAACATGATCCTGGAGCCAGCCATTAACAATCTTACTAGGATCGGTTTGTGGAAAGAATCTCGAACTGATGCCCCTAGAAAGCAGATCAGTATTAATATAATTATCGTGCAGTGTCTTATCGTAGATGAATTCCCCCTTAGCATTATAGAATTCTTCTGCTTGCCCTTTGGTATAAACTTTATATTCGCTAGGGACTTTAGCAATCTGATCTTCCAGCTCCTTACTAGTGTTAGCAAACAACATTTTAGTGTGCCCAACACCTACCAGAGTCTCATCCTTTACAAAGGCAATGTGCCGGTAGTCACGAGGGTTTGGGCGAATGGGATAAAATACATCCAATGCTTTATTATCTGTGTTTCCCTGCACAGCGTTGAGTTCTTTCCAAGACTGGTTCCTTGTACCGTTAAGTGCAATGTGTAGATTTACTGCATCGCTAAGAACTGTGTTATCCAGAGCATTAGGATTGATTAATGGAATCTCTTCCACCGTACCTTTAAACAATTCAGGTGGAGCAACTTCCTCACCAGCTTCCAATGCTCGTTGGTAATCACGAATTTTCTGGGGAATCAATGCATGGCCAGCATCTGATACTACATACTTCTCAGGGCTGTTAGCAATGATCTCGTTAATTGTACTGAACCGTACAGCCTCTTCAGGATTCTGAGCCAGCTTAACTGCAACTGGATTAATGGTCTCAGTCAGCTTATTGATTTTAGTTCGAGTGAGTTCGCTAGTAAGTTGGCCAATGTAGCTAGTGGCTTGCTCTAGCGATCCATATGCTCCACCTGCGTTAGTGAATGTTCCAGCTCCACCGCCAGTACGGTTAGCAGAGCGCAATAAGTCTTCACTAATCGCAGGGAATGTTTCAGCAAGTTCTCCAACATAACTTGCGAATACTTTAGCTGTAGCTTCAACTGCCATCTTCTCCCGATATTTAATCAATGCCATGCCAGCAAGCACATGCCCAGCTTCATCACTTACTTTAGTGGTATCATATGTAGCCTTGCCAAACCGTGGCTTAAGGTGCAGGTCAGCAGCAGTAACAGGCTTACCTAAGAACTGACTAAGTTCCTGAGCATATGATTCTTGTGCGTTATAATTGAGCGTAGGATCTTTTAGTTTCGAAGTCCCTTCAATGAAATCCCTACGCACATTGCTAGCCAGTTCAATAAAGTTACTGGTATGTTTCAAACCTTTCTGAGCTTCAATTACCTCAGCCTTAACTTTATCAAAATGCTTTTTAATTGCATCCGTGCCCACAATGACTTGCTGGTCCAATACTTTAGGGCCATTGCTAATTGTAATCTGCTCTACCTTATCTCGAATTGCTTTATCAATAAATGGCAAGTCGTGTGAGCCGATCACAGTATTTTTATTAAATGGCAGTGAGAGAGTTCTAGCATTATACCAACGCAATTCTACATCACGAGCGTTCTTAACTTGACGAAAGTCTACACGATCGTTAACACTAGTGCGAGCCTTAGCTGCCAACTTCTTAATCTGCTCAGGCTTAAACTTATCAGCAAGTCTAGGCACACCAACTGAACCTGCACTAGTCTCACCAATCTGGCCAGAGTGCATACGGATATTAATAAAGCCTTCATCCGTAATTTGTTTCTGAGCTTGATTGACGGTCTTAGCTAAACCTTCTTTAATCAGATTTTTAATGCGAGTTTCAACACTAGACTCTTCAGCTACACGAGTCAAAGTTTTCATGTTCATGAAAGTTTCTTGGGTTCCCTTATTCCCAAGCTTAGCTGCGATATCTGCAAAATCATTACCAAGAGCATCATCGCCAGTGAGCTTTCGAATACCAGTGCGAATCTCGTTATCAAGTTTCATCAAGTTATCTTGACGTAAACGATTTGACTTAGCTACTTCACCTGCAATTGCCTCATCCGTAAGAGACTCACCTGACTCTCCTTGGAGAATCTTCTTAGCTCGCACAGATTCTGGAGTAATCTCCTGAGCTAGAATTGTCCGGTCAGTGGAAGCTGCTACAATCTTATCAGCTGTGGAAGTCTCAGCAGTTGCAGAACTAAGCTGAGTGGAGCGCACGGCATTAAGTTGGCGAGCATCAGCATTAGCTAGGAGTTTCTTCACACCAAAGTATGTTCCAGCACTGGCGCCAATAGCGCCAATGCCTCCGCCGATAAGAGTCCCAAATCCAATGTTCTTAACAATATCGCCAAAGTCCATGTCTTCCAGAATTGGAGACTTAAACATAGTGGCCGCCACAGCAGTCTCAAATGCCAGAGACTCAAGAATCCCTTGCTGAGTTCCGGACGCTAAAGCTTTAATGGCATTGGTGTTAGCAAAACTAAAACTCGCAGACTTGCCAGCGAGATCAGCAGCTTCCCGCTTAACATAAGTCTCCATTGTTGGAGCAAGTAAGTTAGTAGCGAATCGCATGTTGCTACCAATCTCACCAGTGGCTGCAGCTCTCAAAGCATTCTGCCCAGCCTTAAGAGCTTTAACCCCAGCTAGTCCAGGAACCAAACTAGTGCCGATAAATCCTGTAAGATCCGCTGCTGATTTATTATCCTGATAATACTTACCAAGATCATCGTCATATTCAGAGATCCATTCAGCAGTATCTCGCTGAGGTGTGGCATCTTCTCCAGACTGGAATATGTTTCCAATTGCTGCGCCAGTGTTGTAGAAACTATTTAAGCCGCTAGCAATGGATACTGCCAAGAAGCTAGGAGCATTAGATACTACTTCACCAATATCATCGAATACTGAGCCATTGTCCGCTGCAACGTTATGAGCATCAGCAGCTTGTAGAAAGCTAGGAGCTTCATCGAAATTCATTTAGGAGCCCTCTTGAGAATTGAATCAGCAAGTTTCTTGGATTGCATAACTGTGAGTGCCAATGTTACATCTGTAGATTTAGTCATGTCCAGTGGCTTAGCAGCAGCTTTCTCATTGCGATTAGTTTGCTGCATTTGCTTAGCACCTAGCCCAGGTTCCATAACACTTAGCGAGCTAAATGCTGCATCAAAGAGTGAACGACTGAATCCTTCAATCTTAGTTTTATATCCTTGCTGCGCTGGAACACCCAATTGCAGATATCCGCCAGTAGCGTTGTTAATGCCTACAGCATTCTGATAGAAACTAGTTACGCCATCCCGAACATCATTCAGGCTTAACTCTCCACGATCTACTGCTGCAATTCCAGATGCCATTAGCGTGTCAGGAGTAGGATAGTTTTGCTCAGTTGCCACTAGTGTAGCCAGAACTACTTTACCAAATTTGGATTCAGCCAAGCCATTCTTTTCACTGAGCACAGTGCTAATAGCTGGAGCTTGATAAGGATTACCTTTATCATTTTGGATATTAGCTTGGTAACCTTTAGCTACCTGAGTCACAGATTCGTTAAGAATCTGAGCCCTAGCTGCTGGATTCTTTTTCAAGTCTTCGCTACCAGGCACAAGCAACTTCTTAGCAATCTCATCTGAAGCTACTTGACTTGCAGCTTGTAGAATACTTACAGCCGGTTTATAGCTGTCTGGCAAATTAGGCTGGTCTTTAGTCAGCACTGCAATAGTATCTGCCGGGGAGTTACCAAAGACTTTAACTTCCCCACCCATGAGTTTCATCCCGCTAGCTTCTTGCCGGCGAATGTCATCACCCAAATCTCCACCTTGCGTAAGAGTCCTTCTTACAAATGTTTCATTTACTGCTGGCATACCTGCGGCTGTACGATAAGCATTCACTCTACCAGTAGCATCTACATATTCTTGATCTTCTAACTTGCCACGCTTACGCTGTTCTTGCAGAGCTGCGAACTGCTCTTGCCTCAGTGCCATCCCTTCCTTATACCGAGCATCCTCCGTAATCTGGGAATAGACTTGGATAGAACGGTTGAATTCCTGAGCACCATTCGTACGCAATGCTTCAATTGCCTGTGCGCCATATTGCTTACCTGCAATCGCTTGTTTACTTGCTTCTGCATCTGCAAGCAATTTGGTAGCATCAGCAGTTTGTGTAATACTCGCTTGGCTGAGAGTTTCTGTGATTGCGTTCTGAGTTTGCACTGTACTTTGAGTTTGCGCATTTAATCCAGCCGCCAGTTTCTGTTGCGTATCAAACTGTTGTGCTAGTGCATCACGCTCAGCCCTAGCTCCATCACCTTGTACAAGATCCCGTAACCAGCCAATCGGATTATTAATGATATCGCTATTGGCTTCAATGTCAGATACTTTAGCTTGAGCTGCGGTAAGCTGAATTGCAGATTGGCGCATGCCTTGCCCAAGTTGTGTAATGATATCACTTACGTCACCAACGTTAGTACCGAATGCATTAGCAGCTTGCACTCGATCCTTTTGAGTTTGAAGTTCACCTTGCAATTGAACTAGTTGAGCCTGAGACTGCAAGTTACCAGCTGTGCTAATCTTATCACTAGCTTCCTGACTCAGGGCAGCGGACTGATTATTCAGATCCGCAATACCTTGAGCTTGCTGGGTTTGAGTCGATGATAACTGTGCAGCACTGCTAATGATACTTCCGAGATCAAACCCAGCCATGATTAAACTCCTTTCTGTAGTTTATAAGACTCAAGCATTTGAATGAACAAACCTTCTGGAACAAACACACCAATTACATGGCAAATAGGTTCGCCAATAAATTTAGTAAGGGTTCCCAACGGATGCTTAACGTGATCCATAAAGGAGCCAGAAGTAGCAAGTAAGGCAGTCCGACTAGTAGCAATGGGCAGAGCAAGTTTAGTCCAGCCCTTATGCCCGTCACGAATCCTGGCTGCAATTTTATTCCCCCAAACCTGATAACCAATCACAGTGATTGGGTTCATAGCATTGAGATACTTAGCTCCGGCTGCATGCAGTTCACAGTCCAGAAGGCCTTGGTCTTTAAGAGCTGTACAGATAACAGAGCCACCTGAGGAACCTCCGCCAGAACTACCGCCACTGCCCCCGCCAAGTCCGCTAACAATCGAACCTAGCAAACCGCCAATTGCTCCAAGGCCACCTACACCTACAGAACTGCCGCCGGTGTCAGTATCGAAACCAAAGTTCAAGCCTACTGCGCCATCTTGTGCAGAACTCCCACCAAAATTACCTAGAGTGGAAGTATTGATACCGTAACCTTCACCAGTTGAGATACCAGTACCAGAGCTAGCAATGTTCCCACCAAATCCGCCATAACCGCCAAAATCTACATCTCCTAAACCTTTCTTACCAGAAGTGCTAGTGTCACCACTGCCGCCCGAACTTGCAACATTGCTCCCAAACAAACCGCTAAGCAAATCACTTACATAATTGCTACCTGCGTCTACAGCTGGAGACAAAGCCTTAGCACCAATGTTAAGTGCCTGCGATGCTAAGAATGCTCCGCCAAGACCTGTAGCTAAATCACCTACACTGGCCTTAGAACCTTTAGTGGTTTGCGTCTGAGGAGCTGTGGTAGTTACAGTTGGAGACCGAGCAAGTTCAGCCTGATTAGCTGCTGTGGAATATAAGTTGCCTAACAGCACATCTTCACTAGTGGAATTGTATAGGCCACTAGAGCGTGCACGAGACCCAATAGTTTTAACACCTCCTGAACCAGAAAGAATTTGTTTAATTAACTGATCAACACCCTGATCAGATACATTGGTTTGTTGTGTGGACTTACCACCACTAGTCGTAATAGTGCTGGACGACCCTTTAAGTCCATTGATCAGGGACATAAGTCCTGTCAGTTGGTCAACTGCTGCCATGATAGTTCTCCAAATCAGTATTAACTAATTATCATATACAGGTGGTATTGCTCTTACCCAGTCTCGTTCAAGCTTGAGCTGGAGTTCTGAAATTACGGGAGTGTTAGTTTTTGATACCCAGCGATGTAAGCAGACTGCACTTGATATGAGGATGCGTTTAGCCCACGGAACCTGAAGAACTTTCATAGCTTCCCCAAGTACTGCATCACACTTTTCCCTTGTGATAGCAACCTGCTTACCGGATTGTGTAATCTGCAAAGTATTGCAAAGTCTGTCATGGACAATTGCAGCGGGGCCGTACTTGCCGCTGGGAGGGAGTATGTTCCATACAATCCTTGGGATAGAAGCTAGATCAGTAAGCATTCCGGCTGGTACGAATACCCAGCTATCTCCGTATTTCTCACCAAGATAGTATCTAAAGGATTCTGCCACACGATAATAATCTCCACCTAATAAGGCTGATGCATCATCGTCGTAGTATATCAAGGGCTTAGCAGTAAAGGAAATGAATTCTGCCATAGCTATCTAGACCTTTGTAATACCAGGCATATAATGCCCAGGTGCTCGCCAAGTTAGTTCGTTACCCCTGGCGCCATGGGGAACAAAAGATATATGCACCCATGTAGGCTCAAGAATTAGCTGATCATATTGCAAGATAGTCTTATTAGCTAGCAAGTGTCGGCATATTTGTTCTGGGCTTCCCCAGCCTGGACACTTGAAATCTACTGCTTCTCCCTTGGAATGCTGGGAACCTTGTGCACCATTAATAGCTACGTTAAGTGCAAAAGATCTAAACCAGCTAGTGATATATAGTGGCCGCGCATCCAGTAACTGGCGCACTGCTTCCATTTTCATTGCAGTATATTTCATTGCCTCTAACTGGGCTGGATTCGGATTATTATCTATTTTCCTATCCCTAGCTGTAGCTGAATAAGTAGCTTCCCGATAAGTGAAGTGTGGTGATAGATTCTCAATGCTCATTTATTTCCCCTTACCTTGCTAGATACTGACCAAATAATATAAATCCGTCCTTTGGACATGTAGCTACTGGCATAGGATAAGCTATGCCAGCTCCATTGGTTTTCGCTCCAGGATTACCAATATTAATTGTGTCATCACCAAATAAGTTTCCATTAGTGGCTCTAGAAGGATATACCCAAACCAATTGACTAGTGACTGCCCCAGGAAACTCAAGTGCTGCTGGCCCAATGCCTACTCGCACATCTTCCCCAGCTAGTGCATCAATCAAGGCAATTCCACAAAAATTAGAGTTCGGTGCAAAACTAGTATAGTCATGAGCTAGTGCTCCCTTAACAATTCCGTTCTGTCCCGATACGGACGAAGGACTTACTGGATCTCCAGCTTTAATATCCTGCAATGCCGTAGCTACATAGAATCTGTTAAATGGCATAGAGTCTGCTGGCGTTTGCCCAGACCCGCCACCACCCTCTGCCACTACTCGCAATTGGTCAAGATATTGGTTAAGTAAATGAATTGCGTTATATACCTCAGTCATCTCAGTAAAGAGTTCTGGGTCAGTTGTGAGTGGTACTTGCCCAAGACCTAAATCAACTGGTGATCTATATCCTCCAATACTTGACATAGTGCATTCCTCAAGGTGCTATAATGTTATCTGGCAGTGGGTCAGATCTTTTGTAATCAGAAAACATAACATAGCCGTCTGACACGCACACTCCAACAGGATATAAATAGGCTCTACTGTATCTTGAATTACCTCCAGGATTTACAGGAAATCCTGGTAGCCAATAGCCTTCCCAATTATATATTATACCTCCAGCTAGTGTTCTAGTCCCTAGTATATTATTTAGATATAAACCTCCATTATTTACTGGAGTACCTGGAGTAGTAAATTGTGTTGAAGTATTTGCAGATCTGTAACTATCCACGGATATAGCCGCAACTGCCCAAACAAGTTGTCCACACTTAGCCCCAGTTACTTGAATAATTCCTGGGCCTACTCCAACTTGTACCAAATCTCCTGGATTTGCAGCAGTCAGTGCTATAAAGAATTGCGCCGGTATCATGTTATAGCGTCGACGCGAACCAGTAGAACCAATGGTAACAGCCGGATCTTCCACAACTGGAAGTGGTTGGTTAGTTGCAACTCCATTCACAATAGTATTATTGTGAGCAGAGACTACTGCTCCAACAGTAATAGCCTGACCTGCAACTCCCCAAAGCTTGCGTCGAAATCTAACGCTCTCTGATGGATTCTGGCCTGGTGCAGATTCTAAGTTCTCTCGCAAGACTGCCATATATTGATCTAGCAAATGCAATGAATTATAAATTAATTGCATCTCGTAATTTAGATTAGGGTCTTTTATATCTGGGACCTGACCTAAGCGCATATTCAGACTAGACCCGGCTCTACCAATAATACTCGTCATACAAACTCCTAGGCTATGGATTGCCCACCAGACTGAACCAGCCTACAAGAGCATTAATATTAAAAGTGCCTTTAAATAGCCAAGATACATTTACACCTAATGCCCCATCCCAAGTATATTTCCTATAGTTATCCTGAGTTTCCATTAGATACCCTAGCAGTGGAGTTCCAAATGTTTTGCCATTAAGGCTTGGAATTGCGTAGGCTGTAAAGGTATCTGCAACCTCAACATTTTCTATTTCAAGTTGGTTAAGCTCAATCATCTTTTGGCGAACATATTGGTATTTGCCTAGGATTAAAACAGAATCATCTGCAGTTTCTAACAAGCTGAAGTCCACAACTTTAATGGCTCCATCCTTTTGCAAGAATGCAATAGAATCTCTAGGAATTTCAACCACACCTGCATCTAGCGACCTAAGTTCAAAACAGGATGTATGTTGGATCTTTAGTTTGCCCATGCGATTTTGCGTAAGGTCAATGATAAGTGCATGAGTCAGATCAGCAACTGGATCAAGGCCATAAGAAAGCACAACGTATCTATCAGACACCACAGCTAGTTTCTTTCTCATTGTCCAAGTAAAGTTGGTGGACGCAAATGTATTAGTTACGGAGTCAAAGTCCTCAAAAGTATTGCCTGCAATAAAGTCTGTAATGTGCGGAGCAATTGTATTGCACCGAGAGTGCGTAATCTGCTGCACACCGTTAGTAGAATATACTTGTTGAAATCCCTGAGCTTGCTCAAGAGACACAACGTCAGAACTAGACACACCGCCTGAAGCTGGAATAGCTTTAAAATTCCATGGGAATTCTGCGTTACCCGAAAAGATTGCAGATACTGCGTTCTCTCTAGTGTAAAGAATGTAGCCAAGCTGAGTCGCAACTGCTGTAACAATCTCGCCCTTAGCTTCCTGTACTTGTCCACCACCTGCCCCAGATACATCAGATGGTACGAAATCCTCTACACTCACAGTGCTAGACCAAGCCACTCCAGTTCTGTTCCAGGCATTAAGATACCCGTTAGCAGCTACGATACCTAGCGTATCAGTCTTGCTGAGGCCAACAAGAGTTCGTTCAACTAGCCCACCAATGTTGTTATTGTATATGAAGCAGCCAACACCTGAGAAATAAATATAGCTTGCCCCGTTAATGGTAGCTACAGACATAACACAATCAGCTGGCAAATTGGGCCCTACTGTAATCTGTAGCCAAATCTTATTAACTGGGTCTAAAATATAAACTCCGTCCGTACCACCCTTGGCAATGGAGATATAAGATTTAAATCCTGTAGAGATTACTAGCTCTCCGCCACCACTAGATATAACCTGTGCGCCATAAATAAGTCTAGTATTTTGAAAATTGAGGCCGGCAGGTGGAAATGCTTGTGGTGCATACGTATTGTATCTAACTGATTGCCAGCCATATGTAGCCGGCATTACATTATGACAATAGAATATTTGAGGTACACCTGTATCTACAGGAGCCTGACCATCTGAAGATACGAATCTGGCATAAGTATTATCAGCTTGTGGATTAATAATTGTGCGCCCAGATAATTCTGAGAGCAGTGGAAACGACATAGACTGCAAATTAGCTCTATAAGGAATCTGGGCCATAATAAATAACTCTCTTGGTTGCAGAAAATAAATGCCATCCCTGGCCGAATTATCCTTATACCTTACGAGCAGTTAGCTTGCCACATGCCACAAGAGTGGATGCAGTAAAGGCCGCTTGTGCAATAAGATATACAACTGTCGATCCAGTAGACCGGATGCGTGTAGTTGGGGATGTGATATAAAATGTTGTACCACTAGTTCGTGTAAAGCCCTGTCCATTAGATGTGTAATCTTGCTCGCCAGGCATGGTGTTTGTAGCTGACCCATTACCAGCCCAATAAGCAGTAACGGCTGTTGAGCCTGTAGGAGTGTACAAAACTGTACCATCTACTGCCCAGTCACCAGCTGGCAATGTAATGGAAGTTACAGTCTTAGCCGTGTTAGATACTAGTGATACAGATGCGCCCGACGGAACAATAGACTGGATAAAGTCTGATGGAAGCACAGAACCAGAATAGTTGAATGGTGCATCATGTTTAGAATCTTCATCGCGATAGTTAATAGTGCCATTGGCGCCAGAGAAAATAACAGAGAAATCTGCTACGTTCTGTCGAACTGACCCACAGTTGCGCATACTAAACTGAATTGGGTTAGAGTCAGCTGTAAGCACTGTACCAAATGCGCCAAAGTTCCCTGGACTGGAAGTATTGTTGAAATAACCCTGACAACTGATAAGTTCCAGTCCGGAAATATTTGTGTATTCCAGCGGTAGTGTGCCCTTAGATGCGTTACTTGAGAACAAATACCAACCATCAAGCAAGTTAGCTTCAGATCCACAAGCTAGCATCGTTACGCCACGAACGTTAGAGATTGTGTAGCCTTTACTGTTATTATCAGATCCACAACTAATAAATGAGCTGTATGTAACGCCATTCAAACTAAACCCATTACCTGTGTTATCGTTAGCATATACACGATAAGCGGTAATAGAGGTATGTTTCTGCGCAAAGTTAATACCTTGTGCACCGTTAGTCGTTGACCAGATATTGCTAAGACTGCACATAAATGTATCATCAAATCCGATACCGTGCCTAAGGCAATTCTGTACTCGCAAATCATGTAAGCTAACTTCATGGCAAGTTGAGATTGATATGCCATCTCGCCGAGCACTTTTCAACATGAACCCGCCAACATTTACATGCGCACCAGCCCCAGTAAATACAATACCGTCGGTGTTAGCTGCGCCGGTAGTGAAGTCCAACGTAGTGCTTAATTCCCCAGAACCAATAATGGTAATGTTGTGTACACCATTTTGGGCAGTGAATGTCCAAGGGCCAGATAGTTTATAAACCCCCTTAGGAATTACAATCGTACCTCCGCGGAAATCACTGGCAGTTTGAATCAAATCCCGGATAGAATTGAATGCTGCTAGCGAATCTAGCACACCAGTAGGATCTGCACCAGGTATGCCATTGTAAGAATCAAGTACGTTAAATACATTATCCAAACGTTTGTGTACTGTCCGGCCACGATACCCGACTAGTGCTGCGCCCTTAGCAACGTTAGTTGCAGTAGCTAAGTCTGCTACAAATATATCTAAGCCTGGCCCTGCAGGCCCCTCAGGCCCTACTGGCCCTTGATCGCCTGTAGGACCTTTATCTCCAGTAGGACCTTTATCTCCAACTGGAGCCCAAATAGTAGAACCTGCCATGCTATCTCTCCCTTTGCGTATGATTATCTAGGCAAAAATTGCCGTTCTTAAATTCATCTTCGCTAGGAAGATTGCGCCTAACTTGCACATCCTGAATAGCCCTATAGGCTAGCACTAGTTGTTCTTGCGCCTTAGCCCAATTAGCTGTGCATTCTTTGTGTTGCGTATCTAGCAACCTAACTCGCCAGATTAAAAACAGTACAAGTACAAAGGGGGACAAACTCATAAAAGTCGTCCCCCATTCGTGAAAGTCTGCTGGACTAAAGGAACCACTTAAAGCTCCAAGTGTTACAGTTACTATTCCTGTAACTGCATCAGCTTTATCTGACGGAGTCATATTTAATCCTCAGTTAACTCTATACCAAGTTGTATTAGATGCTCTGTATCTAAATCTGTAGCCACCTGCAGCCGGTGAAGGAAGTGGGCCACGAATAACACAGCCAGTGGCTTGAGTAGTTGGAGTAGTAATGCCAAAGTTCTGGATAAATATCTCTACTACTTTACCATTGTAGGAAGTGGAAGCTGGAGGAAGGTTTACTGTTAGTGTGGCTAGAGTTGAAGCTGGGGACAGTACTGCAAAACTAGTAGGATCTGAAATTGTGATAGCAGTACCTGTAAGCGGAGTGAAATCTTCGTAAATAAAAGCTGGTGTTGGATGTACGTGATCTTGTCTAGCTGCTAAACCAGATGTGCCAACCACCCCAGTAAATGCACTGGCTAGGGGAATAGCAGTACCTAACGCAGCTTTCAAGTCAATAAAAGTTCCTGACCAAACTCCAGACACCTTAGGACCATAAAGCAAAGCATTAGATTGATCTAAGAAATAATCTCCATCAACACCTACAGCATTAGACGGAAACCCTGATCCTCCAATTATTCTAGATCCTGCAACACCTTGTGGACCAGCTGAACCAGTAGGACCTATGTCACCCTGCGGACCTTGTACACTAGCTCCTGGAGGGCCAGACGGTCCTTGTGTTCCAACTCCTGTATCACCTCTAGGAATTACAAAATCAAATATAGCTGCGCTATTAGTTCCTGAGTTTTGAATAACTACGTTAGTGCCAGCTGCGCCTGTAACAACTGTACCAACTTGGATTGTAGCCGCTGGGCCAGGTGGCCCTGGTGGACCTGCCATATCTCCGGGACTCCAAATACTTGAATCAACCATGATTAGGTATCCTTAAGTGAGGGCACCGACATCTATAATAACAGTAGCGTTATCGTAAGGAGAGTAAATCCAAATTGGGGAAACTCTAGGAAGAACTACATCTGATTCTTCATAGATTGGAGTACCTTTCAGTCCTGCTACATCGTCTGCAGGAGCTGAACTATGAATATAAATTGGATGACAATGCATGTTAGTAAATCGCATATGTGTGCCAGCAGCTAGTGCAGTAGTCTGTAACTTGTTTGCAAACATAGTGAGTCTGTCAGGAAACACTACCTGCACAGCACTTAGCAGTACTGGTGTCCAGATTCCAATAGCCATGTTAATCTCCTCAAGTCATTGGGACATCATCTACATAAGATAGTTTGAGTTCTGCATACTGCTCATTAACAAGCGCGCCGTACTCATTCGCCTGCTCAGTAAACGATATGGATTTAAATGTAACCCTAGCTGCCTCATATATAATTGCATAAGGCATATCAACTGCAATCCAAGAACTGTAAGCTGTACTCGGTGCAATTACTGGATGCTGATAACAGCCGAATAAAACTTTGTCTAACGCACAAGCTCCCCGTAATTGCAGCAACTGCCCAGCCATGTAATATACGTTAGTCTTAATATATCCATAGCCATCGACAGAATTTTCAATTTGAACAGGAGTTAAGAATTGTCCTACATCGCCAGAAGTATCTCCTACCCACAACCGGATATACTTCACCTTACGAAACAGTGGAGCAACTTCAGTGGGGAGGAAACTTTGCAACGGAAACAAATCAGTAAACTGGACTGGAACTTCAAATAAGTCCCTGTAATAAAAATCCGAGTGGTGCGCTTTAAGTGTAGCAGCTCGTACATTACCTTCGATCTTTGTCTGCAAATCTGGCCGCTTAGTTATGGATATAACCTCAGTTACCATTTCGTCAAAAGTCATCTTAGTTATCTCCTATATTGGCGCTTGAAGACCTTAGGAGCTAACCCGCTCCAGCTAGCTTATTTCGCCTCGGCCCTAAGATCAATCGGTTGTTTCGAGCCGCTTCGGCTGGCTTCGCCAGCCTAGCTAGACTCGAAAAACGCGATTGACTTAGTGCTACCTCGGCTTCATCGCTTAGCTTATGCGGTCAGCTCCTTGGCGGCCTTCGCGCGCCTACCACCTAACTCACTTACCTGCTTTAGCGAGCAGCTCAGCAGTGGAGAGAGACTTGTTAGCAGTCTGAGGATTGTTAAGTTCTTCAATCTGCTTTTGCTTCAGAGCCGCTTCTGCACTGGTGAGTTCAGCTGCACCAACAATCCCAGTAGAATTAGTTAGGGTTTGTTGAATTGATTTCTGGTCACTGGTGCCAAAGTCCTTAGACATTTCACCGCTAGCTTTCATCTCTGCGATAAGTTCATCACGCAACTTACGTTTCATTTGTTCCATTGGAGTTGCGCATTCTGGATCAATGTCGGATTCTTTGGTGTCAACATAGATACCCATCTCACGGTGTTCAGCAAGTTGGTTGAGTACTGCCTCTAGGCGAGTATCAGTAGTAAAGAACTTACCAGAAACGAATGGGACAGTAATAATAGAGCCGCCAGGCATAGTCACTGGGCAGCCGCAATTACCGTGGGAATTCTTGAAAAGAGTTACAGTAGCCATGAGTAATTACCTTGAATTAATTAAGCGAGATAAAGACGTCTCCGGGCGCTTTCACACCCGGATTCGCTAAGCCTGGAATCTGCTATTAAGCAGCAGCAGTGAAGCCAGTGATGATAGAGTTAGCTGGTGGGTTACGGATTTCAGTAGTGCATTCCGTCAGCAGCGAACCGCCAACAGCATCAATACCGTTATCGGTAGTCTGGCCACCAGTGATATTGAACTCTTTGTTAACAGTCTCACGACCTCGCAGATAAGCCATTGCAAAAGTACTCAGATCTACAACTACGCCCATCTTCGCCCAGTTTGCGTTGGAGTTAAACAGTGGATGCTCAATGATCTGAATAGTACCACGAGCTAGCTTAATGGTGCTAAACTGCAAGCCCCAAGAAGTCTGACCATCCATCAGTTGATACACACCGGACTTCTTACCGATGTTATTCAGAGTTACACGAGCCTTACCGCCAACGAACATAACACGCTGGTTAGCAACTTTAGGATCGGTAGACTGATCCCAAACTGGATCAATCATTGCTTCCAGTTGATCGTTGGTAGTAGTGGAGCCAGCTGGGAATACGTTCGGTACAGAGTAAGTTGGAGGGTAGTAAGCAATGTTACTTACTGTACTAATCAAACCATCCATGGTACGGAATGGCATACCGTTACGCTGACCAATAGACTTCTGCCCAAAGAACAATGCTTTCTCAATATCACTTGCGTGCAATGCTGCGCAGTCTTGCTTGTTCTCAGACTGGGTAGTATCGCCAGCAATTACTTGAGTTGCATCTACGGTACCAGTGATACCCCAAGAGTTACGGAAAATCTGGGTATAGTTAGTAACGCTAACTGGGTTAATGGACAATGCCTGTGGGCGAACAGAACCTTCCTCAAATGCGTTACCAACTTGATACGCTTCTGGGCTAGCACCTGGGATATCTACTGCTGCTGCAGCCACAGTACCTACTGCACGAGTAACGATAATCTGGGTAGCAGAAACTACCGAGTTAATGATTACGTTCTCTTTGGTAGCAAAGAACTGGTGAATCTGACCCGGCAGTAGGTTTTTGGTAGATACTACGTTAATTGTAGTATCAGTGCTAAGGATGTCAGCACTCAGAGTAAATGCTGGGAAGATCATGGTCTTAGTAAAGAAACCATGCTCAGGTTGCAGAGCAGTTACGCTAGGCAGCATGGAAGTAAGCCCAAACAATGGCGCGTTACCAGCTGGGAAAAAGCGGGTAATCATGCCAGCAAAGGAAAGCTTTGCCAGTTTGGGAGTGAAGTTACTAGTGTTAAAAATACCTACGGTCATGTTGAATCTCCTAGAATTTTAAATTCGCTTAGGCTATATGCATTAGTTATTAGCTAGATGGCATGATACCAGCAGCAATGAATTTGGTGAGCAGTGCGTTATACGCCACAGTCACAGCGGCTAGAGTAGCAAAGTCCGGGGACTGTTGGGCAGTAAAAGTAATCTGCTTGACAGCGCCTGCTTGTGCAGTAGTTGCTGTGGCACCAGACATAAGCGTGCCAACTGGAATACGTTCTTCCAGACCATTAGTCACCACAGAGGTAACTGGATCAGTGTACAGCTTTGTTACCAGGATCAGATCAGTAGCAGCCATGATGGCATCTCCTAAAAATTAATTATCAAGCTAGGACTAAATATCCTTA